>JAAIGF010039385.1_pt1 | contig 18518 bp, 19 predicted proteins | sample 6487441 | NCBI WGS metagenome assembly JAAIGF01 (sample SAMN13974129, study PRJNA590717) | phyllosphere metagenome | biome: pepper field; feature: multiple bacterial spot infested pepper fields; material: pepper leaves; isolation source: leaves from pepper fields | host: Capsicum annuum ... | reverse complement strand
CGCCGTCAGCATCGGCGGGCTGACGCAGATCGTCCCGCTGTTCTTCCAGGACGTGGTCAACGAGCCGGTCGCCGGCATGAAGCCCTACACCGCGCTGCAGCTCGAAGGCCGCGACGTGTACATCAAGGAAGGCTGCGTGGGCTGCCACTCGCAGATGATCCGCCCGTTCCGTGCCGAGACCGAGCGCTACGGCCACTACTCGGTGGCTGGCGAGAGCGTGTGGGACCACCCCTTCCTGTGGGGCTCCAAGCGCACCGGCCCGGACCTGGCCCGGGTCGGCGGCCGCTACTCGGACGAGTGGCACCGTGCGCACCTCTACAACCCGCGCAACGTGGTGCCGGAGTCGAAGATGCCCGCCTACCCCTGGCTGGTCGAGAACGTGCTGGATGGCAAGGACACCCCCGCCAAGCTCAAGGCCATGCAGTTTCTCGGCGTGCCCTACACGGATGACGACATCGCCGGCGCCAGCGCCGCGGTGAAGGGCAAGACCGAGATGGACGCCCTGGTCGCCTACCTGCAAGTGCTCGGCACTGCCTTGAAGAACAAGAGGTGATTCCATGCTTTTCGACTTTATCGACATCGGCATGGTGCGCGGCATCGGCACCGCCCTGGTACTGATCGCCTTCACCTGCGTGACGCTGTGGGCCTACAGCGGCAAACGCGCCAAGGCCTTCGACGATGCGGCCAATCTGCCCTTCGCCGATGAACCAAAAAAACAGGCTTCGAGGAATGAGACCCCATGAGCACTTTCTGGAGCTGGTACATCACGCTGCTGACCCTCGGCAGCCTGGTCGCGTTGTTCTGGTTGCTGTTCGCCACACGCAAGGGGGAACGCAAGAACACCACCGACCAGACCATGGGCCATTCCTTCGACGGCATCGAGGAGTACGACAATCCCCTGCCGCGCTGGTGGTTCATGCTGTTTCTCGGCACGCTGATCTTCGCCGCCGGTTACCTGGCGTTGTACCCGGGCCTGGGCAACTTCAAGGGCCTGCTGCCGGGCTATGAGGATGGCTGGACTCAGGTTGCCCAGTGGGAACGGGAAGTGGCCAAGGCCGACGCCCAGTACGGGCCGATCTTCGCCAAGTACTCGGCCATGCCGCTGGAGCAAGTGGCCCAGGACGAGCAGGCGCTGAAGATGGGCGGCCGGCTGTTCGCCACCTACTGCGCCATCTGCCACGGCTCGGACGCCAAGGGCGCGGTGGGCTTTCCCAACCTGACCGACGAAAACTGGCGCTGGGGCGGCGACGCCGAAACCATCAAGACCACCATCCTCAATGGGCGTATCGGCGTGATGCCGGCCTGGGGCCAGGTGCTCGGTGATGACGGCGTGCGCAATGTCGCCGGCTACGTGCGCCATGAGCTGGCGGGCCTGCCGCTGGCCGAGGGCAGCAACGTCGACCTGGAACAGGGCAAGCAGCTGTTCTCCACCACCTGCGTGGCCTGCCATGGCCCGGCGGGCACCGGCACGGCGGCCATGGGCGCACCGGACCTGACTCACCCGGGTGGCTGGATCTACGGCTCGAGCCTGGCGCAACTGCAGCAGACCATCCGCTATGGCCGCAACGGCCAGATGCCGGCCCAGGAGCACTACCTGGGCAACGACAAGGTGCACCTGCTGGCGGCCTATGTGCTGAGTTTGAGCCGCAAGCCGCAACCGGGCAAATAATGCCCACGTGTAGGAGAGGCCGGGCGGCGATCCGCTTTAGCCGCGAGTTCTTTGTTGCCTGGTCGGGCGCTAAAGCTCGCGGCTGAAGCCGCTCCTACGCAGGTCGCCATCTTTCAGCTACCGTTGCTTTACCTACTCAGGAGGCAACGGAATGCCCCACTCAGTCAGTTTGCGCAAAGGCCGGATCTCTCTAACCAACCATATCTACCTGCTCACGGCCACTGTCGAGAATCGCCAGGCGATCTTTGCCGACCTGACGCCCGCTCGCCTCCTCATTCGCGAACTGTATAACGCTCAAGCATCAGGACTGGCAGAGTCGCTCGCCTGGATAGTCATGCCCGATCACCTGCACTGGCTGGTATCACTGCGACAAGGCTCGCTCAGCGAATTGATGCATCGCGTCAAGGGACGCAGCGCCTTGCAGGTGAATAGCCGGCTCGGTCGCCGAGGCAGACTCTGGCAAGAGGGTTTCCATGACCGAGCGCTACGCCGTGAGGAGGACATACTGCCAACTGCTCGATACATCGTTGCCAATCCTTTACGGGCAGGCTTGGTAACGCGTGTCGGTGACTACCCTTTTTGGGATGCAATGTGGCTCTGAAGATCTGCTCAATAGCTTCAGCCTGACTACAGAATCTCAGTGCACGCAATCGTGGGAGGGGCTTTAGCCCCGAGTTCTTTGTTCCAGAATAAAAAGCTCGGGGCTAAAGCCCCTCCCACATATGCAGGCTCCCAGCAAAACAGGCTGGCCCCTCGAAACACTGCAAGGCTCATAACAGAGCGCTTTCCGCATATTTCCAACACATTGCACCGCCCCTGCCGGTCGGGGATACTCGCGCCGCCTGAAAATGCCTGTCGCCCCGCGGCAGCGCCCAGCCCAGCGTGGAACCCAGCATGAGCCCAGCAAGCAGTCCGGCTGCCTACAACTACAAGGTGGTGCGCCAGTTCGCGGTGATGACCGTGGTCTGGGGCGTGGTCGGTATGGCGTTGGGGGTGTTCATCGCCGCGCAGCTGGTGTGGCCGCAACTGAATCTAGACCTGCCCTGGACCAGCTTCGGCCGCTTGCGCCCGCTGCACACCAATGCGGTGATCTTCGCCTTCGGCGGCTGCGCGCTGTTCGCCACCAGCTATTACGTGGTGCAGCGCACCTGCCAGGTGCGGCTGGTCTGCGACCGCCTGGCAGCCTTTACCTTCTGGGGCTGGCAGGCGGTGATAGTCGGCGCGGTGATCAGCCTGCCGCTGGGCTACACCAGCAGCAAGGAATACGCCGAGCTGGAATGGCCCATCGACATCCTGCTGGGCATCGTCTGGTTCGCCTATATCGGCGTGTTCTTCGGCACCCTGTTCAAGCGCCGCACCCGGCATATCTACGTGGCCAACTGGTTCTTCGGCGCCTTCATTCTGGTCACCGGCATGCTGCACCTGGTCAACAGCGCCGCCGTGCCGGTCAGCCCGTTCAAGTCCTACTCGGTGTATGCCGGCGCCACCGACGCGATGATCCAGTGGTGGTACGGCCACAACGCGGTGGGCTTCTTCCTGACCACCGGCTTTCTGGGAATGATGTATTACTTCGTGCCCAAGCAGGCCAACCGGCCGATCTACTCGTATCGGCTGTCCATCGTGCATTTTTGGGCGCTGATCACCCTGTACATCTGGGCAGGCCCGCACCACCTGCACTACACCGCCCTGCCGGACTGGGCCCAGAGCCTGGGCATGGTGATGTCGATCATCCTCCTGGCGCCGAGCTGGGGCGGCATGATCAACGGCATGATGACGCTGTCGGGTGCCTGGCATAAGTTGCGCAGCGACCCGATCCTGCGCTTCTTGGTCGTCTCCCTGGCGTTCTACGGCATGAGCACCTTCGAAGGGCCGATGATGGCCATCAAGACCGTCAACGCCCTCTCCCATTATACCGACTGGACCATCGGCCACGTGCACGCCGGCGCCCTGGGCTGGGTGGCGATGATCACCTTCGGCGCGCTGTATCACCTGATCCCCCGGGTGTTCGGCCGCGAGCAGATGCACAGCCTGGCGGCGATCCACCTGCACTTCTGGCTGGCGACCATCGGCACCGTGCTGTACATCGTCGCCATGTGGGTCAACGGCATCACCCAGGGCCTGATGTGGCGGGCGGTGCAGGAAGACGGCACGCTGACCTACTCCTTTATCGAGTCGGTGACGGCCAGCCATTGGGGCTACGTGGTGCGCATGATCGGCGGGGCGATCTTCTTCGCTGGCATGCTGCTGATGGCCTGGAACACCTGGCGCACCATTCGCGCAGCCAGGCCGGCCGAGTACGACGCCAGCGCGCGGATTCCCCTGGCGCAAAACGGGGAGACCGGCCGATGAGGCATGACCTGATCGAAAAGAACCTCGGTTTGATGACCCTGCTGATGGTTATCGCCGTGAGCATCGGCGGGCTGACGCAGATCGTGCCGCTGTTCTTCCAGGACGTGGTCAACGAGCCGGTGGCCGGCATGCGGCCCTACACCGCGCTGCAGCTCGAAGGCCGCGACATCTACATCCGCGAGGGCTGCGTAGGCTGCCATTCGCAGATGATCCGCCCGTTCCGCGCCGAAACCGAGCGCTATGGCCACTATTCGGTGGCCGGTGAAAGCGTCTGGGATCACCCCTTCCTGTGGGGTTCCAAGCGCACCGGCCCGGACCTGGCGCGGATCGGCGGGCGCTACTCGGACGAGTGGCACCGCGCCCACCTGATCAACCCCCGCGACCTGGTGCCGGAATCGAAGATGCCCGCCTATCCCTGGCTGGCCGAGCGCAGGCTCGACGGCGCCCTGAGCACCGAAAAGCTCAAGGTCATGCAGGGCTTCGGCATTCCCTACAGCGACGACGACATCGCCAAGGCCCGCGAGGCGGTGGCCGGCAAGAGCGAACTGGACGCACTGATCGCCTACCTGCAGGTGCTCGGTACCTCGATTCCCAACAAGCGGTGACGCCATGCCAGCCTTCCTGACCGACATCGGCACCCTCCGCGGCATCGGCACCGCCGTGGTGTTCATCGCCTTCGTCGCGGTGGTGCTCTGGGCCTACAGCAGCAAGCGCAAGTCCAGCTTCGACGAAGCGGCCAACCTGCCCTTCGCCGACGAAGCGGATAGCGCCAGCCAGCAGGACCAGAAGGCTGGGGACGACAAGCCTTGAGCACCTTCTGGAGCCTGTTCATCGCGCTGGCGACCCTCGGCACGCTGCTGGGCCTGACCTGGCTGCTCATTGCCACCCGCAAGGGGCAGCGGCCGGGCGACAGCGAACAGACCACCGGGCACAGCTTCGACGGCATCGAGGAATACGACAATCCGCTGCCGCGCTGGTGGTTCCTGCTGTTTCTCGGCACCCTGGCATTCGCCTTCGGCTACCTGCTGCTCTACCCGGGGCTGGGCAACTTCAAGGGCCTGCTGCCCGGTTATGACGGGGGCTGGACCCAGGTCGGCCAGTGGCAGCGCGAGATGGCCACCGCCGACGCACGCTACGGCCCGCTATTCGCCGGCTACGCGGCCACGCCGATCAGCGAGCTGGCCAGGGACGAGAAGGCGCTGAAAATCGGCGGCCGGTTGTTCGCCAACAACTGCGCGGTGTGCCACGGCGCCGATGCCAAGGGCGCCTTCGGTTTTCCCAACCTGACCGATGACGACTGGCTGTACGGCGGCGACCCGGAAACCATCAAGACCTCCATCATGCAGGGCCGCCAGGGCGTGATGCCGGCCTGGCAGGCCATTCTCGGCGACGACGGCGTACGCGACGTCACCGGCTACGTGCGCAGCCTCTCGAACCTGGCTAACCCGGCGGGCATCACCGTGAACCTGGATACGGGCAAACAGCTCTACGCCAGCAACTGCGCCATGTGCCACGGCCCCGATGGCAAGGGCCTGCAGGTGCTCGGCGCGCCAGACCTGACGGACAGGGTCTGGCTGTACGGTTCCAGCTTCACCCAGGTAGAGCAGACCGTCCGTTATGGGCGCAGCGGCCAGATGCCTGCGCAGGCGGACTTTCTCGGCAACAACAAGGTGCACCTGCTGGCCGCCTACGTGTACAGCCTGTCGCAGCGCGAAAAGGCGCCGGCAGAAGGGCAAAAACGGGAGAAAGATTGAGCGCACTGATCTGGGTCAGGACGGCTCCGGCCTGCTGACCCTAGCATGGCCCTGCACCTACCCTGCGACGGGTAGCCGCAAGCCCGATCTGGCGTTGCGGCGTACCATCGGCGCAGCGAACGATCGCGACCGGCACGTATCGGTCGCGGCAGGTCCGACCAACCGTTGTGGTAGCCCTCGATGAGCCAACAGATCCCCGTCAAGAACGTCACGCCGCCCAGCGAGACCGTCGACCTCTATGCCAGTCGCGAGAAGATCCACACCCGCGCCTTCAGCGGTTTCTACCGCAACCTGCGGCGTGCTGGCGGGGCTCTGCTGTTCCTTCTCTACTTCGGCACCGTGTGGCTGAACTGGAACGGCCATCAGGCGGTGTGGTGGAACCTGCCGGAGCGCAAGTTCCACATCTTCGGCGCCACCTACTGGCCCCAGGATTTCGTGCTGCTCTCGGCGCTCTTGATCATCGCCGCCTTCGGGCTGTTCTTCATCACCGTGTTCGCCGGCCGGGTGTGGTGCGGCTACACCTGCCCGCAGAGCGTGTTCACCTGGATCTTCATGTGGGCGGAAAAGGTCACCGAAGGTGACCGCAACCAACGCATGAAGCTGGAAAAGGCGCCGATGAGTGCCAGCAAATTCGCTCGCCGCTTCGCCAAGCACAGCATCTGGCTGGGCGTTTCCCTGGTCACCGCATTGACCTTCGTCGGCTACTTCGCGCCGATCCGCGAGCTGCTCGCCGAGCTGGTGACCTTCGAAGCCAGCGGCTGGGCACTGTTCTGGATCGCCTTCTTCACCCTCGCCACCTACGGCAACGCCGGCTGGCTGCGTGAGCAGGTGTGCATCCACATGTGCCCCTATGCGCGCTTCCAGAGCGTGATGTTCGACCAGGACACCCTGATCGTCTCCTATGACCCGCGCCGTGGCGAAGCCCGCGGTCCACGCAAGAAGACCGCCGACTACAAGGCCCAGGGCCTGGGTGACTGCATCGACTGCACCCTGTGCGTGCAGGTGTGCCCGACCGGCATCGACATTCGCGACGGCCTGCAGATCGAATGCATCGGCTGCGCCGCGTGCATCGACGCCTGCGACGCCGTCATGGACAAGATGAACTATCCGCGCGGGCTGATCAGCTACACCACCGAACACAACCTCTCGGGGCAGCAGACCCGCCTGCTGCGCCCACGGCTGATCGGCTACGCCATCGCCCTCCTGGCCATGCTGGCGGTGTTCGCCTGGGCGGTGAGCAACCGCCCTCTGGTAGAGCTGGACGTGCTCAAGGATCGGGTACTCTACCGCGAGAACGAGCTGGGCCGGATCGAGAACGTCTACACCCTGAAGATCATGAACAAGGCCCAGCAGGACGTCGTCTACCGCATCGACGCAGACGGCCTGGATGGCCTGGTCTACGAAGGCCGCCGCGAAGTGCGCGCCCTGGCCGGCGAAGTGCTGGCGATCCCGGTGGAGCTGTCCATCGACGCCGAGAAACTGCCGTCGAGCACCAACGAGATCACCTTCCACATCCGTGCCACCGACGACGACAGCATCCACAACGACGCCAGCAGCCGCTTTATCGGCCCGAGGGTGAGATAGCGAAGCCGAACGTCGGCTTGAGCTTTTTGGTGTGCCCTCACACAAGATGTCCAGGCGACAAACAATTGCCCCTTCAGAAGGCCGAGTGGAATCATTGTGCAGGGGGACGAGCCGCATGGATGCGGCGAGAGGCCTGATGGGCCAGGGATGGCCCTTCCAGGCCGGCCCCCGGAGCAATGATGGAGCGAGGGAACCCCAGCGAAGCTGGGGCCGGATGGCGGGGCTAGACCTTTTGGTTTCTTTTGGGGCAATGCCAAAAGAAACCCGCTCGTCAGAGCGGAAATGAATGCACTGACAACACGGTAATTGTCACAAACCGCAAATGTGAAGGATCCATCCAGCGATGAACGAAGAGCTCCAACCCGCCCCCTGGTACAAACAGTTCTGGCCCTGGTTCCTGATCGCCCTGCTCGGCTACTCGGTGATCCAGGGGCTGACCCTGCTGACCGTCGCCACGCGCAACCCGCCGGGGCTGATCTCCGACGATTATTACGACGTCGGCAAGGGCATCAACCAGTCCCTGGAGCGCGAGAACCTGGCAGTGCGCCTGAAACTGCAAGCGACGCTGGATCTGGACGACGAACGTGGCATCGCCGAGCTGCAACTGCACGGCGCCAGCGCGCCGGCGCAACTGGTGCTCAACCTGGTATCGCCGACCCAGCCGGAGCGCGACCGCCGTGTGGTGCTGCAGCATCAGGGTGAAGGCCTGTACCGCGGCAACCTGCAGGACAGCGTGCAGGGCCGGCGCTTCGTCGAGCTGATCGGCCAGGAAGGTGGCCAGGACTGGCGCCTGTTCGAGGAAGAAACCCTGGAAACCGGCAAGAGCGTCCAGCTCGGGGATGAACGCTGATCGACACCTCGCTTGCCACCGGCATGCCGCTCGAGCGCAGCAGCCCGGCGCCCTGCTACCACTGCGGCCTGCCGGTGCCGGCGGGCAGCCGCTTTTCGGCGGTGGTGCTGGGCCAATCGCGTGTGCTGTGCTGCCCGGGCTGCCAGGCGGTGGCCGAAACCATCGTGCAGGGTGGCCTGGAGCACTACTACAGCCACCGCAGCGAAGCGGCCAACAATCCACAGCAACTGCCCCAGGCGCTGCCCGACGAGCTGGCCCTGTATGACCGCCACGACGTGCAGCAGCCCTTCGTCGAACAAAGCGGCGAATGGAGCGAAACCAGCCTGCTGATCGAGGGCATCAGCTGCGCAGCCTGTGGCTGGCTGATCGAAAAGCACCTCAATGCCCTGCCCGGCGTGGCCGAGGCGCACCTGAACCTGTCCAACCATCGCCTGCGGGTGCGCTGGAGCGCCAGCGCCCTGCCCCTGAGCGGGCTGCTCGGCGAAGTACGCCGCATCGGCTACGTCGCCCACCCCTGGCAGGCCGACGCCGCCGCCGAGCAGCTGACCCGCGAAAACCGCCGCGCGATGCGCCAGCTGGGCGTCGCCGGGCTGCTGTGGATGCAGGTGATGATGGCGAGCATGGCCACCTGGCCGGAGTTCAACGTCGACCTGAGCCCGGAGCTGGACAGCATCCTGCGCTGGGTCAGCTTGTTTCTCACCACGCCCATCGTCTTCTACTGCTGCGGCCAGTTCTTCCGCGGCGCCCTGCGCGACCTGCGCACCCGTCACCTGAGCATGGACGTCTCGGTATCGCTGGCCATCGGCGGCGCCTACGCGGCTGGCATCTGGTCCACGGTCATGGGCCATGGCGAGCTGTATTTCGATGCCGTGGGCATGTTCGCCCTGTTTCTGCTCAGCGGTCGCTACCTGGAGCGCCGCGCCCGGGAACGCACCGCCGCGGCCACCGCGCAACTGGTCAAGTTGCTGCCGGCATCCTGCCTGCGCCTGGATGAACAGGGCCAGGGCCAGCGCATCCTGCTCAGCGAGTTGCAACCCGGCGACCAGGTGCTGGTGCCGCCGGGTGCGCTGATCCCGGCCGACGGCCAGGTGCTGGCCGGACAGTCCAGCGTCGATGAGTCGCTGCTCACCGGCGAGTACCTGCCGCAACCGCGCAACGCCGGCGATGGCGTGACCGCTGGCACGCTCAATGTCGAGGGGCCGCTGACCGTCGAGGTGCAGGCGCTGGGCGAGGCCACCCGGCTGTCGGCCATCGTCCGTCTGCTGGAGCGGGCGCAAGGCGAGAAGCCGCGCCTGGCCGAGATCGCCGACCGGGTGGCGCAGTGGTTCCTGCTGATCGTGCTGGTGGCGGCGGCCATCGTCGGCCTGGTGTGGTGGCAGCTCGATGCGTCGCGGGCGTTCTGGGTGGTGCTCGCCCTGCTCGTCGCCACCTGCCCCTGCGCCCTCGCCCTGGCCACGCCGACGGCACTGACCACCGCCACCGGCACCCTGCACAAGCTCGGCATGCTGCTGACCCGCGGCCACGTGCTCGAAGGCCTGGAGCAGATCGACACGCTGATCGTCGACAAGACCGGCACCCTCACCGAAGGCCGCCTGACGCTGCGTGCCGTGCACCCCCTCGGCGACCTGGATGGCGATACCTGCCTGGCCCTGGCCGCGGCGCTGGAAAGCCAGTCCGAACACCCGATTGCCCGCGCCTTCGGCCACGCCACGGCACGGGTCGAGGCGCTGCAGAACGTGCCGGGCCTGGGCCTGGAAGGTGTCGTCGAGGGGCGCCGGCTGCGTATCGGCGGGGCCGATTTCGTCAGTGCATTGAGCAGCAAGCCCGCACCGGCCATCGCCGGGGAACAGGGCCAATGGTTGCTGCTCGGTGACGAACAGGGGCCGCTGGCCTGGTTCGTACTCGACGACCGCCTGCGTGACGATGCCCCCGCCCTGGTCGAGGCGGCACGCGGGCGTGGCTGGCAGATCCTCCTGCTCAGCGGCGACAGCTCGCCCATGGTCGGCGAAGTGGCCCGCCAGCTGGGTATCGAGCAGGCCCGCGGCGGGCTGACCCCGGACGCCAAGCTGGCCATCCTGCGCGACCTGCAGGCACAAGGCCGCCGTGTGCTGATGCTCGGTGACGGCGTCAACGACGTGCCGGTGCTCGCCGGCGCCGATATCAGCGTAGCCATGGGTTCGGCCTCGGACCTGGCCAAGACCAGCGCCGACGCGGTGCTGCTCTCCAACCGCCTGACCAGCCTGGTCGATGCCCTGCGCCTTGCGCGCCGCACCCGCACCATCATTATCGAGAACCTGGCCTGGGCCGGGCTGTACAATGGCCTGGTGCTGCCCTTCGCCGCCCTGGGCTGGATCACGCCGATCTGGGCCGCCCTGGGCATGTCGGCCAGCTCACTGCTGGTGGTGCTCAATGCACTGCGCCTGGGGAAAGCACCATGACCGCGCTGTATATTATGATTCCCGTCGCCCTGCTGCTGGTCGCCTTCGCCGTGTGGCTGTTCTTCTGGGCCGTGGACAGCGGTCAGTACGACGACCTCGACAGCCCGGCGCACCGCATCCTCTTCGATGACGATGACCCACGCCACCAGGCGGCGGTGAAACAGGCCAAACACGAGCACACCGGCAAAGACCATGACTGATCTGCTGCCGCAACTGATCTCCGCGCTGATTCTCGGCCTGCTAGGCGGCGGCCATTGCCTGGGCATGTGCGGCGGGCTGATGGGCGCGCTGAGCCTGGCCATCCCCGCCGAGCGGCGCCATCAGCGCCTGCGCCTGCTGGTCGCCTACAACGCCGGGCGGATTCTCAGCTACACCGCAGCCGGTTTGCTGCTCGGCCTGGCCGGCTGGGCACTGGCCAGCGGCCCGTTAGCCGCTGTGCTGCGCAGCATCGCCGGCCTGCTGCTGATCGCCATGGGCTTGTACCTGGCCGGCTGGTGGAGCGGCCTGACGTGTATCGAAGCGCTGGGCCGCGGCCTCTGGCGACGGCTGCAACCGATCACCCGACGCTTTATGCCGATCACCAGCGCACCGCGTGCCCTGCTGCTCGGCGGCCTGTGGGGCTGGCTGCCCTGCGGCCTGGTGTACAGCACCCTGCTGTGGGCGGCGAGCCAGGGTGATGCCCTGCATAGCGCCGCGCTGATGTTCGCCTTCGGCCTCGGCACCTTGCCGGTGCTGCTGGCCACCGGGCTGGCGGCCGAACGCCTGGTCGGTCTGCTGCGCCGGCGCGGTGTGCGCGTGGCCGGCGGCCTGCTGGTGATTCTGTTCGGCCTGTGGACGCTGCCCGGGCCGCACCAGCACTGGCTGATGGGGCACTGAAGCCAGGCGCCCGTTCCAGGGTTGCGCTTCGTTCACCCAGGCTACGGCGCTAATAGCGCCAACGGTTACGCCACCGCTGCGACCCCATGACTCAGATCAAAAAGCCCCGCCACCTCGTTCCCTAGACTGCTGAGCATTCAATGCTAAAGCGGAACTCGCCATGCTCGACGCCATCCAGTGGGATTCCGACCTGATCCGCCGCTACGATCAAGCCGGCCCGCGCTACACCTCTTATCCCACCGCCGTGCAATTTCATGACGGCGTCGGCTCCTTCGACCTGCTCCACGCCCTGCGTGACAGCCGCCGCGCGCTGCGTCCGCTGTCGCTGTACCTGCACCTGCCGTTCTGCGCCAACATCTGCTACTACTGCGCTTGCAACAAGGTCATCACCAAGGATCGCGGCCGTACCCAGCCCTACCTGCAAGCGCTCGAGCGGGAAATGGCGCTGATCGGTCACCATGTCGACAAGCGCCAGCGCATCGAACAGCTGCATCTGGGCGGCGGCACGCCGACCTTTCTCAGCCATGATGAACTGCGTCAGCTGATGAGCAAGCTGCGCGAGCATTTCACCCTGCTCGATGACGACAGCGGTGACTACAGCATCGAGATCGACCCCCGCGAGGCGGACTGGTCGACCATGGGCCTGCTGCGCGAGCTGGGCTTCAACCGCGTCAGCCTCGGCGTGCAGGACCTGGACCCCAACGTGCAGCGCGCCATCAACCGCCTGCAGAGCCTGGAAGAAACCCGCGCCATCGTCGAGGCCGCGCGCACCCTGCAATTTCGCTCGGTGAACATCGACCTGATCTACGGCCTGCCGCAGCAGACACCGGAGAACTTCGCCCACACCGTGCAACAGGTCATCGCCCTGCAGCCCGATCGCCTGTCGCTGTTCAACTATGCCCACCTGCCGGAACGCTTCATGCCGCAGCGGCGTATCGACAGCGGTCAACTGCCCTGCGCTGCGACCAAGCTGGCCATGCTGCAGGGCAGCATCGAACAGCTGGCCAGTGCCGGTTACCGTTATATCGGCATGGACCATTTCGCCCTCCCCGACGACGAGCTGGCCAGCGCCCAGGAAGACGGCAGCCTGCAGCGCAACTTCCAGGGCTATACCACCCACGGCCACTGCGACCTGATCGGCCTCGGCGTGTCATCGATCAGCCAGGTCGGTGACCTGTACTGCCAGAACAGCTCGGATCTGGCCGCCTACCAGGGCAGCCTGAACAACGGACAGCTGGCCACCCAGCGCGGACTGGGCTGCAACGACGATGACCGGATCCGTCGCGCAGTGATCCAGCAGCTGATCTGTCACTTCCAGTTGGACTTCGCCGATATCGAGCAGCGCTTCGCCATGAGCTTTCGCAGCTACTTCGCCGATGCCTGGCCCGCGCTGCAGCAGATGCACCGTGACGGGCTGATCGAATTGGCGGAGCGCGGCATCGAGGTATTGCCGGCGGGAAGACTGCTGGTGCGCTCGCTGTGCATGCTGTTCGACCGCTACCTGGGTGAGACCAACCAGCAGCGCTTTTCGCGGGTGATCTGAGCATCGCAGCCGACAGGGCTGCGATGCCCTGCCCGCTGCATCATTTGGCCAGCAGTGCGCCTACCGTGGCGCCCTGCTCGCCGGTCAGTTTCTGGTCGCGCATGACCTGAGCCAGCTGAGCGTTGGCAGTGCTGAGGGCGCCGCTAATCGAACCGACCTCGGTCTGCATGGCACGTACCTTGGCCTGCTGCGCATCGTCGTCCATGTTGCCCTGGGCCATCAACGCCTGTAACTCGGCCATTTTCTCGGCTAGCTGAGCCTTGAGCTCGCGGATCATCTTGAGCAGTTGCTTTACCTCGTCGGGCAGATCGCTTTCGTCGATGTCGGCGTTCTTGTTTTCCGCCTCCCTGGAGCGCGTAAGCCCTGCCGTCGAAATACTCACCTTGACGCCTGGCGCGGCTTCGCCCTCCTTGGCTGGGGCAGCAGCGCTTTTCTCATCCGCTTCAGCTGGCGCCGCCGCAGCTATAGGCGCAGCGCCGGCCGCCACATAGCTGCGCCCTCCCCACACATTGGTCGCCACTTGCATCACACCGCTCCCTGCTTCTAACTGATCGATACAGATCTATCGGCAGACACCTGCGACACTTGAGCACCCTGCGGCAGGTGGCCGCGCACCCCTCTGGTGCGTTACCCTTACAACTTCTGAGTGATTACCTAGGGATAAGGGCATGTCCGAAAGCATCAAGCTGCGCACAACTCATCAGGCACACTGCAAGGACTGCAGCCTCGCCAGCCTCTGCCTGCCCCTGTCGCTGGACCTCAAGGACATGGACGCGCTCGACGATATCGTCAAACGCGGCCGCCCGCTGAAGAAAGGCGAATTCCTGTTCCGCCAGGGCGACACCTTCAACTCGGTGTTCGCCGTGCGCTCCGGTGCCTTGAAGACCTTCAGCCTGAGCGATGCCGGCGAGGAGCAGATCACCGGCTTCCATCTGCCCAGCGAACTGGTCGGCCTGTCCGGCATGGACACCGAGCTGTATCCAGTCTCGGCCCAGGCCCTGGAAACCACCTCGGTCTGCGAGATTCCCTTCGAGCGCCTCGACGAACTGTCGGTCAGCCTGCCGCAACTGCGCCGCCAGCTGATGCGCGTGATGAGCCGTGAGATTCGCGACGACCAGCAGATGATGCTGCTGCTTTCCAAGAAAACCGCCGACGAGCGCATCGCCACCTTCCTGGTCAACCTGTCCGCGCGGTTCAGCGCCCGCGGCTTCTCGGCCAACCAGTTCCGCCTGTCGATGTCGCGCAACGAAATCGGCAATCATCTGGGCCTGGCCGTGGAAACCGTGTCGCGCGTATTCACCCGTTTTCAGCAGAGCAAGCTGCTCGAGGCGGAAGGCAAGGAAGTGCATATTCTCGACCCGATCGAGCTCTGTGCGCTGGCCGGTGGTAACCTTAACGGCTGATACCCCCGTTAAGGATTCACGCCTCCATGATCTTTGATGAATTCACCATCAAGACCCTCATCCGCCCGGTCAACGACTTCCCCAAACCGGGCGTGGTGTTCCGCGACATCACCCCGCTGTTCCAGTCCCCGCGTGCCCTGCGCATGGTCATCGACAGCCTGATCCAGCGCTATGTCGAAGCGGACTTCAGCCATGTAGGCGCGATGGACGCACGGGGGTTTCTGATCGGCTCGATTCTCGCCTACGAACTGAACAAGCCACTGGTGCTGTTTCGCAAGCAAGGCAAACTACCCGCCGACGTGCTCAGCCAGGGTTATCAGACCGAATATGGCGAAGCCTTTCTGGAAGCCCACGCCGACAGCCTGTGCGAAGGCGACAAGGTGCTGATCATCGATGACCTGATCGCCACCGGCGGCACCCTGCTGGCAGCCGTACAGCTGATCAAGCGCATGGGCGCCAGCATTCACGAGGCGGCGGCGATCATCGACCTGCCCGAACTCGGTGGCTCGCGCCGCCTCCAGGACATGGGCATTCCCACCTACAGCCTGACCGCCTTCGCCCTCGACGAGCGTTGATGGCCAGTTGATCGCCCAAATGAAAAAGCCCCGACACTGGCCGGGGCTTTTTTCATGGCAACGCGGGTAATCAGCGCAGAGTAGGCCCCTGGAAGCCCATCCACAGCGCCATGTGCTCGGCCACGCTGGCCCCCAGCCGCTTGGTGAAGCGATCCAGCGGGCTTTCCTGCACGGTGAAGTCGACCATCTCTTCCTGGCCGATCACCTCGCGGGCCACATAGCTGGTGCTGCCCAACGCATCGATCAGGCCGAGGCTCAGGGCCTGCTCGCCGGACCAGATCAGGCCGGAGAACAGCTCGGGATGCTCGGCATCCTTGAGGCGATCACCACGGCCTTTCTTGACGCTGTCGATGAACTGCTTGTGGGTGGTTTCCAGTACGGTTTTCCAGAATGCCGCCTCTTCCGGCTTCTGCGGCTGGAACGGATCGAGAAACGCCTTGTGTTCACCCGAGGTGTACACACGTCGCTCGACGCCAAGCTTTTCCATGGTGTCCACGAAGCCGAAACTGGCCGCCGTGACGCCGATGGAACCCACCAAACTGGCCTTGTCGGCGTAGATCTGGTCGGCGGCGCTGGCGATGTAATAGGCACCGGATGCGCCGAGGTCGGAGATCACCGCGTAGACCTTGACGTCCGGATGCTCAACACGCAGGCGGCGGATTTCGTCGTAGACGTAACCCGACTGCACCGGACTGCCGCCCGGGCTGTTGATGCGCAGGATCACGCCCTTGGTGTTGGGATCCTTGAAGGCCGCGCGCAGGCTGCCAACGATGTTGTCGGCACTGGCGGCTTCCTTGTCGGCGATCATGCCACGCACCTCGATGACCGCGGTGTGCGGCGAGCTGCTGCCGCCCTGGGTGCTGATCAGCGGCGAGAACAAGGCCAGGGCGCCAAACAGGTAAATGAAGGTCAGCAGCTTGAAGAAGATGCCCCAGCGCCGCGACCGGCGCTGCTCGTGGACACTGGCCAGCAACGTCTTTTCGAGGAGCTTCCAGCTCTTCGGGTCGCTCTCGGAGACCGACGACGTCTTTCTCTCACCCCACATGCTCACTCTCCTCGGTTCGGGTCTCGGCTACCCGGCTGCTCAGCCAGGTATTCAATTGCATGAAATGGTCGATCGACAACTTCGGTTGATAAGCGCTCAACGCCGACAGCGTTTGTGCACCATAGCCCACGGCTACCGAATCCATACCCGCTCGCTGTGCCATCAGCAGGTCGAACGACGAGTCGCCGACCATCAGCGCCTGCTCGGCCGGCACACCACAGTGATCGAGAATCTCCTGCAACATCATCGGGTCAGGCTTGCTCGCGGTTTCATCGGCGCAACGGGTGATATCGAAATAATCCTGCCAGCCCAGCGTGTCGAGAATCCGCTGCAGGCCACGCCGGCTCTTGCCGGTGGCAACCGCCAGTTGATAGCCCTGCTCGCGAAAGCCCGCCAGGCTGCGCTCAACATCAGGAAAGAACGCCGACGGTATCTGATCCATCGCCACGTAACAGTCGCTGTAGCTGGCCTGGATCCGTTCGACGTGCGCCGCTTCGTCGAGTTCCGGATAAAGCGTGGCGATCGCCTGGGGCAGCGCCAGACCGATGATGCCCTTGACCGCTTCGTCGCTACGCCGCGGTATGCCACATCGGTCTGCCGCCTGATGCATGGCGGTGACGATACGGCCGATGGAATCGACCAGCGTACCGTCCCAATCGAAGATCAACAGGCTGTAGTCACGCACTCAGGCGCTCCACGGTGCGTGCCCACATCTCATCGACCGGCGCTTCGAGCTTCAGCACGCCACCCTCGGGCAGCGGGATGTTTAGCTCGTAGGCATGCAGGAACAGGCGCTTGCCGCCCAGCTCGCGAATCTCGCGGGTGAAGTCGTCGTCGCCGTATTTGCTGTCGCCAGCGATGCAGTGCCCGCCGTATTGGGCATGCACGCGAATCTGGTGGGTGCGGCCGGTCACCGGTTTGGCTTCGACCAGGGTGGCGAACTCGCCGAAACGGCGCAGCACACGGAACACGGTCAACGCCTCCTTGCCCTCGGGATTGACCTCGACCATGCGCTCGCCGGAACGCAGGTTGCTCTTGAGCAGCGGCGCGTTGATCTGCTTCTTGGCAGTGGCCCAATGGCCGCGCACCAGCGCCATGTAGCGTTTGTCGACGCCGTCGCCGCGCAATTGCTCATGCAGGTGGCGCAGCATGCTGCGCTTCTTGGCGATCATCAACAGGCCGGATGTGTCGCGGTCGAGGCGATGCACCAGCTCCAGATCCTTGGCATCCGGGCGCAACTGGCGAAAGGCCTCGATCACCCCGTAGTTGAGACCGCTGCCGCCATGCACGGCGATACCGGCCGGCTTGTTGAGCACGATCAGCGCCTTGTCTTCATAGACGATGGCCGCTTCCAGGCGCTGCAACAGCCCCTGGGCCAGCGGCTCGGGCTCATCGCGCTCGGCCAGGCGCAGCGGCGGAACCCGCACGATGTCGCCAGCCTGCAGCTTGTATTCGGGCTTGATTCGGCCCTTGTTGACCCGCACCTCACCCTTGCGCAGGATGCGGTAGATCAAGGTCTTGGGCACGCCCTTGAGCTGGGTACGAAGGAAGTTGTCGATGCGCTGACCCGCGAGTTCAGGCGCAACCTCAATCAGCTGAACGCCGGAGGTAGGAGTAGTGGCTGTCGTCATGGCCGCGATCATACAATTTTTATGGATTTGAAGCACTTAATCATTGCTGCTATAGTCGCGAATGCCGCCAAAAGCGGCCTGATTCGCGGATGTTGCCAAACCGCCATCGTGAATCAAGCAACCCATTCAGGACGTAAGGCCGTCCGACGGGCATCTCAGAGAGCAATAGGCCGGCATGGCTGCTCGAGAAACTCGGAAATTAGGCCTGAGACACAGATGCGCGACCTGCCCATTTGGACGGTCGCGGTAATGCCAACCCGCTGCGGATTTTCGTGAGCGGCACCCGATTTTCAGCGATACGTGTAGGGTGGAGATGCACAACGGTCGGCCTGCGTAGCAAAACAGCTTTATACGAGACGCTTCATATCGTCCGCTACCGACCCTTGATTCCTCCTCCTGACTGAGAACCTGTTTACGGTCTCGCAAGTTAGCGCCACGCAAGACGCTACGTTACTGACAGCCTCCATATCGAGGCAGGCAAAGACGCGAAGTTTACGGATGTAAACGAGCACTCCAAGCCGGTTTAACGCAGCAGGCCATGCTTAGCCGATCGCCAGCGAGTTCTGAGTGCTTTCTGTCACATACAGCAAGCAGGAGACGTCCGTCGCGGCCCAGCACAACTGGCTGCTGCCGCTAGACAATGAAGCGATTTACGCCCGCTTCTGACGCACCTGACACCGACCCTGAGCGTCGTGTGTGCCTAACGCGGCTTCCGGCAGCACCGGAAACCACTGGTACCACATGAAAAGAATGCTGATTAACGCAACTCAACCCGAAGAGTTGCGTGTTGCGCTGGTAGAT
>JAAIGF010043552.1_pt1 | contig 18524 bp, 19 predicted proteins | sample 6487441 | NCBI WGS metagenome assembly JAAIGF01 (sample SAMN13974129, study PRJNA590717) | phyllosphere metagenome | biome: pepper field; feature: multiple bacterial spot infested pepper fields; material: pepper leaves; isolation source: leaves from pepper fields | host: Capsicum annuum ... | reverse complement strand
GAAATGGCAAATCATAAATCAGCGATTAAAAGAATTAGAACAAACGCAGCAAAACGCTTAAGAAACCGTTACCAAGCAAAAACTACACGTAACGCGATTAAAAAACTACGTAATACAACAACTGCTGAAGAAGCAAAAGCATTATTGCCAAGAGTTGTTTCTATGTTGGATCGTTTGGCTAAGAAAAACGTAATTCACAAAAAGAAAGCTTCTAACAATAAATCGAAGTTGACTAAGTTTGTAAACAAACTAGCGTAAGCATTTCTTTGTTTTCATGATATAATGGGGAAGCATTAATTTGTTTCCCTTTTCTTGTTTGTTAATAAAACAGGGCTGAAGATATCTTCAGCCCTGTTTTATTTATAAGATGGTTTTGATAACCTGATCTAATTTTGTTTTGTTGTTTTTGTAGGGCGAGAGGTCGTACAATTCTACCTTACGAAAATCAATGGGATGACTTTCGCTCTGTAGATATATAAATCCTTTATCGAGAAGCTTACCATCTGGTTTTTGTGCGGGGTCGAAGCTTTCCACATTACCGCCACCGACTTGGGGCTTGTTGTATTCCAGCACCACTTGACCATCCAAGATATGTTGAATGATGGAATCGCCCAGTACCAAAAAGTCCGCTGTAACCCATTGATCGCCGTGATAGGTTTTAGATGTTGAGCTTTGGCAATGTGGTGTAAAAAGCTTATCGTTGATCACAACATTTGTGCCGGGAGTGCAGAGGTTGGAGGTGGTACGTGCGTCAGTTCCGTTGCCTCCTAGAAGTTGGCCTTCAATAGAGATGGGGAAATCTTGATCCTTCAGCATCGTATTCGGGTCTTGTCCGTGTAGCATCGCGCCGCTGTTGCGCCAAGCCCATCCTTCGCCACCTTTCGTTTGTTCATCTACAAAACGGTATTCTAAGCGTAGCAGGTAGTAACTATAGGGGGTGTTGTAGGCCAAATGCCCATACTGTTGGTTGAAATCATCATATCCATCGTAGCGCACTTTTAATAGCCCGTCTTCCACACGAAAGGTGTTGGCATAATTTTCTCCAGGCTGGTGCAATCTGATTTTAGGAGTCCAGTTTTTTATGTCTTTCCCGTTAAAAAGCTGTATGGCTTTCGGTTTTTCCTCGGCGGATGTCGCAGAGGTTTTGGTTGCGCAAGCAAAGAAAATGGCGCTTGCAGCCATCACGGATAGAAACGTGGTCTTCATGTGTCGGTATTAAGTTTAAAATAATAGATTTTTATTCTTTACATATTCACTGGGGCGCACCCCAATTATTTTGTTAAACGTATTGCTAAACGTAGGTAAGCTGCTATAGCCAACGCGCAACGCAACCTCATTGACACTCAACTTATCATCTAATAGTAGTTTGAGCGCCGTCAACATACGTAAGATGGTGTAGTATTGAATGAAAGACATGTTCAGTTCGCGTTGGAAAAGGCGTGCCAGTGTACGTTCGCTAACGTCAAATTCCTCTGCAAGCTTTTTAAAGCTCACATTTTCATCTATGCGATGATCGAGGTAGCTTACAATATCCTTGAGCTTTTCGTGTTTCGGGTAGGGAAGGGCTAAAGGTAATTCGGTGTTGGACACTTCGGGAAGGATAAGCTTGAACGCCTTGGCAATCGAAAATTTCGGCTCCTCCACCGGAAAGATATTGCCTGTCCAACGGTTGCTGAACATAATAAATTCAATCAGAAAGTCATTGACAGGGTAGATGTTTACCCGATCGAAGAAATCGGTGTCGGTCTCAAACTTGGGAAAATAAAGATTACGCATCACCACCTCAGGACTGCTGGGGTGTATGCTATGTCGTACGCCGCCAGGAATCCAGATGTAATGCCGTGCTGGTAGGAAATACGATTTATCCGGCGTTCGCAAAAATACGATCCCTCCTTCGGTATACAAAAATTGTCCTTTCTGGTGGCTATGTTCAGAAATGTACGTTTCGCCCATCATCGCATGGTGACAATATATGCTATCTTCAAAGGAATCTACTTCTGTGACGTAATATTTATCGACATAGATTTTGCTATCCATACACTATGTTTCTTTTGTATGTCATAAATTTCCTGTTTTTTAACGACATAACCAAGATAGTAAGTGTATGCTTACAAGTTAAATGTTCGTTTTTACCTAATAAGTAAGTGCTAACTTTTTTATTTTTATTTTAATTAGCTGATTATCAGTTTATTTAATCGGTTTTGAATCCGTTTTATTTCTGGGTAATGATTTGATTACCAAAGAAATGCTTAGGGTAATCGCTAATCTGATAATAATGTGGCAAAAATTAATAAAATAGCGATTTAAAATATGCTTATTATTGCTTATCTTACTTTTAGAGCCTTTGCACAAAGGAAGTTAACAAATTACTATGGCTTACGAGAGAATAAAACTAGAACGATTAAAAGATAAAGTAATGACCGCAGAGGAAGCGGTTCTTTTCTTTGAAAATGACATGGTCGTAGGGGCCAGTGGATTTACGAAGGCGGGCGACAGTAAAGTCGTTTTGGAGGCCTTGGCGAATCGTGCAAAAAGCGAGGATATCAAAATTACACTTATGACCGGCGCTTCATTGGGTCACGATACGGATGGCAAATTGGCGGAAGCGGGTGCGCTTAAAAAGCGTATGCCCTTTCAGGTTGACCGGGTGTTGCGTAATAAGATCAATGCCGGTGAAGTGCTGTTTATCGATCAGCATTTGAGTGAGAGTGTGGAGCTATTGCACAACAAGGTATCGCCGCCGGTAGATATTGCTGTTATTGAGGTGGCTTACATTGATCGTGATGGCAGTTTGGTGCCCACGACATCTGTAGGTAACTCGGCAACATTTGCGGAGCTGGCGGATAAAATTATCTTGGAGATCAATACGGCAATTCCGATGGAAATCTACGGGCTTCATGATATTTACAAAGCGGAAAACTATCCACACCGTAACGTTATTCCTATTGTGGCGCCATGGAACAAGATAGGCCGGAAGACCATTCCTGTTAATCCGGACAAGATTGTGGGTATTGTGTTTACTGATAAAAAAGATAGCCCTGCGGATATTGCGGAGCCGGACGCGAAAACGACGGCAATTGCCGGACATATCCTGAAGTTTTTTGAAAATGAAGTCCAACTTGGTCACTTGACGGATCGGCTTTTGCCTTTACAAGCGGGGATCGGCAAGGTGGCAAATGCGGTATTGACAGGATTTAAGCACAGCAATTTCTATGATCTGACCATGTTTTCCGAGGTGTTGCAGGATAGCACCTTCGATTTGATCGATTCAGGTGTGCTTTCCTTTGCATCGGCATCGTCGATTACGGTGTCTGCAGCATGTTATGAACGGGTATTTGGCAATCTGCAAAAATACCGCGATAAAGTAGTGCTGCGCCCGCAAAATATTTCGAATACACCGGGGCTTATACGTCGCTTAGGTATTATAGCCATCAACACGGCGATCGAATTTGACATCTATGGCAATGTGAATTCCACGCATTTGGGTGGTACCAAGATCATGAACGGTATTGGCGGTTCGGGAGACTTCGCCCGAAATGCCTACCTAAGTATCTTCGTGACGCAGGCAGCATCTAAAGCTAACGCAATCTCCCATGTCTTGCCGATGGTTTCTCATGTCGATCATACAGAACACGATGTGGATATTCTCGTGACCGATATCGGCTTGGCAGACCTTCGTGGCTTGGCACCAAGGGAACGTGCTCAAAAGATTATAGATAACTGTGTGCATCCAGATTTTAAAGAGGAGCTGCAATCTTATTTTGACAGGGCATGTGCACGAGGAGGGCATACGCCACACCTTTTAGAAGAATCATTCAGTTGGCATATCAGGCTTGCGGAGACGGGCTCGATGAAGAAGTAAAACGAAACCATGTTGAACAGCAGAACTGTTCAACATGGTTTTTAACGAGCATCATCTATTGACTATGCTTTACCCTTCCATGTTTTCGTTTGCGCAGGATCTGCTGTGCGAGTGCGAAAATACTCAACAATATAAGGGGCGCCAGAACATTCAGTAATTGCCAACTTAGCTTTTGTTCTCTTACTTTTTGGCCATCCAATAACCTTAGTTTTACCTCCCGATTTCGAAGGCCAATTAAACTTTCATCGTTAAGCAGGTAGTCCACCGCGTTTTGAAGAAATGCTTTATTGGCAAACTGTTGTTCCGTATACCGATCCCAACCTAATGGATAGGGGGATTGGTCTTTGCTATTGACCTGATTGATCAGCCAGTCGGCATCGGCAACGACCAGCATTTTGCTTTCCTGATGGATATTCGACAAGTCTACGGGCTGTTGGATATCCATTGGTGCGGATCGGTTTTCGAAGAGGTATGGAAATTCTCCCTGCAGCAGAGCTGCTACGGGAAGTGGGCCGCTATTGAATTTTTTCGGATTCGGTTCTTCTTCTACCAAATTTAAGCTAATAGGCGCCGGCGCGTTCCATATTCTCGCGAAAGGCGAAGAAGTTAGGATAATGTCTTTTTTAATGTTTGCCGATGCTACTGTGTCTAGTGTGCCGATAAATTCGGTGCGGATGCCGTCGAGATTCCTCACGAGTGGATGGGCTGAAGTAGGCATCAGTACAGGGAAGAAATACCAAGGAGCGAGTTCGATTTGTGCTTGGCCAGCTATACTGCCCACGGTGATGGGAATCTGTCCACAGTTAAGATCGGCAAGGAGGTTATAGTTCAAGCGTACGCCATACAGAAATAGTTGATCGTCTAGGTTGAGCGATCTTCCAACAAGCGGTTGGCTCCCGTTCTGTTGCAAATGATCCAGAGATGCATCTATCTGATCGATGGCCCAAAGCACTCGTCCACCATGTTTGACGAAGTAGTCGATTTTGTATTTATGACTTTCTTTAAAAGCTTGTGTGGGCTTCACAATGAACAGTAACTTGAGTTGATCGAGCGAAGCATAGGTTACAGAGTCTAGGTTGACGCGCCCTACTTGATAGCCATCGGCAGAAAGCGACTGCATAGCGTCATATAAGGCTAAATCATCGGGCTCTCCATGCCCTTCCGTAAAGCCGATAAAGGACGATTCTTGCGCATTTACTTTCTTTAAACCTGCCGTAAATGCATAGGCCAGGTTTTGGATGGAGTTGTTGATGGCTTCCTCAGGACTAATTCCTTGCTTTTGCTGGAGCAAGTTAATGGGGATTTCCTGTTCCGCCGTGCGGATCACGGCAGTTGGGAATATCAGCTTCTGCGTTAAGCCCCGATCGGTCTTAACGCTTAAGTTTGTTGGATAGATTCCTCTTGAGACCAGTGCATCGGTAAAGGCCTGTTGTTCTTCTTGACTTCCCTCCAAAGGATCGATGACAGTGAAATCCAGTTTATCACCTGCGTAAGATTTAAGGTCGTTTGCCAGATTGATCGTAGCTTGCTGCAGTTGATGAAACCCATTAGGGAGATCGCCATCCAAAAAAATACTGATGTGCACAGGTTCTCGGAGATCATGTAACACGCTTTTTGTAGCCTCGTTTAGGCTAAATCGTTGGTCTTCGGTAAGGTCTAATCGGCCCAGGTGGTTCGTCAAAAAACGGTTGTTGATACAAAAGTAAATAATTAACGCTGAAGCGTAGCAACTCCATGTTTTAATGCGCTTTCGGAAATGTCGGCCCAAGTGTCCAATGCTAAAGATGATGAACAAAGCTGCTACGCTTAGAAAATAAACCAGATCCCCCGTTTTAAGTACCCCTCGACTGATGCTATCATAATGAGACTGTATGCCTAAATCTGCGATAAAAGATGCACTTGATTCGACGAAAAAGAGGTCGCTCATCGCTCCAAAGCCATAGTAAGCAAAAAATGTGGCGAACACGGCGAGCAGGAAGGCGACAACAATATTTTTCGTTAGGCTGGAGCAAAAGATGCCTATCGCGGCGTAGGTCAAAACGAGAAAGAGCAGACCCAGGTAGGAACCTAGCGTTGCACCAATATCAATATTTCCAACAGGATTAGCTAAAAAGTAGATGCTTACCGCGTACATGAACGTGGGTAAAACGGCAAGAATAGCAATGAAAACAATACCTAAATATTTGCCTGCCACAATTTGATAGAGACTGTTAGGCCTGCTGAATAGCAGGTCAAAAGTACCGTCGTTTTTTTCGCCAGCCAAACTGCGCATACTGACCGCGGGGATCAGAAACAGTAACAGGTAAGGGGCCAAGGAAAAGAACGTTTCTAAGGTTGCATAGCCACCGTCAATTATAGCAGAGCTTGGGAAAATCCAAGATAGCAATCCACTCACCAGCAGAAAAAGGGCGATGGCCAAGTAGCCTACCAGCAAATTGAAGAATGAAGAAATTTCTTTTTTTAAAATGTTTACCAAGGCACAAGCTATTTTGTTCGCTCGAAAATAGGAAATACATGGCTGTAAAACAAGAACGCACCAAGCCTAAGAGGAGGTGCGTTTCTGTCGTTCTAGTAATGTGGAGCTTATCTTCTGCCCGGTAGGTAAATTTGAAAACCTACTGCTAAGCCAAGACCACTTTGTCCACCGCCTGAATTAACATTCGCTTTACTGTAGTTGTAGCCGGTCATGACTTCCAGTGCAACGGTTTGCGTAATAAAATGTGCGTAACCTACATTGGCACCCAATGCGAGGGATACGTCGCTACCCGGTTTACTACCTGCAATACCAATATCGCCCTGTCCAAAGAAACGTCCTGATGCACTTGCACCTCCAGGGAAGTAGTAGCGTACAAAAGGCGAAATGCCGTAATTGTATACATTGTCGTCTCCCTTAATAGCAGTAAAGCCCAGGCTTGCCTGTGCACCAATAGCTAATCCATCTGTAATAAAGTATCCAGCGCGGGGGTTTAAATTGATGTTAAATTGGTCTCCCTCGAAGCTATAACCAATGTTACCAATAGATCCGCCGACCATCCAATTACCTTGTTTAATAGGTTCTAGGCCGACATTTGCCGATGTTTGAGGAGTAGTTTCCACGCGTTGCGCTTGCGTTGTCAACGTGAAACCTCCTATTAAGGCCATTAAAAGTGTAAATTTTTTCATATCTATCAAGTGTTACATGTATACCATATGAACACTTATCAATAAAAATGGTTTGAGTTATTTTGTTAAGCGTACAAAAATTTCCTCCAGCGATTGATTCGGGTATTTATTAGGCAGGTCTTTTACAAAAAAATGATCCCTGATTTTTCCTTGATGTAGGATGATAACTTCATCACACAGGGCTTCTACCTCTTGCATAAGGTGTGTTGATAGCAAAACCGTTTTTTCCTTGCCCAGTTCTTTGATCAAGGCTCGGATTTCTAAAATTTGATTGGGATCCAGTCCAGAGGTGGGTTCATCTAAAAGGAGCACTGCCGGATCATGTATAATGCAAAGGGCTAGTCCTACACGTTGTCTATAGCCTTTGGACAGTTCGCTTATCTTTTTATGCTGGGCGTCCTCTAAGCCGGTTTGTTTGACGACGAGGTCAATCCGTTCACTTTTATTTTTTATGCGATGGGTCGAAGCTTCGTACTGCAGGATTTCCCGAACATACATATCCGTGTACAGCGGATTGTTCTCGGGAAGGAACCCTAATTTCCTTTTTGCAGATAGGGACTGTTCGGCGATATCGCTATCTAATATATAGCATTTACCAGCGCTGGCAGGAACCAAGCCAGCCAAAATTTTCATGGTGGTTGATTTTCCGGCACCATTGGGGCCGAGAAAGCCTACGATGCTGTTTTGCTGTGTTTTAAATGAAACGTTGTCGAGCGCAAGCTGTTTGCCGTATGTCTTCGTTAACTGATATACTTTGATCGCCATGATTGAAGTTTAGATGATCGGAGCTGTCCAAAATATGGGTAATGTAGGGAAATTAATTGATGTAGGGCGAAGATAACTGCCTCTTCCGTATATAATAGTTCAGCGACTGTGCTGCTTGCAGCGGTCTGTCGGTGCTTAAGATATCGGCACCGTTGTCCACAAATTCAGCGTAGAGCTGATCGCCGCGTGCTACCGCCTGTCGATCAAGATTGCCCATTGTGCCCAAGATGCAAAGGATACCGTGTTGGTGCAGGAGATCGGTCAATTGTTTGTCGGCTTCTTTCGTGCCAATAAATGCAAGAATGCGCGTGTCAGGAACGTCGGCATCATTCAGCCGAAGAAGGTCATCGGCGTGCCTTATAGATGCGGATATCATGAGGTCAGGTGCCAGATTGTTTACCATAGCTGCTTGATCCACATTGTAGGTGATGATGGCCACATAGGCCTCTGCACGCGCTTTACGGACGGCATCTATTACTAGTCGGTAAGGAACGTTGCGTTTAACATCCAACGTAAATATTACTTTGCCAACACCCCAACTCAGTGCTTCGTCCAGTGTTGGTATCTGATAGGAGGTGATGTTGCCTTGGGTATCTTTTAATTGAAAGCTTTTAAGTTCTTCCAGTGTTTTACGACTCACTTTTCCCTTTCCTGTACTGGTCCTGTCCAAGGTTTCATCATGCATCAAAATCAACACGGAATCTTTGGAAAGCGCAATGTCGCACTCGATGATCGCCGGCGTCTTGTAGGCTATACGTTGGAAGGTTTCGATCGCGTTTTCCGGATAGTCCAAATCTGGTCCACCGCGGTGCGCGCTGATTAAAGGAACCCTGCTATCTGAATAGGTAAGGAATCGATGCAGATCGTCTACGCCGGAAAAGCGAAACACCTGGTTGTGGTTGCTAACATGTGCTAAATTCGTAGCGTTGTTGTTGCGAAAACAGGCGGCGTTTAGACAGAGATAGGCGAGTGCGAGGGTATATTTAATCCAACAGACCATGGCTTCGTATCGATTGGGAAAGGGTTTCTACCGATGTGTTCAGTTGATCGATATGAAGCTGTGCTCGGTTGTAATAAGGTTCTCGTTGTGCCAGTTTCTCTTCGATAAAAAGCAGTAGCTCTTCTCCGTTCAATCCCTTTAAGGCAGGACGATTGGCAATTTTCGATTGCTGCAGGCGTGCGTGTAGTGCTTTTGGTGTAAGATGTAGGTAAACCGCCAAACCGTTTGCCAAGATCCAGTCCATATTGTCGAAATAGCAAGGACTTCCACCTCCTGTAGAAACAACGGCGTCTATACCTGCCTGCTCTTTTAATACTTCGCTTTCTAGCTGGCGAAATTGATCTTCGCCATACTTTTCGAAATATTCTGGGATAGACATCCCTGCTCGATCAACAATTAGATGATCAAGATCAATAAATTTTTTCTGCAAGTGGTTGGCAAGCTTTCGCCCTAAAGTGGTCTTTCCACTCCCCATAAAACCGACAAGGAAAATAGGTTTGTTCATTATTTTGCCAAGTAATCTTTTTCTAGTTCTTCCTTCGAAGGAAAGGTGATTTTCGACCATTTTTTTATGACCACGCCGTTTTGCAGTAATAACACCCCCGGATTGGAGCGTACCATACTTTTCAAAGGTACCGCATCAGCGTAGAAGGTTTCCAACACGAGATCCATTTCCTCATTTAGGCTGTTTGCTACTTGTGCCGAACTCGCGGTTAGCAATACAGCACGGAGGTTGAAGTCCGCAGAAAGATCGCGAATGGTCGTGTTTATGCGATCAAGCGCAATCATGTCCGTTGTAGATAGCTTATCTGCGTAGGTGCTTACCACCACAAAGTTGTAATAGGGGTTGGTAATTATTTCTTGGGTAACATCATTTCCATCTGCATCAGAAATCAAAAGGTCAGAAATAGGAATTTGGTATCCTTTTTTTACAAGTCGCGACGATGGTTCACCGACAACCTCCCAGTTTTCATCTTCCCAAATGCCGGCCATATATTCTTTGTCGGTCACCTTCTTGGATTCTCCGGTAGCTTTGTTTTTTATCTCATAAATGTATTCGTACACATCACCTTGCTTGCCTTCGGGAAGCACCATTAGTGCAGGAATGTTATTGCCTTCTTTGTAGGGTAAGAAATCTAGAAGGGGCAAAAAGTAGAGTGTATAAATGCCTATGCCAATGGATAAAAGTACAACGATCGTCGATAACGTACTTCTTAACGCCCCTTTTTTCAGGAGAGGGGTTATGCGGTTACGGTAGCGGAAGATAAGGAGTATAAAAACCAATAAAACGAGGTCTTTCAGGAATGACTGCCAAGGCGTGAGTGGAATGGCGTCGCCAAAGCATCCACAGGAGGTTACCACTTCGAAGAAAGCCGAATAGAAGGTAAGAAACGTGAAGAAAATAATGAGGATAAGTAATCCCCATGCAACTTTTTGCCGATGTAGCCCAAGCAAAAGAAAAGCACCAAGGATAATCTCGAAACTACAGATCAATATCGCTATCCATGCACTGTAGTCGTTTAGAAAATCGAGATGGAAAACGTGGAAATATTCCTGCAGTTTGTAACCAAATCCAGTAGGGTCGTTCGCTTTGATGAAGCCGGAGAAAATAAATACTATACCTACAAATAAACGGCTGAAGCCAAGGAGCAGCTTGCTGAGATCTGTTTTCTTCTTACGTGTTGGATTAAAGTTTGTTTCCATGTGCTAGTTTTATTCGGCAAGACCCATTTTTATTAAGGCAAATACAGCATAGTTTAGCATATCCTGATAATTGGCCTTTAAGCCTTCAGATACGATGGTTTGCCCGTTGTTATCTTCAATTTGTTTCACGCGGTGCAGCTTCATCAGGATCAGATCCGTCAAGGAAGAGATACGCATGTCGCGCCACGCTTCGCCATAGTCGTGATTCTTAGCAAACATCAAATCGCGCGTTTCGTTTACTTTTTCTGCATATTTCTCGTCCACGAAGCTGTAGTCAAGCTCGTTTGCGGCTTCTTCAGGCAATTCTAATTGCATCATGGCGATAATACAGTAATTGACGATTCCGACATATTCATCCAATATGCCTTCACCTACAAGGGATACTTTTTTCACTTCCAACGTACGGATGCGTTGTGCTTTTATGAACAGCTGATCGGTTATAGACGAGGGACGCATGATGCGCCAAGCTGTTCCGTAGTCTTTTGTTTTCTTTAAAAATAAATCTTTGCAATAGCCAATGACCCGGTTGTATTCGGTACTTGTATCCATGTGTTGCGCGGTGTTTTGCCTGTGTGTTGTCTACAAATATAGGCAGAATATGTTAGTTGGGGCAACAGGAATGCCGCACAATTTAAGAACTAAGAAAAATAAGTGTTAATTTTGGTTATGCATGCTGAAAGCTTAGATAAGTTTGATAATATCGAATACTTAAATGAGGGAACGGAACAACAGCAGATTGTTTACGGCCTCCTAATGGAAGCTGGGCTGTTTGATCTGTTAGCGCCTTATGATCCATTACTTGTGGGCACCGTACCTATTGATATTGCCATTGCATCGAGCGATTTGGATATTATTTGCTATGCGAGCGATCTGGAAGAATTCTGCCGCTTTGCTCAACAACATTTTAGCTGGCGAGATTCTTTTCAGCTATCGAAGTCGATCATTAAAAAAGTGCCTACCTTACTTGTTCACTTTATGTTAGCTGGATTTGAGGTCGAGCTCTTTGCGCAGGACGTTCCGTCCAAATTACAGCAGGGATATCGGCATATGATCGTAGAATACGAAATTTTGTCGCAGAATGATGAAAACTTTAGGCAGCAGATTATTGCGTTAAAAGTTGCAGGCGTAAAAACAGAACCTGCTTTTGCCCAACTATTGGGGCTGGAAGGAGATCCCTATGAGGGCTTACTTAATTATAAAAATGTATGAACGTATTTAAACCGGAGATTCGCGAGGTACAAATCACGCGCTATGTCCAACCCTTTCGGGAAGGGGGGTCACTTCCTGCTCTGGTAGATGCCGATGATGGTTTTAGCTATGTCATCAAGTTTCGTGGCGCTGGCCAAGGACGAAAGGCGTTGGTAGCCGAGCTCATCGGTGGCGAACTAGCTCGCTTTTTAGGATTGCGCATGCCCGAAATGGTGTTTGCAGAATTGGACGAATCCTTCGCTCGCACAGAACCCGATGAAGAAATACAGGATTTATTGCGTTTTTCCGTGGGGAAAAATTTGGGTGTGCATTTTCTAAATGGAGCCATCACCTTCGATGCCAATGCCGATAAGGTGGACGTCTTGGAAGCCTCAAAGATCGTATGGCTCGATGCACTGTTGATGAACGTCGACCGGACGGTGCGCAACACCAACATGTTGATGTGGCATAATGAACTGTGGTTGATCGATCATGGAGCATCATTGTATTTTCACCATGCTTGGGACAATTGGGAAGAGCAGTTGGCCAAGCCATTTGTGCAAATTAAAGACCATGTATTGCTGCGCTACGCATCGCAGGTCGAGGAGGTCGATCGCGCATATCGTTCCTTGTTTACCGAAGAAAACATACGTAACGTACTCGATTTGATCCCCGATGAATGGCTGCTGGACGAAAGTCGGGAGCTCGATGCGGAGGCTGCTCGAGCTATTTATCTTTCCTTTTTGCTGGGGCGTATTGCACACGCTGATAATTTCATTAAACAGATAGAAGATGAGCGAAAAAACCGTTTATGAGTATGCCGTGGTGCGCGTAGTACCACGTGTGGAACGGGAAGAATTTATTAATGTTGGGGTAGCACTGTATTGTAAAAAGCAACGCTACGCTGATGTAAAGCTTTTTGTGGATGAGGCGAAATGCAAGGCCCTGTATGCGGATGTTGATTTAGCATTGATCCTACGGCATTTGGATTCTTTCAAAAGGATCTGTGTTGGTGATAAAGGAGCGGGCAAGCTTGCCGAACTGGAACAAGCAGAGCGTTTTCGTTGGTTGACGGCAAAGCGGAGTACCGTAATTCAGTGCTCAGTACTACACCCCGGACTATGCGTTTCTGCAGAAGAAACCCATCAAGCGCTTTTTGATAAATTAATCCTATAGAAATAGTAGGTTTTCTTAAAAGGAATCTTAAATTTGACAGGAGAGAAGATGCAGAAAATGAACGAATTTTATCAACATATATTCCAGAAACAACGCGAAGTACAGGATATGCCAAGCAACTCGCGTATAGCAGATTGGGCTAAGCATGTTCTGCATTTGCTGTTTCCGGAGAAGCATGCCGCCGACTTTTTGACGGTGGACGATGTTCGTAAGGCTTTTGAAGAAGCGGAGGAAGAGCTTTTCGCTTTATTGCAGAAAACTAAAGCGTGTTCGCATTGCGATAACCGGTTAATTGCTCGGGAGTTTTTTGAGGCTTTACCGGGCATTTATGCAGTGATGCTTACCGATGCGGAAGCCATCATGGAGGGCGACCCTGCAGCTAAAAGTTTGCGTGAGGTCATTCGTACTTATCCGGGATTCAACGCTATTTGTGTGTATCGATTGGCGCATGAATTGTGGAAGGCCGAGGTGCCCTTGATACCCCGCATTTTGACGGAACATGCACACTCCAAGACCGGTATCGATATACATCCCGGCGCGCAAATCGGACAGTATTTATATATCGACCACGGAACGGGACTCGTAATTGGGGAGACCTGTATTATAGGAAAGCATGTGAAGCTCTATCAGGGCGTTACATTGGGAGCACTCAGTGTAGAGAAGAACATGGCCAATACGCAGCGGCACCCCATCATCGAAGATAATGTTATCATTTATGCTGGAGCCACCATTTTGGGAGGGCAGACGGTCATTGGTCATCATTCGGTTATCGGTGGAAACGTATGGCTTACCTCTAGTGTAGACCCCTATACCACCGTTTACCATCAACCCAACTCTAAGTTTATTGACTCAAAACCGCTCGCATAATGGGAAATTTAATTGATACGATCGGCAATACGCCACTGGTTGAAATTACTTCGTTTCATCAGAATCCGAAGGTGAAGATCTTTGCAAAGATGGAAGGTAATAATCCTGCAGGCTCTGTGAAGGATCGTGCCGCACTTAATATGATTCGATCAGCACTCGAACGTGGAGAGATCACAAAGGACGTCAAACTCATTGAGGCTACATCTGGTAATACAGGTATAGCCTTGGCTATGATTGCAGGACTGTACGGACTTGATTTGGAATTGGTGATGCCTTCGACTTCAACAAGAGAACGCACATTGACGATGGAAGCTTATGGCGCAAAGGTAACCTTGCTCGAATCGATGGAGGTGTGCCGAGATTATGCTGAAGAGAAAGCTGCGACGGGCGAGTATTTTATTTTGAACCAGTTTTCCAATCCGGATAACTACGGCGCTCATATTAAAACCACAGGTCCTGAAATCTGGCGCGACACTGCCGGAAAGATTACACATTTTGTGAGCGCCATGGGTACAACAGGAACTATTATGGGCTGCTCCATGTTTTTGAAAGAAAAAAATCCGGATATACAGATTGTAGGTTGCCAACCTACCGAAGAATCATCGATACCGGGGATCCGTCGCTGGCCCGCAGCATACTTGCCAAAGATATTTGATGCATCGCGCGTGGATACCGTTATCGATATTGCACAGTCTGACGCCACCGCCCGTGCCCGTGAGCTGGTGCGGAAAGAAGGAATATTTGCCGGTATGAGCACAGGCGGAGCCTTTCATGCAGCACTATCTATCGCTAACCGTATCGAAGAAGGGCTGATCGTCTTTATCGCCTGCGACCGCGGCGACCGATACCTCAGTTCGGATCTATTTGCGTAGTAGACCTTAGCTATTATTTATCGCGACTCCATATCTCGTGAATGGGGTCGCCCTTAGAGCTGAGTCCACTATGGTGCCAGGCTCCATCTTGAAGTGCGCCTTCAAAGGAGAGCTGTGCCCCCACACGTGCGTTGTCTCGGGAGAAAAATAAGATACGTTCCGTGTATTGTCCTCCGCTGAAGGTATACTGTCCACCACCTGTGCCATAGAATCCTTTTTCGGCCGGATTGATGGCAATCCATTGAAAATATCCATCCACGAGCAATTTTATTGTTTTCCGATCCCCTCTTTGAATCTCCGCCATCTTGTCACGCTGTTGACGTCCCGTAATTCGCCATAATCCATCGAGGTCCTGTCTTTTGCTCGGTTCTTTGATCCAAGACGTGCCGTCTTTACCCTTCATGCCTGTTGCATCGGCATGCAGAGGTATGGTCAGCGTCTGTCCAACACTTTCTGCATCAGCATCGTTGTATTCCACTTTCACATTTAAGGATTTTCCGTTAAAAGTAAAAGGACCACCAAAGGTGGATATGTATTGCTGTTGTTTGTAATGTGTTTGTGAGCAATAACCGTCTACAAATAGCCAAACAATTTTTTCGTCGCCTTTTGCTGTACTGTATACACCGGAAAGCTTGTTCTGCTGCGCAAAGACGAGTAACATAGCACCCAGTAAAACCATTGTTGATAGTGCTTTTTTCATGATTTATATGTATTGGTGTATTTAAAAATAGGAAATTATAGGCGATGTTCCTGCTTTAATTTTTATCTTGTGAATAGCAATACAAACTCAAAGGGAATACTATGGTACGTACAATTGTGACTTTTGCCTTGTTTTTGTTGAATGTAGCGGCTTCGGCACAATCGCAAAAACTATATCTTTTTGTAACAGCGGATAGCTTGAAGCAGGGTGTAAGAAATCAAGAAGGCGCGGTCGTAATTCCTGCCGATCACCCGGTTATAGGTTATTGGTCAGCTGATGAACTGATTGCCGATTCCATCATCGATTTTTATGGCATGCCTGCTGGAGAGACTTCCGCTTTTGATTCACTGAGACCTGCTTACACGGCGAATACCACATTTGATCGTTCAGGTAAAGTGCTGTATCACCCCTTTTTCTTTGACAATGGAGCTGACTATATTCAGGAAGGTACACGGCGATATGTGGATCGCAAGACAGGAAAGATGGGCTTGGTGCATCCCTATGGAAAGGTGCTGATTCCAGCTTTGTATGATTTTATCACGCCCTTGCATGATGGTTACCTCATGGCATATAATGGTGTGCAACGGCAATCTGAAGCAGGAGGAGAGCACTGGCGTATTGTTCCGGATCCGAAAAAGAAATATGAAGCTTTTGTGTTGAACAAAGAAGGCAAAAAAGTAAAGGGACGGATGAAAAGAAGTCAGGATGCCGCGCTACAATGGGCAGCTGATTCTCTATATTATCCCGCTTTTTATCGTGCTGTAGATGTTAAGGAAGAGAAGTTACTGGCTCGTGTTAAGCAGGATCCTGACGTGCAGCGGCTGTTTGCAGGAGCAGCAACGGATGCCTACCACATTCTCGAGCGTCCGACGGCCACTTTTCCTTACTATATTATCGGCCATTCACAACAGTATTCGTTCAGCTACGTCGCTGTTGACGAGCGGGGTGCACGCTATCATTTTGATTACTACAGGCCGATGATGCCGTTGAAGACCTACCTTAAATCGATCCAATAGGCGTACTATTGTTGGATACTTTGTATGTTGAACAGGCTGGTGCTGGAGCAATGCTTAGTCATGGAAAGCTATTACTAAGCCGAATATTGGAGATGAAGCATCTCTTTCCCGAAAATATTTTTTTTCTCAACTTCTCGAAAACCGATTTGAAGGTACAGCTTTTTTGCTCGAGGATTTTCTCGATCGACGAGCAATCCCAAAATACCATCCTGTTGCTTACAGTACAAATCGATAGCGTAAAGCAGTAAGATCTTACCGATACCTTTTCCACGGGCTTGCGGAGAGACAGCTAAGCTGTCGACATATACTTCGCCGGCTTGGGTTTCGGGAGCAGGGGCGATATGATGCCCGTATTCGTTTGCAAGAACGTTTAGCACGGGCGCCCGTAGTTGTAAGATGGCTGCACCCGGGTAGCAACACAATTGCCCTAAAAGGATGCCATCTTCTTCTGCAACAAGAATGTTTTCAGAGGAATATTGGTTGCCCGGTTTACGTATCAAGGAGCTGAGGAAAGCATGCGCTTTTTGTGTGTCGGCTTCTCCAATAAAATAAAAAACGATGTCCTGCATGGCGTGCAACATCAATGTTGCCAGCGCTTGCGCTTCTTCAGGTCTAGCTTTTCTAATATGTATCATATGCCCTTGAAACTAAAAAGGCTACCCAAAAAAAGGTAGCCTTACTATTTTATAATTACTAATACTTACTTTTCTAGTTTTTCGAAATCTACGTACGTGATTTCTTCTGGGTTCAAGCTTACGTTTTCTTTCAAGTAGTCGAATACTTTCAAGGCTTTCGCTTCTTCAAACAAACGGTTTGCTTGCTCTCTGTCTTGTAGCAACTGCATAGCAAATTGATTCAATTGCTCATCAGTAGGCTCTTCGTTGATGTTATACATTTTGATTTGTGCGTAGATACGCTCTTTCGCCAAGTTAATAACCTCGTCATACTTAACTTCTAATCCATTTGCCGTTACGATGCGGTTTTCGATGATTGTCCATTTTAAGTTGCTCAAGAAATCTGCAAACCCTTCTTCCAATTCCTCATCGGAAATGTTAGGATTAGTCGCTTTCAGCCATTTTTTCAAGAAGGTTTCTGGAAAGGCAACGTCAACTTTATCCATACCATACGTGTAGATATCGTTACGTAATTTCTGATCAGAATTTTGCTTGAACAGGTTTTCCACTTCCTCTTTAACCTTAGCTGTGAATTCTTCCTCCTTGGTTACTTCACCTGCAGGGAACAATTTGTCAAAAAACTCCTGATCGAGGTCAGACTCTTCTAAACGGTTGATGTTTTTAACGGTAAGCTCAAACTTAGTAACGTCCAAATCTGTTGCTTCTTCTTCTGTGATACCCAAGATGCGAGCAATATCAGCAACTTTGAATGCTTTTTTTACATCGATTTTTACAGTATCATCTTTTTTCAAGCCTACTAAAGATTTTTTTACTTTAGCATCTTCGATGATATCGGTACGTACTGAAGTCGTTTTTTCAATACCATCTTCTTTTTCTTGCTTCAAGGTAGCATACAACACGTCACCTTCTTCAGAAACTTCCGGATTGGTCATTTTTCCGTAGCTGCGACGTAGGTTTTTTACACGCTCAGCAAGGGTAGCATCGTCCGCTTTAATATCGTAAGAAGTAAAGGCTGTCTCTTTGGTGAATGGCGTTTCGAACGCCGGTGCTAAGCCGATCTCGTAGTTGAAAGTAAATGTATCTTTAAAGTCCCAGCTGTAGTTCGCATCAGCATCACTTTCTACAGGTAGGGGTTGGCCTAATACTTCAAGTTTGTTCTCACCAATATATTCAGCGATTTTGTCGTTAACCAATTTATTGATCTCATCAAACAAAATAGACTTTCCATAAGTGCGTCTGATATGGCCAGTAGGTACCATTCCTGGACGAAAACCTGGTAATTTTGCTTTCTTTGCCTGCTCTTTAATAGCTTTATCTACCGTAGGATTATAATCCTCGGGTGTTAACTCAACGTTGATTTTTGCGTTGACATCGTCAACTTTTTGGTGTGAAATATTCATACTCTCGTTTAGCTTTTACGCATTTTTCAAAAAAAAATCCTCCCGAGTTTATTAAGTTCGGGAGGACATCCAAGTGCGGAAGAAGGGACTCGAACCCCCACGCCTTGCGGCGCCAGATCCTAAGTCTGGTGCGGCTACCAATTACGCCACTTCCGCAGTTATTAGGACTTTTATTGT
>JAAIGF010255624.1_pt1 | contig 18551 bp, 15 predicted proteins | sample 6487441 | NCBI WGS metagenome assembly JAAIGF01 (sample SAMN13974129, study PRJNA590717) | phyllosphere metagenome | biome: pepper field; feature: multiple bacterial spot infested pepper fields; material: pepper leaves; isolation source: leaves from pepper fields | host: Capsicum annuum ... | reverse complement strand
TGCACGTCCAGGGCAGCGCAAACGGCATCGAGCTGACGACCGTGATCCAGCACGGCGGCTTCGGCAGGCGATTCCACCTGGCCTTCGAACTGGTCGGCGAGCACACGGGCACGCGACAAGGCTTCAGCCCACTCGCCCGAGGTGATCGGGCCGCTGCGATTGGCCAGCAACACCGCCACACGCAGGCAGGCGTACTTCTCGTTTGGCCGCAGGCCCGCACGATGGGCGCCGTGCACGGTTTCGGCAAACACGCGCAAAGGCTTGTGACCGGCATGACGCAGGCCTTGCGTGAACGGACCCAGTTCGTCACCAGCGATCGGGGTGGCGAACATCACCTCGATGACGGCTTCGCACGCGGGATCGGGTTCGTCCGCGTCGTGCTCCAGCTCACGCGGATCGACCGGCGGCTCGGTGGCCAGCATCGGCGCTTCCGACACCGGCGCATCGGCAGACACGGGCGTGTCGGCGTAGACCGGCGCGCTGGTGTATGCCGGTGCCTCCGGGGCAATCGCCGCAGACGACGACGCGAAGGGTGCAGCGGCGTGTTCGGCGTCCGACTCGTTGCCGTTGAATCCCGGCTCGCGCCGCTGGATTTCGGTGAACGACGCCGGCGGCGCGTCCTTCAGCAACGCGTCGTGCTCCCCGACGGGGAAGCGCGCTTCCATCTGCGCGCGTGCACGCCGGTCCTGCCACCAGTTGATGCCAAGAATGATGACGATCGCCAGTGCGCCCAGCGCGATCAGTCCAATCTGTAAGTCGCTCATGCGGGTAATTCCAGAAAGCGTACGAGCCGCTTACGCGGCGTCCTCGATCGCGAGCTGCATCGCGGCGTCGACATCGACCGCCACGATACGCGAGACACCTTGCTCCTGCATGGTCACCCCGACCAATTGATGAGCAATCTCCATCGCGATCTTGTTGTGGGAAATAAAGAGGAACTGCGTCTGCTCACTCATGCGGCGCACAAGGTTGGCATAGCGTTCAGTGTTGGCATCGTCCAGGGGAGCATCCACCTCGTCAAGCAGGCAGAACGGTGCCGGGTTGAGTTTGAACATCGAAAACACCAGCGCCGTGGCGGTCAGGGCCTTTTCGCCCCCCGACAGCAGGTGGATGGTGCTGTTGCGTTTGCCCGGGGGCTGGGCCATGACCTGCACGCCCGCATCCAGGATTTCGTCGCCCGTCATCTGCAAGCGCGCCTCGCCGCCCCCGAACAGCATGGGGAACAGCTCGCCGAAGTGGCGGTTGACGGTATCGAACGTCTCTTGCAGAAGCTGGCGCGTTTCGCGGTCGATCTTGCGAATGGCGTCTTCCAGTGTCTCGATGGCCGACAGCAGGTCGGCATGCTGTTCGTCGAGGAAGCGCTTGCGCTCGCGCGACGTCGCCAGTTCTTCCAGGGCGGCCAAGTTGACCGCGCCCAGCGACGTGATTTCCTGCGTGATCCGACCCAGCTCGGCCTGCAGCCAGTTCGGGCGCTGATATTCGCGCGGCAAAGCGTCGAGCTGATGACCCAGCGCAGCCAGGTCGACCTGCTGGCCGCTCAGTTGCTCGGCGAACTGCTCCTGGGCCAGACGCGCGGCCTGTTCCTTCAACTGCAGCTCGGTGATCTTGGCCCGGCGCGGTTCCAGCGACCGTTCGATGGTCAGGCGGCGCTCGTCGGCCTCGCGCAGTTGCGCGGCCAGGTTGTCGAGTTCGATGCGGGCGCGGGCCAGGGCCTGTTCGCACTCGGCACGAATCGCCAGTGCTGATTGCAGCCCCGCGCGCGCGGCGGCGTCGTCGAGCACGCGCAATTCCGCCTGCACCCGTTCGGCCTCGGCGACGGCACGCGCGCCCTGCTCGCCCGCCATCTGCAGCGTGCGACGCAGTTCATCGATGCGTGCACGCAGGCCGCGTTCGGCGAAGGCAGCTTCCTGCGCGGTTCGTTCGAGGTCGCGCAGTCGATCGCGCGCCCGCTGCACATCGGCCTCACGCGCTTCCTGCGCCAACTGCGCGTCTTCGAAGGCGCCCTGTTTCTCGGCCAGTTCTTCGTCCAGGGTTTCGAACCGCGCCTCGGCTTCTTCCTTGCCGATGTGCAGTTCCTCTTCCTGTGCCCGGATCTCGGCCAGTTCCTCCGAAATGCGGCCCGCGCGCTCGGCCGACTGCGCCGCCTGTTGCGACAGCTTCGAATGTTCCAGTTGAATGGCGTGCAGACGCTGCGTGACTTCGCTCAGGCGCGTGCGTGCCGGGGGCAGCGCCTGGGCGATCTGCTGATACGCCCCTTCCGCGCGCGACACGCCCGACCGCGCTTCATCGGCGATCAGTTGCTGCCCCTTCATCTGCCGCTGCAGATTCTCGATTTCCTGCTGACGGGCCAGCATGCCGGCCTGTTCGGAATCGGGGGCGTAGAAACGCACGCTGTGGCCGCTGATCTGGTGACCAGCGCGCACGACGAAGCATCCGCCCGGCGGCAATTGGCCACGCGCGGCGATTGCCTGAGCGGCATCCTCGGTCACATACACATCGCGCAGCCAATCGTTCATCAGGCTGCGCAAGGCTGGCTCGGTGATGCGCAACAGACTGGTCAGCGGCGTCAGGCCCGCGACCGGCTCGGGCACCGCGGCCGGTACCGGCATCTGGTGGAACGACAGCCGCGACGGCGGCGCGTCGTCGAAGAAGGCGCGCGCCCAGTCGAGCTTGCTCAATTCCAGCGAGGTCATGCGCTCGCGCAGCACCGACTCCAGCGCCGCTTCCCAGCCCGGCTCGACCTGCAGCTTCTGCCAAAGGCGGCCCAGCTTGTCCAGCTCGTGCTTTTCGAGCCAGGGCTGAAGGCTGCCCTGCTTCTGCACGTCCTGCTGCAGACGGGTCAGCGCTGTCAGGCGGGCTTCCAGCTGCGCCAGCTTGCGGGCTTCGCCCTGGGCCAGTTCCTGGGTCTCACGGCGCTGCGCATCGGCCTGCGGCAAGCGCGCTTCCAGGCCTTCCAGTTCTTCGCGGGCGTCGTCGACACGTTGCTGGGTGTCGGCCAGATCGCCGGTCAACTGTTCCAGTCTTTCCGGGTCGGGACGCTGCAGGTTGCGCGATTCCTGGTCCAGCCGCTCGCGCCGCTGCGCCAGGGCCTGCAACTGCCGATCGGCGTCGCGCTGCGCCTGGGCGCTGAGCGCCAGTTGCTGTTCGACCTGCGCCAGGCTCGCGCGCATGGCCGCCAGGCTGGCGGCGGCGTCACGCAGCCGGTTCTCGGCCTCGGGCAACTGCGCCTGCGCTTCGTCGGCCACGCCACGCCCTTCCTCGGCGCGTGCTTCGGATTCGATCAGGTTCTCTTCGGCCTGGGCCAATGCCTCGGCACCGCCCTCGCGCTGCTCGGCCCAGTGCGCGACCTGCTCCTGCAGCTGCTGCATCTGCACCTGCATGCGGTTGCGCGACTCGACCACGTACTTGATCTCGGCTTCCAGCCGGCTGATCTCGGTGTTGGACTCGTAGAGCTTGCCCTGCGCGGCATGCACCGCGTCACCCGCGTCGTAGTGCGCCTGGCGCTGGCTTTCGAGCTGGGCCTCGACGTGACGAAGATCGGCCGTGGAGGATTCCAGTTCGACCTGGGCCTTTTCGATGTCGAGCCCGAAGCGCTGGCGTTCGCCATCGGCCTCGCGCTTGCGCAGCAGCCACAGGAAGCGCTGCTTCTGGTCGTGGTCGGCCTGCAGCGCCTGGAACCGCTGTGCGACCTCGGCCTGCACTTCCAGCTTCTCGAGCTGCGTGGCCAGTTCGCGCACGATGTCTTCCAGGCGCGTGAGGTTTTCGCGCGTGTCGGACAGACGGTTCTCGGTTTCACGGCGGCGTTCCTTGTAACGCGACACGCCGGCCGCTTCTTCCAGGAACACCCGCAGTTCTTCGGGGCGCGCCTCGATGATGCGCGAGATCATGCCCTGGCCGATGATGGCGTAGCCGCGCGAGCCCAGGCCGGTACCCAGGAAGATGTCGTTGATGTCGCGGCGCCGAACCTGTTGCTGGTTCAGGTAGTAGCTGCTGGTGCCGTCACGCGTCAGTACCCGCTTGACGGCGATTTCGGCATACTGGCCCCATTGCCCGACGGCACGGCCCTCGCTGTTGTCGAACACCAGTTCGACCGATGCGCGGGCAGCCGGCTTGCGGTGGCCCGAGCCGTTGAAGATGACGTCCTGCATGGACTCGCCACGCAGTTCCGACGCTTTGGATTCGCCCAGCACCCAGCGCACGGCGTCGATGATGTTCGACTTGCCGCATCCATTGGGGCCCACGACGCCGACCAATTGGCTCGGCACCTGGATGGCAGTGGGATCGACGAAGGACTTGAAGCCCGCGAGTTTTATCTGTGTGAGACGCACCGGTACGTGGCGAAAGTGGGGTTGTCGGGCGGCGTACCGCGCGGCGCGCTAGGCGGCTTCGTATAATAGCAAAGGGCCTACTGCCGACGCGGTCACACAACGTGTCAGCCGGCTTGCCAATGTTTCTGGAACCCTACATGTCAACGCAGCCTAGCAAGACCCTCGAAACTTTCGCCAATCCCAACCCGGGACGCGACTACCAGATCCACATCGAAGTGCCCGAGTTCACGTGCCTGTGCCCGCTGACCGGACAGCCCGATTTCGCGGTCCTGGTGCTCGACTACATCCCGGACGAGCGTTGCGTGGAACTCAAGAGCCTGAAGCTCTACACCTGGAGCTATCGCAACGAAGGCGCCTTCCACGAGGCCGTCACCAACAAGATCGTCGAAGACCTGGTGACCGCGCTCGACCCGCGTTACCTGAAGCTCACCGCCAAGTGGTACGTTCGCGGCGGCATCTTCACCAACGTGGTCGTCGACCACCGCAAGGCCGGCTGGACGCCCGCGCCGTCGGTGCCGTTGGCCAACTTCGACAGCGCAACCAACGGCAACATCCGCGGCTGATCCCTCGGCACCGCCCGTTGCGGGTCATCCGGTCGCCGTTGTGACAGCGCGGCGGCCCGGCGGACTCGAGCATGAGGCGCGCGGCGTATCCACCTGTTGCGTCGGGCCCGTGCTATAACTCGCGGCGTCGGCATCGACGTGGCCCTGGGGCCGGCCGGACTTTGCTTCACTCCTCCGACAGGCAGCACGACCTACGAGACCCGATGAAACGAGGCTTTTACCTGATCATGGCGGCGCAGTTCTTCTCGTCGCTCGCCGATAACGCTCTGTTCATTGCGGCTGTCGCCCTCATCCAGCAACTGGATGGTCCCGAGTGGATGACGCCCATGATCAAGTGGTCGTTCGCCCTCTCCTACGTGCTGCTCGCGGCATTCGTGGGCGCATTTGCCGACTCGTTCCCCAAGGGACGGGTCATGTTCGTCACCAACGCGATCAAGATATCCGGCTGTTTGCTGATGTTCGTCTATGGCGGACTCGGCCTGGCGGATCATCACGAGGTCTACCTCGTCTGCCTGGCCTATGCGCTGGTAGGCGTGGGCGCCGCAGCGTACTCCCCTGCCAAGTACGGCATCATCACCGAGCTTCTGCCACCCGACCAACTGGTCAAGGGCAACGGCTGGATCGAAGGCCTGACGGTCGTCTCGATCATCCTCGGCGTGGTGCTGGGTGGCGCGTTGATCAGCCCAGCCGTGTCGCAGTACCTGATGAGCCTGGACTTCCTGCCCGGCATGGGCACGCTGGCCACCACGCCCGCCGAAGGCGCCATCATCATCATTTCGCTGGTCTACCTGGTCGCCGCCATCTTCAACCTGTTGATTCCGTCCACGGGCGTGGTCTATCCGCCCCAGCAGAAGAATCCGGTGCGCCTGGTCACCACCTTCGCCAGCTTCGTGCGCACGCTGTGGCACGACAAGCTGGGCCAGATCTCGCTGGCCGTCACCACGCTGTTCTGGGGCGCAGGCGCCACCCTGCAGTTGATCGTCATCGAGTGGGGCCGCACCCAGCTGGGGCTGCCGCTGAACCAGGCTTCCATCCTGATGGGCGTGGCGTCGGTGGGCACGATTGCCGGCGCCATCATCGCCGGGCGCCTGCTGTCGCTGACCTCGGCCCTCAAGGTGCTGCCGTTCGGCGTGCTGATGGGCTTCGTGGTGATGTTGATGCCGCTGGCGTACGACAAGTGGTTCGTCTACACCCTGCTGATCGTGATCGGCGGCCTGGGCGGCTTCTTCGTGGTGCCCATGAACGCCCTGCTGCAGCATCGCGGGCACGTCCTGCTGTCGGCCGGCCACTCCATCGCGGTCCAGAATTTCAACGAGCAGTTGAACATCCTGGCGATGGTGGCCGCCTATTCGCTGCTGCTGGCCCTGCACGTGCCGGTCAACGTGATCATCGTCATCTTCGGCCTGCTGGTCGCCGGCATCATGATCCTCATCATGATCTGGAACCACCGCAACCATCAGCGCTTCCCCGATCTGGACCAGTTGATCGGCAGCCATGCCCACGGCATCGCGCTGCAGCCCGAATCACAGCAAACCCAACCGACGCGCCACTGAGGACGCGTCGGTGGCAGGCGTGGACCTCAGCGTCCGCGCACTGCCCGGGAAATCTTCTTGTCGGTGTTGTACTCGTTCAGGGCGTAGACCGACCAGATCGCAGCCGGAATCCAGCCGATCAGGGTGATCTGCAGGATCAGGCAGATGATTCCCGCGAACGGGCGGCCGATCGTGAAGAACTGGAACCAGGGAAGGAAGATGGCCAAGAGCAAGCGCATCGAGGGTTTCCTGTAGAAAACGATGGAAAAAACGGCCGGTGTCTGCTGACACCGGCCGGACGAGCTAGCTGGCGGCGTTGTCCGCGGCCATTTTGAAATCGCGCCAAGCCTTGGCTTTTTCAAGGGGTGCACGCAGAAGATAGGCCGGGTGATAGGTCACCACCAACGGCACTTCACGTTCACCCAGCACCACGCGATGCATGCGGCCACGCAGGCTGCCGATGGTCGCATCGGTGCCCAGCAGGCTTTGCGCCGATACCTTGCCCACCGACATCGCCTGACGCGGCGCCAGCAGCGCCAGTTGCCGCTCCAGGAACGGCCGGCAGGCGGCGATTTCTTCCGGTTCGGGGTTGCGGTTGCGCGGCGGCCGGCACTTCACCACATTGGTGACGAACACCGTGTCACGCGTCTGACCCACCGCCCGCAGCATGTTGTCGAGCAACTGCCCGGATCGGCCCACGAACGGCTTGCCCTGCCGGTCTTCCTGTTCGCCAGGCCCTTCGCCGATGACCAGCCACTGCGCGTCGCGCGGGCCGGAGCCGAACACGGTCTGCGTGCGCCCCTGGCACAGCGCGCATGCCGTACAGGTGGACACCTCGGCCTGCAACTGCGCCCAGGCGGCGTCCGGGTCCTGTACAGGCGCCGGCGCGGCAGGCACGGGCGCTTCCGCCACCGTGGGCGGAGGCACCACCGGCGATTGCTCTCGGCGCATCTGGCGCACCGGGATGGGGGGCGGCTCTGCTACCGGCTGCGTCGCCTGCACAGGCGTTGCAGACTCCATGGCCACAGCAGGCACGGGTGCCGTCGCGCCCCACACCCGCTCGATGCCCAGCTCGCGCAACCACGCCCGGCGCAGCGGCGACGAGGTGTCGATGACCTGCGTCATGACCGGGATGCCGCGTGCAAGGGCTTGCGCATCACGATGGCGTCCTCCCGGCCCTGGGCGGCGGGATAGTAGCCACGGCGAACGCCGACCTGCTCGTACCCGCTGAGCTGATACAGCGACAAGGCGCGCTGGTTCGACGGCCGCACTTCCAGCAGCACGGTCGACGCATGCTGCTGGCGGGCGATTCGCTCGGTCCATCCCAGCAGCGCACGCCCCAGTCCCTTGCCTTGCGACAGCGATGCCACGCTCAGATTGAGCAGGTGCACTTCATCGACGGCGGACATGAGCACGCAGTAGGCTTCCAGCCCGGCAGGACCGCGCAGCACCCACACGCTGTGGCCAGCCGCGATCGAGTCGACGAAATTGGTGCGCGTCCACGGGAATTCATAGATCCGACGTTCGATGGGCATCAGCTCGTCGAGATCTTCGTTGCGCATGCGTGCGACGTGATAACCCGGCAGCAAAACCGTGCTTTCATCAGCCGGGAACGAATATGCCGTCATGCCGACCCCTCGGAAGAAAACACCGGCGCCTGCGAGGCGCGTGGATTGCCACCCGCACCCAGGGCCCGCTCCGCAGTGGTGAAGGCGACCTTGTCGCGCACGTACAGCGGTGCAGCCAACTCGGGCGCCACTACGGCTCCCTTGGCCAAGGCTTGCGCCCCCAGGGCGCCTACCGCACGCGCAGTGGGCCGGTCGGCAGTGACGTGCACCGCGTCGCCGCCCAGCACGCTGGCATAGGCCTGCCACGCTTCACCGGCGCGAACGATGTCGTCGCCGTACCAGGCATGGGTACGCGCCCAGCGCAGCAGGTCGCCGGCAGCCAGCAATACCGGCCCATCCAGGCAGACCACCGTATCGGCATCCTGGCGGTACGCCGCGGCATAGACTTCTTCCATGCGCGCGTCCATGGCGGCCAGGATCACCTGACCAGGCCGGGCACCGCTTTCCCAGGCCAGCGCGGCGTGCGACGGAATCGGCGCCAACGGCCGATCCAGGGCAAAACCCAGTCCCTGGGCCACGCCGCAAGCAACGCGCAGGCCGGTGAAACCGCCCGGCCCCTGGCCGAAAGCAATGGCATCGATGGCCGAACGGGCAATGCCGGCTTCCGCCAACACCTCGTCGACCATGGGCAAGAGTCGTTCTGAATGCTCTTTCGTGCCGGGATGTTCACGTACCACGGCACTGCCCTGATCGCCGGCACCGCGCCACAGCGCGACCCCGCACCAGGACCCCGAGGTTTCCAGGGCAAGAATGTGTTGTGTCATGCAGCGATTGTATGCGCTGGCCGGCCCGGTTCCAGGTCAGCGAGCCGAATGAACCGACGGGTACATGCTTCGGGATGCATCGCGAATGTCGGCGCGCAACCGCGAGCGCTCTTCGTCCGACAGCTTGCGCGGCATCCGGTCGCGTTCGACCGGTTGGACCGGGCCTGCCCAGTTCCAATTCTCGAAGGCGGCAGGCCTGGGGCCGACGCCTTCATCGACAGCGCCGTCGGCGCCGGGCGCCTGCCCTTCCAGCACGGCATGGCGCACGCCCGAGGCAGGTCTGGGCCCCGTCCCGGCCAGGGGCGACAACGTATTGGCCTGCGCCATGTCGCGCATGCTGACGACAGGGGACGAGTCGGCAGCCGCACCGGTGGCATGCACGGCGGGACCCGCATGCAGAATGGGTTTGGCGGGTATGACGATGCCAAGCAGCAGGGCAGCAAGAATCCCACCCGTCACCATAGGGCGCGGCGGACGGCCGAGTCGAATGCGAAAGAATGCGATGTTCACGGATCAATAATACGGCCCGTGTCTTCAAGCGGTTTCACCACTCGGGTGACGACGGGGCGATTTCTGTAACAAGCAATGTCCCTTGCTGGATCAGCACAAATGTCTCGGATACATTTTCGCCATGTCACTCGCCAACGCCCCTAAAAAAATCCTCGTCGTCGACGACGACGTCCGTCTCCGCGACCTGCTGCGCCGCTATCTGGCCGAGCAAGGTTTCTCGGTGTGGGTCGCCGAGAATGCCCAGAGCATGAACAAGCTCTGGCAGCGTGAACGCTTCGACCTGCTCGTGCTCGATCTCATGCTGCCCGGAGAAGACGGCCTGTCCATCTGCCGCCGCCTGCGAGGTGCCCGGGACAACACGCCGATCATCATGCTCACCGCCAAGGGTGAAGATGTCGATCGCATCGTCGGATTGGAAATGGGCGCGGATGATTATCTGCCCAAGCCCTTCAACCCGCGCGAACTGCTGGCCCGCGTCAACGCGGTCCTGCGTCGCAAGGGTCCCGACGAGCATCCTGGCGCGCCCAGCCAGGACAACGAAACGGTCAGCTTCGGCCCGTACGTCCTCAACCTGGCAACGCGTACGCTTACCCGCAACGGCGAAGCCGTGCCGCTCACGACCGGTGAATTCTCGGTCCTGAAGGTGTTCGCCCGTCATCCCAAGATCCCGCTGTCGCGCGACAAGCTCATGGAACTTGCTCGCGGACGTGAATACGAGGCTTTCGACCGCAGCCTCGACGTGCAGATCTCGCGCCTGCGCAAGCTGCTCGAACCCGATCCCGCCAAGCCCGTCTTCATCCAGACGGTGTGGGGCCTGGGTTACGTGTTCGTTCCCGACGGCGGTTGATCCAGTCGTCCACCTTGATTGTCGAACGGCGGCCTAGGCCGCCGTTTGTGTTGTCGTTCGTCGTTTTCTGAGCAGTTTTTCCATGTCGGTCGCCCTTCGCGTCGCTTCCCGTCTCGGCCTGTTCGGCCGGACGTTCCTGCTGCTCACCGTGTTGATGACGGCGAGCCTGGCAGTGTGGCTCCAGGCCTTCCGTAACATGGAGATCGAGCCGCGCGCCCAGCAGATCGCCCAACAGATCGTCACCGTGGTGAACATCACGCGGGCGGCGCTCGTCCATTCGGCGCCGCGCGTGCGCCGCGACCTCATGCTCGACCTGGCCACCAACGAAGGCATCCAGGTCTATCCCCGCGAAGTCACCGACAAGACCCAACCCATTCCCGACCGGGAGATCCTGCAACGCGTGGCGATGTACGTGATCGACAGGTTGGGCCCGACCGCCCAGGTGGTGTGGGAGGTCAACCGTATTCCGGGTCTGTGGGTGAGTTTCACCATCGACAACGACGACTACTGGGTCGTGATCGAGCGCGACCGCGTCGAACGCGCGCCCGGGGTCGAATGGCTGGGCTGGGGTGCCGCGGCCCTGCTGCTGTCGCTGCTTGGCGCGGCCATGATCGTGAGCTTCGTCAACCGGCCCCTGTCACGCCTGGCGCGGGCGGCGCAGGCATTGTCCAACGGCGAGAAGCCATCCCCCCTGCCCGAGATGGGGCCGGACGAGATTCGCAGCGTCAATGCCAACTTCAATCGCATGGTCGAAGAACTCGACCGTGCCGAGGCCGACCGTGCGCTGATGCTGGCCGGCATTTCCCACGACTTGCGTACGCCTTTGACGCGACTGCGTCTGGAACTCGAACTCAGCGGTCTGACCGAAGACAGCCGGCGCGCCATCGATGAGGACGTGGCGCAGCTCGATCGCACCATCGGCCAGTTCATGGTGTACGCGCGGCCGCTGTCCACGCCCGATCAGGTGATCGACGTGTCGGCCCTGGTGGCCGATCTGGTCGAGCGGGAACGCATTCATACCGAATTGATGGGCGGCACGCTGCATGCCGCCATTACGCCAGAGCTGTACGCGCGCGTGGCGCCGTCCGACCTGGAACGCGCCGTGTGCAACCTGATCGAGAACGCGCGCAAGTACGGCCACGCCGATGAAACGCCGGTCAACATCGAGATCGCCGTGCATGCCTCGCACGGCAGCATTCACATCGATGTGTGCGACCGTGGCCCGGGGATTCCGGCGGAAGACGTGCCGCGCATGTTGCGGCCGTTCACGCGGGGGTCGGAGGCGCGGACCGATGCGGGGGGCGCGGGGCTAGGCCTGGCCATCGTGCGGCGCTTGCTGCAACGGGTGGGCGGGTCGCTGGAACTGCTGCCCCGCCCGGGCGGTGGCCTGATCGGGCGCGTTGCGCTGCCGGCTGCGTCGCGAAAGGAAAAGGAAATCTGAAATCGGCCGGGAGTTTATCCCGCCGAGAGATCCTGATTTGAAAGCAGGCCGCAGGTTGCTGCTCAGGCGCAGCCGCAGCAATGGGTTGAGCAATTCAATGTGGCAGAATTCCAAGCTGACCGACGAGGAGCCTGCAAGCCGATGCAAAGAAAAACCGGCGACCGAGCCTAGAACAGCCCGGTTCGGACCTGTCGTTCAACCCCGCGCGATCATTGCCACGACCGTGGCCGCAATCCCTTCTTTCCTGCCGATGTGGCCAATCGACTCATTGGTCTTGGCTTTGACGTTGATGCGGTCGGCCGGAATGCGCAGGTCTGCCGCCAGGTTGGCGACCATGGCCGGTGCGTGCGGGCCGATCTTCGGCGCCTGGGCATGCACCGTGGCATCGATGTTGACCACGGTCCAGCCCGCGTCGACCACCTTCTGATACGCCGCGCGCAACAGCACTCGGCTGTCCGCGCCTTCGAATGCCGGATCGGTATCGGGGAAGTGACGCCCGATGTCGCCCAGGGCAGCAGCACCCAGCAAGGCATCGGTCACCGCGTGCAGCAGCACGTCGGCGTCGGAATGGCCTTTCAGGCCGTGGGTGTGCGGGATCGTCACGCCGCCGATGATCAGCGGGCGCCCGGTCACCAGGGCGTGGACGTCGAAGCCCTGGCCCACACGGAAAGGAAAGTCCACGATTGCGTTCGAAGCAGTGCTCATGCGATCCATCGTTCCATCAAGTCGAAATCTTCGGGCCAGGTCACCTTGAAGTTGCGCGGTGAACCGGTGACCAGTCTTGGCGCGTGCCCCAGCGCTTCCACGGCACTGGCCTCGTCGGTGACGTCCACGCCAAGCTGTTGGGCGGACGCCAGCGCATGGCGCAACAGGCCGGCGCGAAACATCTGCGGCGTCTGCGCCTGCCAGAGCCCGGCACGCGGCACGGTCTTGCCCACGCGGGGCGCAGCCTCGGTGTCGGCCTGCTTGATCGTGTCGGCAACCGGCGTGGCCAGCAGGCCGCCCACGGCGTCGTCGATACAGGCATCGATCAGGCGTGTCAGGGCGGATCGAGGCAGGCCGGGGCGTGCCGCATCGTGCACCAGCACCCAATCTTCGTCCGCCGCGCCGCATGCGGCCAGGGCGGCTTCCACGGTGGCGGCGCGCGTGGCCCCGCCGCAGTTCAACTGTACCGTTCGGGGCAGATCCTTCAGCGCCTCGGCCGCCATCGTATCGCCACGTGCCACCACCACGGCGACCGCGACGATGCGCGCATCCGCCAGCAACGCCCGCACGGCGTGGCGCAACATCGGCTCGCCGTTCAGAAGACGATACTGCTTGGGCATGCTGGCATCGCCAGCGCGGACGCCGATACCGGCAGCCGGAACGATGGCGATCAATCTTGGATGGGCGGACATGACGGCGGGACGTAGGACCAGGGGCAAGCGAGCACGAAAGATACACCATGGCGCCAGCCCGGCGCCTTGTCCGAGACGACGCCGCCCCGATATGTCACCCATCGCCCCGGCCCGACGAACGCGCTGGGCGCGCTCCTATAATGGTCTTCTTCGCGGCCGGATCACCCCGCCGTCTCTTGCAGCTTCCCGATGGCCGATCCCATTACCTCCCCCGCAGTGTCCACGGCGTCCGCCGATTGCCCCATCAGTTCTCTTGCCCGCGCCATGCTCGGCGCGCTCAAGACCGGCGAACGGTACGGCCAGCCCCGACCGCCCGGCGCGGGTGACGCCTGGCTGCTTGCAGAGTTGGCGCGGCAGGCCAAGCGCCCCCTGGTCGTGCTGGCGGCCGACCCACTCGATGCTCAGCGCCTGACCGACGAGATCCGCCTGTTCGCATCCGAACTGCGGGTGCACCCCTTCCCCGACTGGGAAACGCTGCCCTACGACGCGTTTTCGCCGCACGAAGACCTCGTGTCGGAACGGCTGCGCACCCTGCACGCGCTGACGCTGCAGGCGGTGGACGTGCTGACGGTGCCCATCACCACCGCCCTGCACCGCCTGGGGCCGCCGGAGTTCCTGGCTGCCTACACCTTCTCGTTCAAGCAAGGCGACCGGCTCGACGAAGCCGCACTGCGCAACCAGTTGACGCTGGCCAACTACGAACACGTGACCCAGGTGACGGCACCCGGCGAGTTCTGCCTGCGCGGCGGCCTGATCGACCTGTTCCCGATGGGATCGGCGGTGCCCTATCGCCTGGACCTGTTCGACGATGTGATCGAATCGATCCGCGCCTTCGACATCGACACCCAGCGCAGCCTGTATCCCGTGCGCGAGGTGCAACTGCTGCCGGGCCGCGAATTCCCCATGGACGAGCCGGCGCGCAACGACTTCCGTGCCCGCTTCCGCGAGGTGTTCGAAGGCGACCCGTCGCGCGCCCTGCCCTACAAGGACATCGGCAACGGCATCGCCTTCCCCGGCGTCGAGTACTACCTGCCGTTGTTCTTCGACAAGACGGCGACGCTGTTCGACTACCTGCCGGCACAGAGCATCGTCGTCACCCTGGGCGATCTGGAAGATGCGATCCGGCGCTTCACGACCGATACCGCCAACCGCTACAACTTCCTCAAAAGCGATCGCGAGCGGCCCGTGCTGCCGCCGGCGTCGATCTTCCTCGATACCGAAACGCTCTACGAACACCTGCGCAGTTTTGCTCGCCTGGCCCTGCCGGCCGAGCGCAGTCACCCGGATTTCCGCCTGCCGCCCGACGTCGCCGTGCACCGCAAGGCCGACGATCCGGTGGCGCGCCTGCGCACGCTGGTCGATCGCCCAGGCAGCCAGGTGCTGCTGTGCGCCGAATCGGCCGGGCGACGCGAAACCATCGTGCAGATGCTGGCCGATTTCGGCCTGCATCCCGAGCCGGTCGCCGACATTCCGGCGTTCCTGAACGCCCCCGTCCCCTTCGCCATCGGCATCGCGCCGCTGTCCGCAGGCTTCATGCTGCCGGGCGAGCAGCTCGTGTTGCTGACCGAAGCCGATCTGTTCACCGGCCACGTCATCCGCCGTGGCAAGCGCGGCCAGGAACGCGCCAGCGATATCGAATCGATGGTGCGCGACCTCTCCGAGCTGCGCGTGGGCGACCCGGTGGTCCACGTGCAGCACGGCATCGGCCGCTATTGCGGTCTGGTGACCATGGACATCGGCGAAGGCGACATGGAGTTCCTGCACCTGAAATACGCGGGTGACAGCACGCTGTACGTGCCGGTGTCGCAGTTGCACGTGATCGCCCGCTACAGCGGCGCCGATCCCGATGCCGCGCCGCTGCACCAGTTGGGCTCGGGCCAGTGGGACAAGGCCCGCCGCAAGGCTGCGCAACAGGCGCGCGATATCGCTGCGGAACTGCTGGACCTCTACGCCCGCCGCGCGGCGCGTCAGGGCCATGCCTTCAAGCTGCCCCTGGCCGACTACGAGACCTTCGCCAATTCCTTCGGCTTCGAAGAAACCGTCGACCAGGCCAACGCCATCGAAGCCGTGCTGCAGGACATGACCTCGGGCCGGCCCATGGATCGCCTGGTCTGCGGCGACGTGGGTTTCGGCAAGACCGAAGTGGCCCTGCGTGCTGCGTTCATGGCGGTCGCCAACGACAAGCAGGTCGCCCTGCTCTGCCCGACCACGCTGCTGGCGGAACAGCACGCACAGAACTTTGCCGACCGCTTTGCCGACTGGCCGGTGAAGGTCGTGGAACTGTCGCGTTTCAAGTCCACCAAGGAAATCAACGCCGCCATCGAGCAGATCAACGATGGCCGCGTCGACATCGTCATCGGCACGCACAAGATCCTGTCGGACAAGGTCAAGTTCAAACGCCTGGGCCTGGTCATCATCGACGAAGAGCATCGCTTCGGCGTGCGCCAGAAGGAAGCCCTGAAGGCCCTGCGCGCCGAGGTCGATGTGCTGACGCTGACCGCCACGCCCATTCCGCGCACGCTCGGCATGTCGCTGGAAGGCATTCGCGATTTCTCGGTCATCGCCACCGCGCCGCAGAAGCGCCTGGCCATCAAGACTTTCGTGCGCCGTGAAGACAGCAGCACGATTCGTGAAGCCCTGCTGCGCGAGTTGAAGCGCGGCGGCCAGGTCTACTTCCTGCACAACGAAGTCGAGACCATCCACAACCGACGCGCCAAGCTCGAAGAACTGGTGCCCGAGGCCCGCATCGCCGTCGCCCACGGGCAGATGCCGGAGCGCGAGCTGGAACAGGTGATGAAGGCGTTCTACCAGCAGAAGTTCAACGTCCTGCTGTGCACCACCATCATCGAGACCGGCATCGACGTGCCCACGGCCAATACCATCGTCATCCACCGGGCCGACCGCTTCGGTCTGGCGCAGCTGCACCAGCTGCGCGGACGCGTCGGCCGCTCGCACCACCAGGCCTACGCCTACCTGCTCACCCCGGGCGAAGACGCCATCACCAGCAACGCCAAGAAGCGCCTGGAAGCCATCCAGCAGATGGAAGAGCTGGGCTCGGGCTTCTTCCTGGCCATGCATGACCTGGAGATTCGCGGCACCGGCGAAGTGCTGGGCGAATCGCAGTCGGGCAACATCCAGGAAGTCGGCTTCCAGATGTACAACGACATGCTGGACGAAGCCGTACGCGCACTGCGCGAAGGCCGCGAGCCGGACCTGAACTCGCCGATGTCGGTGACCACCGAGATCAACCTGCACGTGCCCGCCCTGCTGCCCAACGACTACTGCGGCGACGTGCATGCGCGCCTGTCGATCTACAAGCGCCTGGCCAACTGCAATCACCATGACGACGTGATCGCCATCCAGGAAGAACTGATCGACCGCTTCGGCAAGCTGCCCGAGCCGGCACGTGCCCTGATCGACATCCACCGCCTGCGCCTGGATGCCAAGCCGCTGGGCATCAACAAGATCGACGCCAGCGAATCGGCGGCGGTGTTCCAGTTCGTGCCGAATCCGCCGATCGACCCGATGCGGATCATTCAGGTGGTGCAGAAGAACAAGCACATCAAGCTGAGCGGCCAGGACAGGCTGCGGGCAGAGATCAAGGCGCCGGAGTTGAAGTCGCGGGTCGATGCGGTGCGGGCGGTGATTCGCGCATTGGTTTGAGCCAGCAAGGTCGCGGCAGCGTGCGGGTGGGTTTCTGCTCGAACGCTGCTGCATCGCCGCCACGCACTGACAGGTGCGGCACAATGATGGATGGCGTACGGTCGCCGTACACTCACCGAGCCGCCGGGTAACGGCGCGCGACTTCCCGTTGACTGATTCGCGGTCGGCCTTGCCGCCGGCCCATTCCTGCGTCCCATGACCCGACTCGTCCTGCAAGCCCCCACCCTGGATACCGCCCGCGCTGCCGAACTGGCCCGCCTCGTTCACCCAACGCGTGAAGAAGCGGTATCTGCAAATGTGTTGCGCCTGCACGGCGTGCTCGACGACGATGCCACGCGCGTCAAGGTGCGCGAAGCCGCCTTCGAAGCCGGGATCGACGCGGCCTTCGTGCCCGACGTCAATCCGTTGTCGGCGTGGAAAGCGCTGGTCATGGACATGGACTCGACGCTGATCTGCATCGAGTGCATCGACGAAATCGCGGACATGGTCGGCAAAAAGGCCGAAGTCGCCGCCATCACCGAGGCCGCCATGCGTGGCGAGATCACCGACTTCAAGGAAAGCCTGCGCCGTCGCGTCGCACTGCTGGAAGGCGCGCCCGTGGAAGCCCTGGGACGTGTCTACGAAGAGCGCCTGCGCCTGAACCCCGGCGCCGAACGCATGATCGCAGCCATGCACGCCGCAGGCGTGAAGACGCTGCTGGTATCGGGCGGCTTCACCTTCTTCGCCGACCGCGTGCGGGATCGGCTGCAATTGACCGGCGCGCATTCCAACACCCTGGCCGTCGACAACGGCATATTGACCGGCCGCGTACTGGGCGACATCGTGGATGCCGACGCCAAGGCAGATCATTTGCGTGCCTTCGCCGTGCGTCACGGTGCAACGCCGGAGCAATCGATCGCCATGGGCGATGGCGCCAACGACCTGAAGATGATGGCAGTGGCCGGGATGAGCGTCGCGTATCACGCCAAGCCGGTGGTTCGGCGGGCCGCCACGCAGTCGTTGAACGTCAGCGGGCTCGATGGGGTGTTGGCTTGGTTCGATGAGGTGCCCGGCTGAGTGCACCCCATGAACACGCTATGCGAGATCCGTCCCATGGACGCAGCGACGGACATCGGCACCCTGTCCTACATCTGGCTGGCCGCCTCGCTGAAGGCACACCCTTTCATTGGCGAGTCGCGGCTGACAGAGCAACGTCGACTGATCGAGACGGTGTATCTGCCCAAGGCAGAAACGTGGGTGGCTTGTGAAGATGGCACGCCCATCGGCTTCATCAGCCTGCTGGAACACTTCATCGGCGGTATCTTCGTTGACCCGGCGAAGCAAGGACGGGGCGTCGGCCGCCAGTTGATCGCACATGCCTTGGCGCTGAAGGGTGAACTGACACTGGAGGTCTATACCCGGAACACGCAGGCCATGGCGTTCTATGCGTCTCAGGGTTTCACGGAACAGTCGCGGCGCGCATTGGATGACGAGGGTTATCCGTTCGAGAACGCCGCTCTGCATCTGAAGCGATAGGCTTGGAAGCAGAATTTTAGCTCCCGCCTGCGGGATGGACTCCAGGGCAATGATTATCAGGCAGTCTCTGAGGATTCATTTATCGGAAGGCCGAACCCATCGAAAGTAAATATATTTCGCGTTCGCAAAGTGCGATATTTTTTATTTTCCTTGAGTCGCCTTGGTTATCCATTGATTCAAGCAGCACCTGAGCACACCCCGTGGCATGTTCTCTTCAGCAGCAATCAGGCTTTGAAAACGTCTGCTTTGGCTTCCGCAACCAGAAGGACGAAAAAATTATGCAAGCCAGCGATTATGTGCTGGACAGATTGAAACCTCCTGTGTCTCCGGCTCAAGCATTGGTGTTTACATCAATGCGATGGC
>JAAIGF010064352.1_pt1 | contig 18574 bp, 14 predicted proteins | sample 6487441 | NCBI WGS metagenome assembly JAAIGF01 (sample SAMN13974129, study PRJNA590717) | phyllosphere metagenome | biome: pepper field; feature: multiple bacterial spot infested pepper fields; material: pepper leaves; isolation source: leaves from pepper fields | host: Capsicum annuum ... | reverse complement strand
CTTTGCAAAAATCCCTTTTTCATTTCACCTCGCGTTTATACTGCCAAACGCTGGGGCAGTACGGATATTTTGCTTTGCAAAAATCCCTTTTTCATTTCACCTCGCGTTTATACTGCCAAACGCTGGGGCAGTACGGATATTTTGCTTTGCAAAAATCCCTTTTTCATTTCACCTCGCGTTTATACTGCCAAACGCTGGACTGTTGGATTGTGTCTATCTAATCTAACCTACGTTCCTAGCCCTTGTTAACGATCATCCATTCATGCTTTCAAAATAATAATGTCTGAAATGTAGTCTCTCACTTCGTCTACGCTTTTCGTGTGAATGAACGAGCATAGCAAGATTGGTGTCAACGCTTGTCCAATGTACGAGCGAGCCAACTCCCGACAAACTGTACCCCTTGCACCAGTATAATCATCAGTATGATCATGTAGACCATCACATCCGTCTCAAAGCGCTGATACCCATATCGGATCGCAAAGTCTCCAATTCCGCCACCACCGACAATACCGACCACGGTTGAGTAGGAAATGAAACTAATCGCCGATGTGGTTAATCCGAGCACCAATCCAGAGCGTGCCTCTACATATAGAAACTTCAATACGATCTGAAGCGGCGATGCTCCCATCGCACGCGCGGATTCTACAATGCCACGCGGCACATCCAGCAGTGCCTGCTCCACCAGACGAGAATAGTAGGCAATCGCGATAATCGACAGCGGTACAGATGCCGCCTCCGTACCAATCGAAGTTCCCACCACTAGCCTTGTAAATGGAATTAAGAACACAACCAGAAGCAGAAACGGAAAGGAACGAATGATGTTGACGAGCGTATTGAGCGTTCCAGAGAATACAGGCTGCTCATACAATTGTCCTCTGCGGGTCAAATAAAGCAGTGTTCCGAGCGGTAATCCGATCAGAACCGCTGCTGCTAGCGAAATACCGACCATCGAAAAGGTCTCACCGATCGCCCGCCAGATTTCATCCCCGTATCGCTCGATCATCTCACTCAATGTACGTGATCCATTCATTCTGCATCACCATCCCTGTACTGATCTGGATGAGGAGGAGTAGACAGCTTGCGATCTGTCTCCATGTCGGTAGATGGTGCAGATGGTGCAGATGGTGCAGATGGTGCAAGCGATGATTGCTCCTGTGCTGCCGATTTGCCAAGCAATTGATCACGATAGGAGAGCGTATAATTTGGTGCTGGTGCAAAGCCATCCTCGGCTCGTGAATAGCTCTCCGTAATCCTGCCCTGCTCCATGACGGATACCGTATGGCAGATACTCTTCACCACATCCATCTCATGCGTAACGATCACAATCGTCATACCGAGTTGCTCGTTAATCTGCCGTAATAAGTCCAAAATACCCGCCGTGGTCGCTGGATCAAGTGCAGAGGTTGGTTCATCGCATAACAATACTTGTGGACGATTAGCGATTGCACGCGCAATCGCCACCCGCTGTTGCTGTCCTCCGCTAAGCTGGGCTGGATACGCATGCAGTCGATCAAGCAAGCCTACCTGTTCCAGACACTCGTGAATTCGCTGCTTGCGCTCTGGTGACTTCACACCTGCCAGTTCAAGCGGTGCAGCGACATTACCGCCTACAGTACGATTATGCACCAGATTAAACTGTTGGAAGATCATCCCGATCTGCTGGCGATTCTGTCTTAATTTCCGTTCAGGTAATGCCGTCAACTCTGTACCTGCTACAATCACTTGACCTTGATCCGGTCGTTCTAACATATTGATCATCCGTAGCAGCGTCGATTTACCTGCTCCACTACTACCAACGATGCCATGAATGCCACCTGCTTCGATGTGCAGATCGACGCCTTGTACAGCCGCCTGACCATTACGAGCCCCGCCAAAATATTTACTCACGCCTTCCAGCGTAATCATCGCGTCTGCCTCCTCTGCCTTCACCTCAGACTGATGAGGCTCTATCTATGCTGTGACCTTATCAGAACCGATGTGTATTACTATTTTTCCATATCTGTTATAGCCAGTTCTTCTGCTACATTATAAGCAAAGGTACGGTCTGTGTCACTTATTTTGTTTATTAAGTAGATGAAGTGATGATGAAGATTGATTTTCACGCTTTACAGTACAATCTGTACGGACGATGAAGAGATATTGGAGCATCGCAAAAAGGCACAAGTGATCTTGTCCCTATCAACAAAATCGCTTGCGCCTGTGTTCCATATATTTGGAAGCTCAAAGCTCGTAACGCTTCAATCTATTCTATAATTGCTTCAGTACAAGTCTTGTTATTCAGACTACGCCTCTAATCCGATCCAGACTACTCCTTGCTCGATCTTCACGGGAAACGTGCGCACCTGACCTTCATCCGGCGCTTGTACCAATCCTGTAGCTAGATCAATCTGCCAGTCATACAGCGGATCATACAGAATATGCCCGGAAACGATCCCTTCAGCAATCGGGCCACCCTTGGGATGGGGATTACGATTTTCCAGTGCGAATATCGCATCATCCGATGTGCGGAAGACGGCAATCTCCTGCCCTTCAAGGATCACTACGCGACCAATCCGACTCAAAAACTCATCCACTGTACCTGCTTTATAAAATGTCTCTGTCATGTTCATTATGATTCCAGCCTCCTTATACGTTTGTCTTGGAACCGAAAAGTGCTGTACGTGTTGGTTCATCGTGTAGCACTTGTTGCCAAGGATCTTCGACCTGTGCCAGTGCAATCTCTACCCGTTCGATCAGCTGTTTACGGTTACTCGCATCATCCAGTACCGCTGCTTTAATCGCATCCAGCCCGATGCGCTCGACCCACTCTGATGTACGCTCCAGGTATTTGCCTGTTTCACGATAGTGTTGAATGATCGCTCCACACACATTCACTAGCTCTTGATCCGTTTTGACTTTGCAGAACGAATCAGCAAGACGCGCCTTGATCCCACCGTTACCGCCGATAAAGATTTCCCAGCCGCCATCGTTGCCGACGATACCGATATCCTTGGTGCACGATTCGGCACAATTCCGAGGACAGCCGTTAACTGCCATTTTAAATTTGGCCGGGAAGTCGAGACGTTCAAATCGTTGTTCCAGCATCGCTCCCATGCCCATCGAATCCTGTGTACCGAAGCGGCAGAACTGCGAGCCAACGCAAGTTTTTACGGTACGTAGCGATTTGGCATAGGCATAACCAGATGGCATGTCCAGCTCTGCCCAGACGAGTGGCAAATCTTCCTTTTGTACACCGATCAGGTCAATCCGCTGACCGCCTGTCATTTTGACTGCTTTCACATTATATTTGACCGATACATCGGCGATTTTCTTTAAGTCTTCTGGAGTGGTCACACCACCATACATCCGTGGCACGACCGTATATGTGCCGTCTTTTTGGATATTAGCATTCATCCGTTCGTTTACGAAGCGCGATTCCTTTTCATCTTCGTATTCGGTTGGATGAATCATGCCCAGATAGTAATTGATCGCTGGACGGCATTTCGAGCAGCCTTCTGGTTTGCTCCATTCCAGTACATGCATTACTTCTTTGACGGTTTTCAATCCTTTTTCGCGGATTGCTGCGACCACTTCGTCTCGACCTAGCTTCGTACAGGTACATATGCCGCTACTCGAAGCGACCGCTGCACCATCGCCAAGTACAAATTGCAAGATCTGCTCTACAACTGGCTTACAGCCACCGCAAGAACGCGTTGCGCCCGTGCATGCTTTGATCTCATCCACACTCGTTAAGCCCTGATCCTGAATCGCTTGTACAATATCCAGCTTGGTCACACCATTACAGCCACATACGATCTCATCATCTGCCATTGCTTCAACAGTCGGCTTGGCCTTGCTATGACTGCATCCGCCTGTACCCATCAATGCGGCATACAGCTCATCCGTCATCGGTGCTTGCTGACGAATCAGCTTTTGTAGCTCTGCCGAATCATTAATATCGCCAAACAATACGGCGCCTACAATCTGATTATTTTCCAAAATGATCTTTTTGTATGTTTTCTTCCAATCGTCACGTGCAGTGATGACCGATTGCTGTTCATTTTCGATAAAAGCACCTGCCGAGAATACATCCACACCAGAAATTTTCAGCTTGGTCGATACGGTCGAGCCCTCGTAAGGCTGTGTGTCCAGTCCACATAGATGACGTGCTAGCACCAGACCCTGTTCAAATAGCGGCGCGACCAGTCCGTAGCAAGTCCCCCGATGCTCGACACATTCGCCAACTGCGTACACATCTGGCATCGAAGTCTGCATATAGTCGTTAACGATAATCCCGCGTCCCGTATCCATCCCGCTATTACGAGCGACTCCAATATTCGGACGAATGCCTGCTGCCATGACGACAAAGTCAGCCTCCAGCTCACTGCCGTCTGCGAACAGTAGTCGTTCTACACGCTCACCACCTAGAAGCTCTGCAGTCTGCGCACCCATGCGGAACTGGATGCCATGCGTTTCCAGCTCTTTTTTTAGCATGCCTGCGGCAACCGAATCAAGCTGGCGCTCCATCAGATCGTTCATCAAATGAACAACCGTCACTTCCATACCAAGACTTGCGAGTCCTTTGGCCGCTTCTAGACCGAGAAGTCCACCGCCAATAACGGCGGCTCTGCGGTAATTCCTAGCGGCATCCAGCATATGCTGACAATCGGCAATATCGCGAAATCCAACAACACCCTGTTTATCATGACCGGGAATCGGTAAGATCAGCGAACTCGAACCCGTCGCGATAATCACTTTATCATAGGGAATGTGCAGACCATTATCCGTCATCACGATCCGCTGCTGCTCATCAATCGAAGTGACCGTCGTTCCAGTATGCAGCGTAATTCCATTTTCCTCATACCATTCCAGACTATTCAGCACGATATCATCAATTGTACGGCTACCCTCTAGAACATAAGAGAGCATGATCCGGTTGTAATTCGGATGCGGCTCACTGCCGATAACCGTAATGTCGTAGTTGCCGCCCAGCTTGAGAATTTGTTCCAGTGTTGCTACCCCTGCCATACCGTTACCAATCAAAACAAGTCGTTCGCGTGTTGCTGTCATCGTAATTCCCCCAGTATAGTGTAATGATGTGCATTTGGCTTATTCTCTATGAATGGTGAGTATTCACCTGAAGATATCTCATAACTATGTTACATATTTCACAATCTTTAATATCTAAAATTGGAACCTTTTATGGTTTTAGTATACCGCTGCATTTTAGGAGCGGATGTGATCTTTATCACCTTACTTTTCCACTTTTAGTTATCTTACAGTTTCACTATTTCCTATAACAAGGAAATAAAAAGACTAGAGCGATATTCACTCTAGTCTCGCTATATTTTAAAATTGAACAACTCGTGTCCATCATTTTCAATTTGAAGCAATGATCTATATTTCTTCCAGCGTCACATCGTGATCACCTGGAAAATGTTCTCCGGCATGCGTCTGATCCTGATCGGGTTCATCCAACTGCTGCTCCATACGCTGCTCGTCCGCTAGACTTTGAATATCTTCCGAGCTAATACTTATATACTGATAGCCATTCTCCTGCTGCTTACGTAGCGCCTCCTGCTTGAAAAAGCGCGGACTTCCTTCACCTGCATCCTCGTCATAGACCAGGATCAGACCATCCGTTTTACGAAATAACAGCTCATCTCTTGCCTTGAACTGCCAAATGCCTTCATACGGACGATTACTCACGACACCGTGAAAATCAATTTGCTTCAAAATGCCCTCATAATATTCCTTCTTATCGTCACTCCAGCGTTCCTCTGGACTAGCAAATGCAGACAAAATCGAGATGCGTAGCTGTGGATAGTCTTTTTTCAGCTCCAGTGCTTCTTCGCAAGCCCACAGATCGACGCCGTATTGTCCAGGCGTAATCACCCATTCTAATCCTTCTTCCAATAGTGGAATAAGCTTACTTCGAATCGCCTGCCGAATATAGGGAATGCCCTCATGCTTTTGATTAAAAATATTCAGCTCATGCGCCCGATATCCAGTGATGAGTACATTTTTCATGCGATATAAACCTCCGCATCCGCATCCTTCATCAAGCGGTGCGGACTTCCAATTATCGTATTTTCCTGTTATTTCATTCGATCCTGATTCATGTCATTTGGATTATCATACCATGAAGTATAGGCACAAATAAAAAACTCTTCCTACGCTACAGAGCGATCGGAAGAGTCTTGAGGTCATGCGTTAGATGAAATGTACAGCTATCCGAATATTGTATTCGGCAAACGCAGATAAAAAAGGAAATTAGGTTCCCATCTTTTTGCGTTGATTGTTTACTTTTTTGGTCATCTGACTGGTCATTTTCTTCGTGCCTGTACCGGGTTGACCACTCGCACCTTTACCTTGAGCGTTTTGTTTCTTTTGAGCTAGCATACGCTTCGCTGCTTCGGCTTGAGTTAGCTTTTTCGGTTGGCTTGCTTCCTCAGTAGACGATGGTTGATTTTGTTCTGTCGTCAATGAACTCACCTCAGCACCATCATAGCACAACACGTAAGCTAACTCTATCCTTTGTTGATGCTTTTTGACATAAGGAACGAGTATGTGCTTCATGAAAAGTCCACTACCTAAGCTCGCATGTATAAGTCGGTAACCATATAACAACATAAATCCAAGCTCAAGCCTTCTAATCCATGGAGCTTCCTTTTATTGTAATAAATACACCAGTTGATGTTCCGCATCCAGCGCAGCGACTACGGCCCCTTCACAGCTATCCATAAAATGAAATCGCTCTGCACCACCTACGATCATAGCAGGTTCCAGATGGTAGGCATTGCGCTGTGTCTGCGTCATTCGGGACAAGACCAGGCTACCTAACTGCTGGGCTTCCAGATGATCCAGCAGCCAGCGTTCTGAACGTAGTCTCGTGAAGGTAATTGGATTCCCTGTCAGTTCATCCATATGCCGGAACTGTCCTGTTCGCTTGTAATGAATGCGTGTATACATATAGCTGTACACACTATGCGCGTAATCCTGCGCGTCAAAGTTCGCGATACTCGCTAGTGCCGTTTGTATACCAGCTACATAATCGTCTGCACTCATCCGTTCATGCATATAATATTCACAGTTACGATCAAAGTCCTGCAATAACCATGCATATACTTCAGGCACATTCATGCCGCCAAATATCGCTACATCGCCAAGCCAGCGATATTTGCCATCATGATACGCAAATCCCCATATATGCGGTTCACCATACCGATCTGGTGAGACACAGGGCAATCCCTCTATACCGAACAGATGAATACGATAGGATTGCCCATCCACTAATTGCTCATGGTTAAAGGAAACCAGTGGCAGAAAGTAACATGACAACGCTGGATTATCGAGTACATCCTCCGGTTCGGGATACCAGATGATCGACGGATCATTGTGCTTGTGATCCAACTCGGACTCGGAGGTTGAGCTTATGGATGACTTTGGCAACACCGTTTGCGGTGTATGCTCCTCCTGCCCTTGTCTCATAGCCTCCTCATCAGCTAAAGGATGTGGTTCAGCATGGTACGGTGCATGAGCTTCACGTTTCATCATATGCTCACCTCCAATTTAGCCGTTTCCACCTTGGAAGGAAGGATACTTGGTCATGCCACCATCAGCAAATAGAGTAATGCCTGTCACATAGCTTGCTTCGGATGACGCCAGCCATGCAGCGACCGCAGCAATCTCTTCCGGTTCACCGATATAGCCCATCGGAATCAGCTTGGTCACGGCTTCCTTCTGCTCTGGATCTTCGAACTTTTCCGCATTGATCGGCGTGTTGATCGCACCTGGTGCAATCCCATTGACGCGGATGCCATGCGGTGCATATTCCATCGCCAGCGTCTGCGTCATCATTTTCACGCCGCCCTTACTGGCTGTATAATGAACAAAATGCGGCCACGGGATAATCTCATGCACACTCGACATATTGATAATGCTACCTTTGATATTATGCTTCAGCATATAGCGTAGCGCTTCACGGCTACCGAGAAAAGCACCTGTCAGATTCACATTGATGACCTTATTCCAGTCATCCAAGGATAGCTCATGCGAAGGCACTTCATTTTCCATACCTGCATTATTGATCATAATATCAATACTGCCAAATGTGTCATGCGCGGTCTGAACGATACGCTGCGCATCCTCTTCATTCGACATATCACCTTGTACATCAATCGCCTGACCGCCAGCTTCCTTGATCTTCTGAATCGCTTCCTCTACACCATCATGATTACTATGATAATTAATGACTACATTTGCTTTTTCCTGTCCAAAACGAAGCGCAATCGCCTGACCAATCCCAGTTGCTGCACCTGTAATAACGACCGTCTTACCTGCTAAATCCGGATACATAATGCTGCCTCCTTCATCGTTTCCAAAGTGTAGTTCATGCTGTGCTTTGCCGGGAACCGATCATTCCTCGAAAAGCAGCTCTATCCATTGGTTACACGATTTGGCGCATTCGTAAACAAAAGTGGCTTAACTATCCAGCTTCACACCAAGCCGCTGAACAAGCTCAGATAGATCTCGATTTTGGATTGCACCTTCGACCAATGCAGGTAATAGATTCGGTGTGCATGCAAAGCTTGGTGTACCATCACGGGTAAATCGCTTGGCAATGCCAGCATCATAAAAAGGTTTCCCATCATCCGATAATGCAAGCAAACAAAGTGTCTTCACACCCGATTCTCGCATTTCCCGCATACGCCGTACCAGACGATTCTGGTTCCCCCCCTCGTACAGATCAGAGATGAGAATAAACAATGTTTTCTGTGGTTCTTCAATGAATTGCTGGCAATAAGCAACGGACTTGTCAATATCTGTTCCACCGCCAAGCTGAATGCCAAATAACATATCGACCGGATCATTATTGCATTGCTCGGTTAGATCAACGACTGACGTATCAAAGGCAACCACCCTCGTATCCAGTGCAGGCAGACTGGCGAAGATCGCCGCCACAACGGATGCCCAGATGATCGAGTCTGCCATCGAGCCACTCTGATCAATATCAATAATGACCTTCCACTCATGGCTGCGCTGTGCCCGATCAAAATAGTAAAATTTCTCTGGAATGATCCGTTTGTGCTCTTGATCATAATGCTTGAGATTGCGCTGAATCGTACGTTTCCAATCAATTCCGCTCAGTGAAGGCAGTGGAGAATGCTGACGACGATTAAGCGCACCCGTTACTGCACGGCGTAGATCGCTCTCCATCCGCTGCTTCAAATCCTCTACAACTGCTGCGATAAGCTGACGTGCTGTATCCTTCGTCCGCTCTGGAATTTTGCCTTTCAGCGCCATCAACGTACCAACCATCGCAATATCCGGCTTCACACGCGCTAGCACCTCAGGCTCGAATAATAGCTCTTTCCAGCCTTTCCGCTCCATGGCATCCTGCTGAATAATCGACACCACATCATCAGGGAAAAAGGTTCGTACATCTCCAAGCCAGCGCGATAGTACCGGAGCTGAAGCTCCACTACCGGCACCTCTCGTATTCGGTGCTCGCTTACTACTGAAGTCACTCGCACCACCAGCATTGCCTGTATCATCATAGATTGCTGCCAGTGCTTCGTCCATGATCCGCTCATCCTCAGATAATAGATCCATACTTGGGGATACTTGCTGCTGAAATCCGCTTAACTCCTTATCCACTGCTGATCCCAAAATCAGCCGCCAGCGAGTTAATCGCTTGGCTGCCTCGTTGGATGTGGCTTCTGTCTCTGTAGAAGCTGACGACAGTGAAGCGGATAATGGTTCGGTTAGCGAAGACGCTTCATCCGTTCCATCAGATAAGCCAGATGTTTCACTGGATGATGAAGATGATCCGGCTATACGACCATCATCTGGCGAGTGCACGCATCCATCCTCTGCCTTCAGCCTTCTACCCGGCTCTTTCGGTTGATTCCATTGCATGAGTAGCTCCAACTCCTTTCCCGTGAGACTGATCCAGCCAGCTCCAAAAGCTTGTACAGCATCATCAGCGAGTGAGTTTCACATTTATATCTGTATCTGTATCTGTATCTGTATCTGTATCTGTATCTGTATCTGTATCTGTATCAAACTCAAATATATCGAATCTAAAATCATCAAAACTAAATTAAAAATCGTCAAAATCAAAATCATTCAGATCATCGAGTAGCTGTTCTTCCTTTTGCTGGAGCTCTCCAGTCAGCAGTTCCGCCGCTTGCTCCGCATGAATTCCCCATACCTCGCCTAATAGCTCCGCCACTTGAGCTTTTTCGGAAGCTGAAAATGTACTAAATGCACGACGTAGGAAGACAAGCGCACGCATAAAATGCTCTTCTTCCAGTCCATCCATGTACGCACTAAGCTGTTCCCATAGACTTAAGCGGGATAGGAGCATATACCGATTGCGACTCGATAACCCTTCAAACCAACCCGCGCCAAGCTCTGCTGGAACACCTGGTGACAACCGCCGCGACACTTCAGCAGCCGTATCACTGTGCTGAATCGCTGAGCGTTCCATCAATATGGCACAGGCAAAACCAGACAATCGTGCATTCAGATCATCACGCCGCATCAGCTCGCCTAGCTCCTTGAGCCATAGTGCGACGTCCACCTCTTCGTCATGCTCCTGGCTAATCACATTCAGCTCATTCATCGCTGTCATCATTGAAGTGGCTACTTCATCCTTGCAATTGCAGTTGTCCGTTAAAAATAAACAGGCACGGAAAAACAACTGTTCCAGTAGTGGAATGAGTGCCGACGTATCCATTCTACGCACATCGCCATAGCGAATCACACGAGACAGTTCCCCTGCCGCTGAGGCAATTTGTAATACATCCCGATTATCTACTGCCAATTGCTGTAGTGTACGTCTCGCCGGTTCAAGCTGAGCGATCATCCCACATCGAATGGCGATAGCAATCAATTGCGAAGCTTCTTGCAGTGTCGTACACTCATCCATCCGTTGCTGAAAACGGTAGCCTGCCGCCACTTCAATCGTCTCGCCTAGTAACGTTGACTCAATCACTTGAATCTCTACCTCAGGTGACCATTGAAGAAGCCAATGCTCTGCCCAGGTTGCGCCCTCCTGACGTTTACCTTGCTCCCTCGCAAAGTCAATCCCCAGCAAACGAAGACGATGCAGCAAAAACGAACGACGTAAATCGAGAAAAGCCGAAGCTTCCGAACCTGCACGCCGATTCTCACGTAAATCCAATGCTAACTCGGTCGAAACAGCTGTCTTATAACGTGTGAGCTTAAGCTGCTTAAACCACCGATTCAAATCCTCCTGAATCGGTGTCTGGCTTACACCCTCGGCAAGCTCACCAATCGTTGTTCCAATATTAAGCCGGGCGAGCGGTTCAGCGACAACAGAAAGTTCCCCTTGTCCTAGTAGCGTACGTGCTGCATCTTGCAAATCTCCTAGCACAGGCTGCGTCCCGCCTCGAAGCAATGCTAATGATTGCGCCATTCGTACCGCCTCGATTACTTCAGCTGTCGAACGATAGGTTCCCAATTCACGAAGCTCACGAGCGACGCCAGATAGATAATGATGAGGAAGTTCATGCAGCGCATCCTTTTGCATCATGTTCCACATCAGCTCATAGTAAAAGGGGGCATGATTACCCGCTCCGTAGCCGGATAATGAGGATAACCGATAATACGAATACGGCATTAATGTGAGCCGAGTCGTACGCTGCGGCAATCGTTTCAACTCTTCATCTGTCATGGGTGGCAATTGCTCATTCGTCTGTAACGCCGCCGCATGATAAGAACCACAGACAACGACAATTCGTTCTGGTAAATGTCCCGACTGGATCGTTTCTCTGATTCGCCGCCGTATATACGCTTCACGAACAGCATGATAAGCAAATGCACGCTTCGCAAAGGGGCGTTCATCCTGCTCTGACCATTCACGGAGCTCACTCGAAAAGAGACGAATCGACTGACTGTACGAATCCTCACCTAATAGATGCTCATAATAGCGTTCCCAGTAAGAATCATAATCAGACTCACCAGATAACTCAGCAATCCGGGAATACATGGCATCGAGTGGATGCTCGGTTTCGCCTTGCTGCGGTGATCCTGTGGATGCATGATCCGGCTCCTGTAGGATAATATGCACTTCCTCAGCATCACTTTCTGGAGAGCGCTCTTTGTCCATTCCTGTCGTTTCCGTATTGGAAGATTCTGCCGTAAGCGTTCCGTCTGCGTCTGCGTCTGCGTGCCAAGTATCGTTTGCTTCTGTTCCTTTGTCACGTTCCAATGACTGTTCATATTGTTCATCCATCGCGATCATAATCGAAGATGGAAGATCTATAAATGCCGCTTCCGCGCCATGTTTCGCTGCCCACTGCATCGCCTGATACTCTGGGGAATAGGAAGCAAGTGGCCACATGGCTGTACGTACAGGCAATTCATCGGTAAATGCCAGCATCGCTACGGGTGGTTTGGTGCCTGAAGCGACCAGATGCCGAATTTCAGATGTAGCATCAGATGGACCTTCAATCAAGACAGCCGTTGGACGTATCCGATCCAGCAACTGCAGTAAATGATACGCACCGCCAGGGGATAAATGGCGCACACCAAATACATGCACATCTGCTGGCGCTGTAGGCGTACTCACCCGTTTAACTCCTTACAGGCGTTATATAGTCCGCGCCACTCTGCACCACGCTTTTTCATCACATGATCCAGATACTCCTGCCACACGACCCGATCCTTATCATCGTCCTTGACGATCGCCCCTTGTAGACCGGCTGCCAGATCTTCATCTGTCATCTCGCCACCACCAAAGCTTGCTGCCAGCGACATACTGTTCGTTAAGAGCGAGATCGCTTCGGCTGTTGAAATTACTCCTGCTGGCGATTTGACCTTATCCTTACGATCCAGCGTCATGCCCTGACGAAGCTCTCTGAAAATCGTAACCACTTTATGTAACGCCTCATCTGTTGGTACCGCTGCCTGTAGCTCATACGCGGTTGCAATCTCAGCAACCCGCTTTTTCACAATTTCCACTTCGGTATCCAGACTATCCGGTGCAGGCAATACGATAATATTAAAACGACGCTTGAGTGCTGCCGACATTTCATTCACACCACGGTCGCGTGTATTCGCTGTTGCAATGATCGAGAAGCCTTTACGCGCCTGCATTTCCTTACCAAGCTCAGGTACAGAGATCGTCTTCTCCGATAAAATGGAGATCAAAGCATCCTGTACTTCCGAAGCACAGCGTGATATTTCCTCAAAGCGGGCAATACCACCTGCTTCCATCGCACGCATAATCGGACTTTGAAGAAGCGCCTCCTGTGTCGGGCCATTCGCAAGCAGCATCGCGTAGTTCCAAGAATAACGCACATGCTCTTCACTTGTTCCTGCTGTGCCCTGCACTACCAGACCAGAATGGCCGTAGATCGCTGCTGTTAGATTTTCCGAAAGCCATGACTTCGCTGTACCTGGTTCACCGATCAATAGCAGCGCACGATCCGTTACCAGCGTTGCGATCGCCATTTCTACCAGTCTGCGATTACCAATATACTTGGGTGCAATATCGACCTTGCCTGCTTTGCCGCCAGTAATGAAGATGAGTACCGATTGGGGAGACATACTCCAGCCTGGCGGAACATGACCTGTATCTGCTTTTTTCAGCGCTTCAAGCTCATCTGCATATAACTGCTCTGCTGGTTGCCGCAACACCTGATTCCATGCTTCTACATTGCTCATGTGTTCATCTCCTTCATCTTGTTCACAACAGCACGCAATTGCGAAGCTGCAGTATAAATAATTTTGCCCTTTCTTACCGAATCGCTATCTGGAATCAACTGCTCCAACCGTTCGATATCCTCTACTGGAAAGCGTTCAATCAGGCGCAAAATAAACGGATCTATCGTACTGGATGCTCCGCCCTGCTTGCCTTCCATCGCTTCCCAAAACATATCCCGGATCTCCTGTAAGCTTATACCTGTACGTTCAATCGCTCGGAAAAACAGCCCTGTCTCCTGATGACTAAAATCACCACGATCCACGATCGTTTCACGTAGCATAGCTGTCAGTTCTGGCACACCCGGTCTTGCCAGTGCTGCTGCCAATTTATCCTGATGATGCTCCAGCGCAATATTCAGCCAGCGCGGGTCCCAGTGCTGCTGTAATTCCTCGACAGGCAATAGCGTGTGAAACCATAGGTTATACTGACTGACTTCGCCATCCGTATACAACAGCTCGACTTCTTCGTCCCGATGAAGGATCAATTGATCTTCTAGCCAGGCAAATAGACGATGACTATTCGGTGTAGCATTACGCCCACCACGCGAGCTGCCTGCACCGAGTCCTCTACTAAAACGTTCATACATCTCCTGTGGCGAACGCAGTCGATGCGCCGCAACACAAGCAGGAACGATATAATCTGGATAGCGTTCTTCCAGCGCGTAGAGAAGCTCTACATCGTCGTCATTGCCGTAATGTCCGACATCGTAAGCTGCCTCACTTAACAATGTGCGTTTGCTATACGTATCATCTATTAACATAACTTCAAAATGCTCCGCATGTTTTAGCATGAATCGGTACATATCACGGAGTTCCTCGCGATCATGCAGACTCCATACTCTAAAATAGGCTTGTAGCTCCGAATTGTACCGAGCCACCCGTACATCATCTGGTGGATGTGTAGCCACCGCTTCAAGTGCTTCCCAAGCTGCGGCATGTAGGCGCTTCGCTAGCTCTGGCTGCAACGTACCGCGTACGGCTTCACTTGCCAGCGCTTCCCGTACCAGCTCCAGATCACGACTCGCATCCGTAAAATTGTTAAATAATAGGTCTTGTGCTTCAGGCGAGCTACTTCTCGCCAGTGCTTCATACGCAACCGCACGTACTTCTTTTTTCTTATCTTTGCTCCATTCCAGTAAAGCAGGAATATGCTGCTCACTACCATTCAGCCCACCAATGGCGGCTGCCTTCATATCGCCCTTAGTCTGTTCAGCAATCGTCAAATAAAAATCCGCATAGCTTTCGCCAGCAATCTGCTGAATCGCCTTCAGCTTACGCACTTCAAGCTTGCCACCCTGCGGATCAAAATTCTCCATCAAATAGGGCAATACAATCTCACCATAGCCTGGCACGATACTTTTCATCGCCAAATCGGCAATTTCTACATACGGATCAGCAAGTGCACGAATCGCAAGTGGTAGCAAACGCATATCGTTGAAATAATCCTGCTCCCACGCTTTTTGTACGATTTCGTAGCGTCCACCTCCTGTCGTGCTTAACGCTTGCTGTACTGGAGCAATCTGACGATAGGTCAGACGTGTATTCAGTTCGCTCGGCTTATTTTGTAACGGAGTCGCATTTCCTTCCTCTTGCGATAAGCTTGCTGTCGTTCCCTGTGTACGTAGTACAGACAGGACAAGTAGGGTTAATCGCTGCAATTGCTCTGCTGACTTGGAACTTTCCTGATTGGCTATAAGCGTTGCTACTCCGTCACTTATACGCTTGAATACCGGCGAACGCTCTCCTAACTGCTGAAGCTTTGGTAGTAAACGATTCAATCTGAAATCATCCGTTGCCAGATCGCTACCTGCCACATATAAACGTCGTGCCTCCTGATATACCTCTTGAAGCAATGCTGTACTCATCTAGTCTCCTCCTTATACATTCCGTATCTATTAATAGAGCAAACGCATAATTTCATGTTCACCAATAATCGAAATCGGCTGAAATACCAGTTGTCCCGTATCGACCCGATGTTCAAAAAGACCCAGCCATACTGTATCCTGCAAGCTCTCCTGAGGCACATACGGCAGTAAATCTGTGGTTCCAGGAATAGGAAGACTAGAATCCTTCACATCACCTAGCAAAAGAGGATGATCCTGATCATCCGTAATATAGAGTTCACCCTGCTCTGTTTTATAAGTAGATTTCACCTGTAGAAGCACTGCAGGATGAGCATCAGCAAGCGGGTTTTTCAATTGGTTTTTGACAAGCTTGATCGTGTCAACATAGCTATGCTTCGCTTGCTGGCGAATACGTGCCAACTGCTCTGAACTAATCGGATGGGGAATTTCTTTTTCCCAGCGAATGCGTGGATTCAAATCTCCCGGGTAACGATACCAATGATCCAGCTGCACAGCGAACGTATAGCTATCCTCTTCACGAAGATGCTTCACTGCGCGATATGGACGGTAGTTAAATGTACGCCAAATATGATCTTTGCCCGGCTCCATCCAATAACCGAGATCGACAAATTCCTGCCGTCCAGCATCTTCATAGCTAACAAAGGCAAGCTGTACCAGTTCAGCTGCTTCCTGCTTCATTCCATATTGCTCAAGCTCCGCTAACTGCCATGTATGTCCAAGCCACTCCTCGATTGGCGACTCCGTATCTAGCGCCAGCTCTGGATCTTCCAGACGAGCTTGCAAGTGAGTCCGTCCCTTCTGCACAAGCGCCTGAATACGGCACAGCTGCTCTACCTCTGCGGTATATCGTTCTTCTGGATCGGACTTGTCTGCCATCAGTACAGCTAGACGACGAAGTTCATTTTGTGCGCCAGACAGATAATAATTGCCCATCTGCTTCACATGATCATTAATGTTTTTTAGGACTACCTTATCGACTGTTCCCAGCCCATTTCGGACGAGAGATAATGTAAGCTTTTCCAGTAGTTCTAAGCCATCAAGCTGTGCCTGAAGCTTCTTTTTCATCGCATTTTTGCTTGCCGTCTTTTTGCGAGCAGACTCTACCGGTGTTGCGGTGGCATTTTGCTTTTCTTCCTTATTTTCTTCACGCTTTTCCAGCTTTGAGCGCTTGCTGGCAATATCTTCTGGGATAGTCGATTCTGTAAATGTTTCTCCTGCCGCATACGCATACATTATTGCCAGCGCATGCTTACACGGGAATTGGCGGCTTGGACAGGTGCAACGAGAAACTGGCTTGTCCGGCTGAACAAAATCAACAGAACACTGGTAATTACTTTTACCGCTACCTGCACATTCGCCAAAGATCAGCGTATCGTCCGCTGTTCGATATAACGCGACTAATTTCTTTTTTTGCAGCAATCCTTTGCCGTTTTTAGCAGCGGCTGCGTTGGGAGCCAAACTTTCTATGTACGCTTCATTCAATTCAAGTGCCATGAGTAAAGCCTCCTTTGTGGAATATCCATACGAGGCTACAGACCAATATGACAACGATTAGACTAGAGGTATGTTCATGCTGTAAATGTTTACTTTAAGTCTAACCATACATACGGAGCTGTAACCGATACGTGCTACGCAGAATACGGGACTTATGCGACATTTTGCAATATAAGGTTTATAGGACAGAATAGGCTGGAACGAAGCAGACATAACCATAGTTAAGGCTGGTTTTGCAAAATAAATAAGTATACTGTTCTGGTGAGATCATTTAAAAGATAATATGCTTCTGCTCTCGTTCGTTTATCTCGCTATTCATAAACTCTTCAAACCTATTATAGAACATTTGTTCCTATTTTCAAAGCTTATTTTCGTATATTCCTGAGGATCGTAAATATTGTCGCAAATCCTCTACTAACCTCTGCTTCAAATCCTCAGACGGTTCATAAAATAGCCCCACTTCATTGCCATAGGCATAATTAAAGCGTACATAGCCATTTATTTCCTTATAAAAGAGCTTACCTGTATACTGATTTTCCAAGCGCAATGAAGGTTCATATTGCTCGGCAAGTCTTATAGCTACAGTCTGCAAATACTTTTGCTTCGCTTCTAACGTATCCAAATCTTCATCCGTTCCCATCGCTTGATCGGTATGGAGCATGCTCAATTCATGCTGCTGCCTACCATTCCAAGGCTCAAAATATGTAGGTTGCTCCACTTCATATTCATGTCCATACACATACGCATACTGCTGCTGCATGGATGCTTCCCATGATGATTCGGTCCACTGTACTGTGATCATTTGTTCTGAATGACGTGGTAGCCAAATACCTACCTCAAGATGAGGATGCAGCGCCAGCATATCTCCATCGACCGTACTTGCAATGACGACACATTCAGCAAGCTGCATCGCTGTAATCGGACTATCTTCCGCATGCTCCCATAATCCATATTCGGCAAATTCCTTTAAGCGCTCCGGATCAGGTAATTCTACATGAAACCAATCACAGTATGTGCCTTGACCATATTCCTGCAAAAATTGGCGATAGGCTTGTGGTAGCCTCACACCGTATTGTTGTTCTAACGCATCGAGTTCTTCTGCAGAGCTAAGGTTTCGTTGCGATGAGATGATGTACATGATTAACGCCCCTTTCTCATTTCAATAGATATCTTTTAGCCATACCAAATAAATTCAGTACAAGACTGAACTTTAACCCACTCCCCTACAACAATTCATATTAGGATTATTATACACGTCGACATAACAAAAATCCTCCACGCCAGCGACGTGAAGGATTGAGGATAAGCTTTATACAGATAAAAGTGGAAGTAAGATTATAGCCTCCATTAAAAAGCAAAGCAAAATTTTAGATCAGGATGACTTTGAAGCCCGAGTTTGCGCACAGGATCGCATATTCGATCTACGTATCACGTATCACGTATCACGTATCACGTATCACGTATCACGTATCACGTATCACGTATCACGTATCACGTAT
>JAAIGF010056398.1_pt1 | contig 18581 bp, 12 predicted proteins | sample 6487441 | NCBI WGS metagenome assembly JAAIGF01 (sample SAMN13974129, study PRJNA590717) | phyllosphere metagenome | biome: pepper field; feature: multiple bacterial spot infested pepper fields; material: pepper leaves; isolation source: leaves from pepper fields | host: Capsicum annuum ... | reverse complement strand
GGTACGACGAGCCGGTGGGCTTCGTCCGCCTGATCAAGACCGGCAGGGAATGCGAGATCGTCCTGGCCATCGGTGACAGCGAAAAATGGGGCCGCAGCCTCGGTACTCGCACCATCCGCGAAGGCATGAAACTGGCCTTTCTCGACATGCGCGCCGAGAAACTCATCGCCAATATTCATCCGCAAAACCTGCGCTCGCAGAAGGCCTTTGAACGCAGTGGCTTCGAGCTTGAGAGCGAAACGCCGACCATGACGTCATGGACGATGAGCGCCGCGTGTTACCTGCAGCTGCTCCGTGAAGACGCTTTTCGCGATGCACCCGGGATCTACATCACCGAAATGGACAAGGCCAAGCTCGACAACCTGATCGCGCTGGAGGAAGGCCCGGTCGTCCAGCTCGAACACGAGCTCGAACGCGCCGTGGTCGTCGAGCCGGATCAGGTGCCGGGTACTGTCATCACCATGAACTCCAGAGCCCTGGTGCAGCTGGACGACGAAGAGATCGAAGTGGCCGTGGTTTACCCCGAAGACGCCAACAGCAGCGACGGCAAGCACTCAGTGTGCTCCGACCTCGGCGCCGCCATTCTGGGCTATCAGGAAGGCGACGCCATCGACTGGCGAATCGCGGGCCGCACGCGGCAGATCGAGATCAGGAAGGTGCTTTACCAGCCGGAGGCGGCTGGGGATTTCCATCTGTAATTGCTGTGGCGCGCTTTTCGTGCTTGGGACAAAGTGCGAGTCGTTAGAGACTGGCCAGCAGAGGAGCCGCAGGGAAGTGGCTCATTTGATTATCGGATTGGGAGGCGAGTCTTTGGAGCGCGTTGATGTCGGTCGTGGCAGCTCGTTATATGTAATTTAACAATGGAGGCCGTTTCGGCGCGTGTTGCACCTCTAAATTTGCTGAGAACCAAGCTATTTCTGGCCTCTTGACCAGAGAAATGAAGGGAGGTCTGTTGCACTAAAAAAGCGAGGCAGTGTTGCACACGCTTTGTTACATGTTCTCATGACTAAGCCCTCACAGCCCCTCATCTGTTGGGCTAGAGGTGGGTGATGAAGAACTCCCATGCGGTGATGAAGAACTCTCAGAGGCTGTCTCTTGCCGCTTGCTCCTGGCTCCAGCATGGGATTCATTGCTCTACCTCCCCACCGTGTATCCGCGTGCAGCAGAGGACGTTGGGGAGGGGAGGCGCTCTATGAAACCTTGGAATTTCCGCAACTAGCTACCAGCTATAAAGCCGAGAGAACAGTTTTCAGTTGTAGGTAGACAAACCAAGCAAATGAAGAAGCGCTCATTGATAGTAGTAGAATCATTATTAGCCTTCTCCATGGATACATACTCTCCTGCCAGAAGGCCACAATTTCGGCAAAGACTGAAGCGCTGCCACCCTCGGCAAAGAGGTAGTCTAATCCCTCGGCCTCCCTAGAAATATGCACTGCGCTACGTTTCGGTACTTGATGCGAAATCTCAACATTAGAGTCATACCAGTGCACGACAAGATCTCCTATCTTCGCACCACACCCTTGCTCTGCAAGATATTCGTCGACTCTACTTAATGACAGGCTTCTAACAAGAGGGCGACTACTGTCATATACAACGGATGGAGAAAAAGCCTCCAGTTTTCCATTGCACCTATTCTGGCGCCATAGTCGAGTCTTGCTAATAATTTCATATTCATGCAGGGCGCTTTCTATATGAGCGCACGCATAAACACCAAAGCCAGAAAATGCTGGAGCACCGTAGCTCTGCATGATCAGCAAGGTTGTTCGATCATGCGCATTATTATCAATTTGCAGTTGGGCCGGATGAGGCAGCCATTCTATTTTTTTCCACCACCGCCGTAGCTCATCCTCAACTAGTGCTTGCAACCATCGTCTATGGTGTTGCCCCAAATAACGGGGAGTTCCCTTTAGCGTCTGCTTCAAGAGTAGAGGGCAGCTCAAGGAAAACCACACCCCAGCAATGAGATAAAGTAATCCAGCGATCAGTAGCCAGTTAAATACCTCCCCATTCACTCCTTCACCTCTTAGCCCAGGTGCTGCTTGAAAAAAAGCACTGACTAAGCCACCAATAGCAGCAAATCGAATTCCTGTTGAGGTTGTAAGATGAGATAAGAACGTCCAGCTGGTTCTTTGCCGCAGCCAGTGATATCGCATCTCTTGCCTTGTGTTTCGGCGATTCTCGGGAGATGATTTATACATATCCTGAGGAGGAAACTGGTTAAAGAACCACGCCAAAGGGTTCTGCTCAAAAAATCTCTCAATGCGCATCTTTCTGCGATGACGCGCCACCATTTGGTAGTACTCTTTAGCTGTCTGAAGTGGTATTTCATCAGTGTGCTTATGTTTCCCGCTCTTTAATTCTTGATCTTGTTCAGGCATCTAACTGCCACTCCTCAGATACATCGAATATGAATAATTACTGGGATGCCATTGCCAGTCAGCCCCTGGCTTTCAAAGGTGCGCTAGCCCGTGCGAGGAAATTCCAGTCTGGACGGGCCAAAGTGACTAAACCTATGCTAGGAGTATGAAGTCATCTGGGGTGCTAGAATCGACCCGCCATGTAAATATCCACTATTTGCTGCAGTTCCAGATTACGCTCTCGATAGGCTTGCTCTATTTGCTTATAGATTTCTACATTTGCGCCTGATAAAGAATAATCTGCATCAAATACCTCTTGCTTCAGAGCATTCCAGTCGTCAATTAGTTGCATGTCAGGAAAAGGCTTTTGGCTCTCGGCATATATTAAATAGCTGAGGGTGGATGTCAGGAAATTTAATGTATCCTCCGTGCTTTCTAGTAGCTCCAGGCATTGACGATGGTCCATTCCATGGGCTTCAGCTCCAGGTAGCAGCATAATACCCTCCCTCTTAATGATTAAGATGTGGCGCACGCAGTTCTATCGGCGTTAGTAGTGTCGTGACGACTAGCTGCTTAGCTCGAACTCCTCCAATAAATACAGGGCCGCCGCCCCGGCCAGGTTTACACAGAAACCTGCCTCGGTCTTTGTTGGTGGAGTGCTGCTCGAAGTTGCACCGTGTGCATCACCGTATTTATTTCTCATGTCGCCAACGCTCCAAACAATTGTGTTCAAACTCTCAATTACTCTCTCTACAGGCTTTCCCTTGATCTCTAGCCCAAGGGCATCAATCGCTCTATTGAATAGCTCTTTATTGTTCTCAGTAATTTTTCCGCCGCGCTGCTCGATAATCCATTTGAGAGTGCTTTCGAGCAAACTTCTAGCTGCCGTGATCGCGCCACTTGGGTCTGTTATACGGCGATGAAGCGCTTTTTCCCACTTTTCCCGGACGCTATAAATTGGCATTCGATCGAACACTTCAGTCAGGGTTTTATCGGATGGTGTTGGTTCGCCGTAGATTTTTTGCAAGAAACATTCACCTTCGTAAGTGAGCCCCCCGCGCACAAGTATTGCGGCATAATATCCGTTGCCAGACATCGCCTCCTTTCTGGAAATCATCTGCTCTATATAGCCTTGACTATTTGCATAGGCTAAAGCTTTTGCAATAGGCTGAAATTTCTGTAAGTCGTCGAGGGACAAGCTATCAGGACTAAAGGACTTTGCGCCTGCTTTAATCCTTCGAAGTACTTCGTGCAAAAATATATCCATATTAACTACCCAAGCCCTTTGAGCTCCAATTAGCAGCGATTTCTGGAGAGTGGTAAATCTACTCCCATCCGCACAGCCAGCTAGCCCCACATGTTTCTATAGTGGCATAATGCCCTGCAAGCATGGACAGCGGAGGTAAAATGTCTATCCCTTTGATCATTCGACGCTCTTTATCAGAGTCTGGCCGCCGAGCACTAAGCTGGGAGCAGATGTGGCAAGGTGCCGACCGTGGCCTCATAAGGTGCTGGGAAATCGGCCGCAGCCTCGCCCAACAAGACTCTGATCTTGCCGAGCGCTGCAGAAACGGTGCTACCCCCCCTACACTGGAAGGGCGGTGTCTCCCGCGCCCTGAAGAAGAAAGAAAAGTTCGGCGCCCTGCAATACTTGGCTCAGTGGCAAGGTCTGCGAGGCGATGATCTCAGCGTCGACCTGGAAGCTGAACTCACAATGACCTGTTCCGCCACAGGAATGGTCGTCACCTTTACCCCCGATCTGACCAAGTTGGCTGACCAGCAGAACAGTACCAAAGAGGGAGATGCGAATGGTTGATCTGCATAGGGAGTTTCAAAAAAGCCGGATTTTCCATGAGGCCCGCATAGACAGACGCTCGGCCGACGCACTGATCGGATTGGCAGCCGGCGTCGCTGCGGATGGGCAAATCAATCAACAGGAGGCCGAGTTTCTGGAGGGCTGGATCTCTACCAATCTCGCCCACCTAGAAGACCCGGTAATCAACCTCCTTTATCGCCGTCTCTCCGACATGCTTGCTGATGGTGTGCTTGATACTGATGAGTCAGCCGAGCTGCTTGCCACGCTGCGTAGCTTTGCTGGCCTGAGTGCACCCAAGCCCCACGCCACAGACAACACATTCACTCCCCCCACAGATCTACCGCTCTGCAGGCCTGCTCCAGAGCTGGAGTGGAATGGCCGGCTATTTGTCTTCACCGGCGTCATGGCGTACGGCCCCCGCAAGGACTGCGAAGCCCTGGTCACCGACCGTGGGGGGCAGATAGGCCTTGGTGTAAGCAAGAAGATTCACTACTTGGTGGTAGGTACTGTCGGAAACGACCAATGGCTGCACAGCACCTATGGCACCAAGATCAAGAAGGCTGTCGAACTCCGCGGAGCCGGTGCCCCCATATCTATCGTGAGTGAGGAGCATTGGCAGAAAGCAGTATTTGGGTAATTGATGTCATGCATGTGCTCTGAGAGGGTGCGCCAGCGTATAGGTTGACGTCTTCGCTGACTGAGCGATTGGGTAGTACAGCTTGCGACAGTTTGGAGGTTGCGTGGAAAAATATGACATCAACGAGATCTTGGATAAGGCGCCGCTACAAGACGTTGCTCGATATCTCGGGATACAGGTGGAGCGACGGGGAGCAGCTCAGAGAGCTATATGCCCGTTTCATCAAGATACTAAACCATCACTAAACCTTTTCCCTGCCGACACAAGAGGGCCTGCTCACTATCACTGCTTTGCCTGTGGCGCACACGGTCATGCAATTGATCTTGTAAAACAGGTTCAAGGAGTTGAATTCTTACCAGCAGTGCAATGGCTGGCAAAAACCTTCGGTATCCAAGGTAAGCGAATCAGTGGGAGTGAACGCACTGTAGCGAAGAGCGTAACGGAGAGTGCGCTCACCTTTGCTCAGCACGTATTCGATAAATATCACGACGCGGAACGCTTTCACGCTTGGTGTGCTGAGCGTTTCTTTGATCCTGAGTTCCTCTATCGAGAGGGGCTGCGTTGCATCTCTCAGTCAGTGTTGGTTTCAGAGCTGGAAACCAAGGCACATGGTGTTCGCTTAGAATTGGTTGATGGGCTACTGTCGCTTGGTCTTCTGGTGCGGTTGCGAACGCAGGCCAACCCCACTCAGTTGCAATTGACCTTTCCTGATCAGTTTCGGGATTATTTCTACGACGGCCGAATTCTTATTCCTATTCGCAGTGGCCAAGGCAAAGCCTCTAAAGTCGAAGGATATGCCGGCCGTAGCCTTGATTCAGTGCCAGCTGAGGGCATTGCCAAGTACCTTCTTAGTCCAGGGATACGTAAGGCAGAGCAGTTGTTTAATGCCCATCAGGCATTCCCCGCAATTGCCGCCGAGTTGAAGGCTGGTAATGCCTCCACGCTCTATATAGTCGAAGGTTTCCTTGACGCATTGCGCTTCCAGTTTTTGGGATTGCACGCAGTTGCACTCATGGGGACCTCGCTCAGCGATAAACAATTTGAGCGACTGAAGCAATTGGCGGAGAGTCTTCCGGCCGGCCAGGAGCAAGCTGAGTTCGAAGTCGTCATTATGATGGATAACGACCGAGCTGGTTTCACTGGAGCTGATCGTTTGGTACGTCGCTTATTAGGGTGGCGTGGTGTGCGTCTGAATTGGATCGGCTTTGATCAAAATGCAGTGCATGCTTTGGGCAAGGACCCTGACTCCTGCCTGCAGAAGCAAGAATCAGGGACATCTGTAAAAGAGTTTTTGGCCAGATACACCTTACCTGCAGTTGCCGTACTTTTGGTGACGGAGCTCGGGCGTACGGATGCCACTGAGTTACAAGATGATACTTGGGAGACGCTGACCCTTTCTCGTAAGGAGCGCGCACTGTTCCGTGTTGCGCGGAGCATTCGCCAGTTGGCTGGGCGCCAATCGTTGAGCCAAATGGAAGCTTGGCTTGATGCTCACTTTAAAGAATACACCGGGATATGGTCGAAAGAACTCCATAGCCTGTTGCTTGAACGTGATGGGGCAGGCCAGCGGTACAAGGCATCTGATGTATTCCTAAACGGCCAGCCAGAGCGGCTACGTCAAGCGCGAGTTCTAGCCTACCATGGTGCCCGGCGCGGGGAGTTGCCCTGTGACGAGGAGGCCTGGCTTACACTGGATGTGTGCGCGAGGCTCTTTGACCGATTGGCCGAGGAACGGCTTCAGCAGGCTAGGTGGGAGTCGGCTGGCCTTTACGATGCAGTGCACTTACCACGTAAGTTCAGTGCGGATGCCAAAGTGCTGGATGACCCTCGTCTCAAGGTTATGCCCCACCCGGCTGACTTGCATTTACACCAGGCGCTGCTGAACGAACTGTTGACCCAGCGGCACGATCAGCTGAGTGCTACCGGCAAAATGTTCTCGGAGTGCATCCCAGCAGTGCGCTGGTTCTCCTCTCAGCAAAGAGTGGAGGTCACTGGGCTCGAGGATGAATTGACAGCTATCGAGGGCGAAGAGTCGACCCTAAGCTTTGGTTACCAAATTGACATGGATGTTCTGGAAGGGCGACGCCCACCCTCCGATCAGGGCATGTTCAGGCCTTACGGGCAATGTTGGCGCGCATTCATGGAGTCCCTTCATAGACAGAGTCGCGCGATTGGCAATCAGATACACGTTTTGCGTTTAGACGCCAAACGGTACTACGACTCGATCCAGCGCTATGTCGTGCGAGATGCCCTGCAGAATCCTGTCAAACATGCTTTGATTTCGAACGGTGCGGAATTCTTTCGGACATTGCTTGGTACCTTCCAGACGGAAAGCCCGGAGCTGGTCGCGGATCGTTTCATAGACAAGCTATCCGATAGTCTATTTGCCTATCGCTACCAAGATCCGGACTCTGGCGACAGCCAGATTAGTCAAGAGTCGATTGGTATACCGCAGGGCCCCGTAATATCGGCCTATATCGGCACCATTGCCTTATTTCCTGTGGACGTTGCAGCACGTCAGCTCATACGTAAGCACACTCGTCAGGGGGCCGATCAGAACATCCTCCCTCGCGTGGGTTATGCCCGTTATGTTGACGATATTGTGTTGCTTGCCGATAGCGAGGAGCTTTTGAGCGAGTTGCGCCGAGCGCTACAAGTCGCCGCCTCGAGACTCGATATCACGTTACTACCCAAGGGGGACTCGATCGAAACCGGCACGTCCGATGAGATTATGCAGCAGCTAAACGAGGGGCGCGGACTTGCAGAATCCTTGCCTGCTTGGGAGCCTCTCTTCGTAGGAGATGGAGAGTCTGGATGGGGGCTTGGCGGAGATTTACCGCAGATGGATCGTCAATGCGCCCTGCGTCTGCTTCGCCATCCTGGCCTGATGAATACACCGTCAAAGATACATGAAAATATCAAGGAGGCCATGCAGGCCCCAGATCTGAGGCCTACTGATCTTGGTCGTTGTGCCCGATGGCTATGGTGGCAAGTTGCCGCCGAGATGGAGCGCATAGGCACAGATTCAACGAAAGTCTGGGATCGATATTGGCAACTGTGGCGTTATGTTTGCGAAGGGCATGACTGGGCGCCAGAGTTTGAGCGTCGCGGCTATGACTTGCTGTACGCAGTTGAGGGCTTGGACAAACTACTTGCGCCGAATCCTTGGATGGAGAGCGATCAAGCGCAGAGCCAGGTTTCAAAAAATCGAACGATCCTAAGCTCATTAGCAAAGACGGTAGGCAAAGCCGGTTTCTTTCAGAACTTGTCTCCTCTGGTGAATCGTATACATGTGCGTCACCGCGCACACTTGGTCACCATGAAGGCGCGACGCCTGGCGCCACCAGATGAAACATCACCAACGGCACCTCCACAAAAGTCCCGACTGCTGACTCCAATCGAGTGGCTTTGCCATGCGGCAGAGCTGCTTCGTGACCCACCCGGAAATAATCACCCGATCAACTCACTCGCAGCACGTGAGCCTACTGGAAGCGATATTGATATTGCGCAGCAAGCTTGCAAGTTACTGCGTTCGGACCAGAAGCAGAGTATTAACGCATCAGGCATGACCGTGGCTAGAGATCTGGCCTTAGACATGGTGATCCGAAATGTACCAAGCTCTAGCTTGAATAGCGTTATCCACCATTTCAGCCACCTTCTAACAACAAGCGACGAAACATCCTCTATCACTATCTTGCCCAGTTTGCCTCTCAGTGAGCAGAGTGCATTTTGGGGCTATGCAGAAGCTCCCGGCGCCTACTGGCTATATCGTTTCTCGAAGCCAAACGATAAGAAAGACCATGTTTTTCTCTTTTATGTTGACCTTCCAGAGGTGGGAGCACCCGCTCCAGCAACGCTGGATCTGAAGCTTCAATGCGAGGATCTGAATGAGCTACTTGCTCGTGGTAAGAGCAGTGGCACTGTCCCGTGGAAAGTATTCGATGCAGCCCAAGTAAAAAGCGGGCGCAGGACTCAGCTTGCTGCAAATCTGTTCAAATCTTTACTAGCCCTACAACGCTACAGCATGGACGCTGAGAGTATTTTAGTGCCAGTGGTGCCGCACCTATTCGTGAGTACTGAGCAGGGCGAGGGAAAGGTATTGCACCTGGTCGCGGAGTTGGTGCGCCACGATGAGCTTGGTGTCAGTGCTTGGCATGCTGACTCCGATGGTCGTTTGCGCGTGGTCAGTGTTCCTCATACTGGGGCCGACTTTTGGCGTGTTGGCTGGGCAGTAGCCGATGCACTGGGACTTGCTGAGGACATGGCGGGCGAAGCCGGCGAACGCGATGAGGTTCTAAATGAGAAGGCTAGAACGTCTATTGAACAATACGTACTGCGGCAACAGCTAAGAAAGCTGCAAGGTGTCTATCTCTCTGAGGCTCAGATTTGGTCCACTGATCACGACGGGATACCTAGGACCATTAAGCGGGCCTTGGACTTGCTGCTTTCATTTAATTCCGAGGCATCTGCCGAGCAGCAGGTTAGGCAATTGCTTGGCATGGAGGTTGAAACCCGTGCTATGGCTTTGAGGCTTCAGCAGCCCGGAGGGGAGGGGTTAAGGCGCCGAATGCACGAAGTGCCATTGCGTGTGCTGAACCGCCTGCCATTGTGGAGCATGCAAGACCTCGGCTTATGCCAGCAATCGTCGGAGCTGCGCGCGGACTTTGCTTTTATGCTGGCGCTTGCTGAAGCCATCGAATGCGGTGAAACAGATTCGGACGCGAACATAGAGTGGGGCATCCACGCATTGCAAGCATCGTGGGCTCTAGCCGCCGTCGGAGTGGGACTACGGGGAAGTGTCGCCTCGCTGTGGGGCATTACACGTGAGCGAGGTGCACGGCGCCTGCCGGAAAAACTGCCGATTCCCGCGAGCTGGAGTCCCCCGGACGCAGTTCTCCAGGATCCGCAGCCCGACTACAGCGTGATGTGCAAATGGTTGAACGACGGGGATTGGGCGGCGCTCGCTCATGCTAGCCCTTGGCATTGGATGCTGGCCCTGCTAGGGGGGCTAGATGGCACTTGTCCGCAAGCGTTTAACCTACCATCGTTACACGAGGTCTATACAGCGCTCGCCACTTGGCAAAGTGAACCATCCGTTGCGGGTGAGCAAGCTATATGGCCGTATGACGGCCTGCCTGTACTGCGGTCGGGACAATGGGGAGACCTGCTTCAGGCGTTGTCTGCCGCGGTAAAAGAGCTAGACATGATGCTAGGGGTACGTGTCGTACGTGTAACAGCGCCTCAGTACCGCCGCAATCCCCACACCGACGGCTTTACTGACGCTAACAGCGAGGAGTGGAGGCTTAGTAAGCCACAATACACTGGTTTAGGTACACCAGATCGGATCGCACGAGTACATGAGGGAGCTCGCAGTCTCAGCATGTGGACCGAGGTTCGGAGAGCGACGGATAACGAGCTGCTATCTGTTCATACTCTCGATCGGAAACTGGGCGACTGGTACGGAATGGCCACTGCAGCTGATGCTTTCGTTAAGCGCAGCGATGCAACAGTACTAGCAGTTGAAGACGACTCTGAACGCAACTCTGCCTCCGTCACGGAGGCTGCCTCCCATGCTAACGGTGAGGTTGAGCCTGCTCGCGCAGAGGAGGGCGGTGAAGATGCGGAGGGGCATGACGCCACAGATACCGGCCTACCGGACCTGGCACGTGAGTTCCGTGACTCGCAGAGGAACTCTTGGAGAGATCGGGCAAGGGCCAAGTCTCCTGCGCATATGCGTGTTGCGTTATTCCAATGGAAAATAGTTGATACCTACTCACACCCTCTAGCCGAAGTGGGCTTGGCGGGTTTCGACCTGCCTCAATGGGTCAAAGAGGAAATAGAGGTAAACCTTAGCGAAGGCGCAGACCTCAAGGAGGCGGCTGAAGCCTCTAAGAGAGGACAAGAATTCCGATGGAAAGAGCAGCGTAGTGTTGAGAGCTGGCCGGAGCATCGACGAAGGGCTTTGCTTACGCGAACGCTTGAAGCCTGTACTGACTTGGGCGTCGAGCTGTTGGTTCTTCCTGAGGTGTCGGTTCGACCTGATACAGTGGCGTGGTTGAGGGACAAGGCGCTAACCAAGCATAGAGATCTCTGGGTGTTAGCTGGCACATATCGTAGCTTTGAGCCGACAGACTCAGCTCAACACTTGATGGAGCCGTTGACATTGTTATGGCGCCCGCCAGAGGCACTGGCTAGAAAGCTCGGGGTAGATGAGACTAAGACTTTCGAGTTCGTTCGGGGAAAAAAATATCGAGCTGTCGCTGCTAAGGAATTCTTCCAGCCGCAATGGGATCCGCTTCAGCCGCTATTTTCCAAAGAGCGATTACTGGAAGAAGTCCTTCAAACATCGGGATGGAAATCCTTCGACACTAAGGAGCAAAGTGATCTCAAGGCGCTTCTGTCCGTATTGATTGATGAGTCACCAGTCACGCAGTACTGCATGGAGCTGATTTGCTCGGAATTATTCTTGATGACCAGCCCCGCCAACCGTCTGCCACTTCAAGTTGAAGCTGCAGCAATGATGCAGCGCTTCCCTAGTACACGGTCTGATACGGCAGAGAGCATTGTCGCTAAGGACTATGAGGCGGTAGGTAAGTTACTAAGCGTCACCCAGCTTAATAAGCCCCGGCGCTCGGTTCTCATTGTTCCAGCCGCAACATCACGCACGAATGATTACTGGCATGCTGGCCAGGCCAGCGTACTAGCATCAGGTACAGCAACTGTATTCTGCAATGCTGTTCTAAATGGCGCATTTCGAGGGCAGAGCTGTTTCATCGGCATTGATGCGGTCTCTTTGCAAACGAAGGGGCATGCGGGAGTTGTTAATGCTTTAACCCCCTATCACGGATGGCAAAAGGGCATCTACCTTGGGCGAGAATCCGACGCGCTTTCGGAAACAGATCAAGCCTTGGTTGTCGTGGATCTAGATCCTGTTCACGTGGTCAGTGGTAAGCCGCGTCCGCAGCTATTAGCTGAACCCATGGCTATGGTGGCCTACCTACCAGTTGTTGAAGTAATAAGCCGGGGCGATAACGCACGCGCAATAGCGCAGTTGCTGAGTGAAAGTGTCCAGCCAAGCTTTCACGAGCGCTTCGGTGAGCTGATGAAGAACGTAAGCCACCGGACGAAGATAAACCAGGGTGGCTTTTACACCGCGTTCAGAAAGTTGCTTGAGATTAGGGGCAGTCGGTCCCTCGCAGGGCAAGAACTTGAAGATTTCGCAAGAATCTTCTCTGACGAGCAGGCAGTGCGTGAGCGTCTCCTTATATGGCAGAAGGATCGCCATCAGCAACCATGTCCCACTTCGGGCCCAATGGGCCTGGAGGCTGCTTGGCTCGACTATTTGGTTGTGGATCTGACGGTCAGCGGCCAACTGGATACCATAAGAGTGCCATCCTGGTCCGCCGAGGATGATGGTTATTCGGGAGAGATACTGCCTAGTTCATATTAAATAGCGCTCTGGTCAGGGCATTCAAAGGTTGTTAAATCACAAGAAGGTGCCTAGCAGCGACATCTCATACAGGATATGCATATGGATAAGGCGGTATTTGGGTTGGTTGGGGTTGCCTTGGGAGTGATTCTGACCATGCTAAAAGAGTGGTGGCTTCAAAGCAGAAAGAACAAAAAAGAAGCAGAATATTTAGCCATTCAAATAATAAGTATACTTGATCGCTACGTGGCCTCTTGCTCGGCAGTTGTGGGCGATGACGGCACGCACCATGGCCAGCCAGACAGTAACGGTTATTGCAAAGAGCAGATTCCGACCCCGACCTTTGAGCCGAACTTGCTCAAAGCGGAGTGGAAGTGTCTTCCAGCAAATCTAATGTACGAAATTTTAATGTTCCCAAATAAAATTGAGGTAGCCAACCAGTATATTAGCGCTACATTCGAATACTCCGCCTCGCCGCCGGAATATACCGAAGGGTTCGAGGAGCGCCAATGGCAATATGCCAACCTTGGAATTGAAGCAGAGATTTTAGCTTCAAAGCTAAGGAAGCATGTCGGTCTTCCGGCCAGAAAAGTCAGTGAGTGGGATCCGGTGGCGTATATGAGGGAACGTAAGAAAGATATTGAGGAGCAGCGCGAAAGGCTAGCAGCCCAACATAAATCCATGATGCTCCAACTGAAGGAGTGTTGAGACAACCACTATAGCTTTCTGACTTGCGCACTTGGCAGCGCTTCCAATTTTTGGAGTGCCCTGCGTGTTTCTTCCCAAGCCGGAAAAAATTGCGTCATGCAGATACGCCGCCAACTTCGCCAACTGCAAGCAGCATAGCCTTATGCGATGCAATCAGCAGATCGCGCTCAGCCTTCAATGACTCGACCTCCTGAGATAAGCGCGTAACTTTCACCTGCAGATTAGTGCGAGACTGCTTGGCTGTTTTCTCTATTAGAGAGCGCAATTCGGCCTGGCGCAACTGGTAACGATCAAGCAACGCTTTGCGGTCTGGTTGCCGTGTTAAATCACTTGCATGTCGGAACGGGGAGTCTGACTCCCGAGCAATGGCCCGTGCAGTTATAGTCACGTCGTCGTTCAACATGCGTTGAAGAATGGCCTCTAACTCCTGGATCTTCATTCGCGTCTCCGGCTATTAGTGGTATCAAGGACTGTCGTACCACCTTTATCTCCGATGGAATGATAGAGATCTTTTCCATCCGGAAATGGATGCTCCACGGGCGTAGTGGCAAGAATTTTCTCAAGGCTATCGAGGCGCGACCGTGCATGCAATAACTGGTTCTGCCAACCAATATTTCTAGCTTCAAGTGGGCTCGCCTCGATGACGTTAACCACATTAATCATCCGGTGCTTTAACTGCTCTAACTTTTCATTTTCCTCAGGAATGTCAGAGCGAGTCAGGTGCCGACAATCGTAGCACTCAAGATGTTTAGGGCAGGGGTCGACTGTGAAGCTATTCACGCAGAACCCAAACGGAGTCGCATGAAGACCATCCGCTTCGACAGAGAGGTAGTGGAAAGCCTCTTCGTCGCCCATGGTCTTCTGAATCTGCAGAAACTCGTCGACGATAGGGCCACGAATTTTCTGGGCCATAATCATCTGCAGAGTTTCCTGTGCTCTTGGAGCCATCGACTCAGCCCCTTTAGGAAGATCAATATGGCTAAGGTCCTCCGCTAAACTTCGATGGTCATACACGTAGCTCTGAGCAACGTTGCGGCGGTTAAAGCGCTTAGTGATGATCGTATCAGCCACGCCCAGACGAAATAGCTCGGCGTTCTGAAGATGGCGGAGCGAGTGCGTATTCAAGCTTAGCGCACGATCCTCATCTGTCTGACCATAGCGGGAAAAGATGTTATTGGCTCTACCGCCAAGATGGAGCTGCAAGTCCGAAGTCGATGCACGACCAATCGCAAAGTATCGATTTACATCTAAAACACCTCCATTGCGCTCTTCGATAAGTGCTCGGATGGGCATCAAGAACATCAATTCGGCAGGGCTCAGAAAACTCCCATCACGCAGAAGGAACGGCGTCGTGCTCGGTAGTTTGGAGGTCATTTCGCTTGCAATCAGCGCTTCTACCTCACTTACACGGATATACGCATTTTTCCAATCAACTACACCTGTGAATGGAGTGCTGTCAGGCCTACGAATCGTGATCGGTGGCTTTTTGAAGTACTTCATACAGTTGGCGGAAACGCCATAAGTAGGTACTAGGCTAATTTGCTTTTGGCGCATTTCGTCCAAGTATGCAGGGTCGAATGTTTGTCGATATTTTTTGACGAGATCTTCGGGCAGTGGGGGAGAGGCGAACCAAAGAGAGCCAGACACCCGGTTGTAAATATCCCAAGCTGGAACTAAAGCATCTAAGGGGAATTCTGGTAGTAAACGACCGGTACTGACCTGGAGGCGCAACCTTTCACGCAACGGCCTTGTAAGCCTTTCTGCGCAATCGACAGCATCTAAAATCAGATCCTCAAAAATAGCAGGCACATGTTGGACCGCCTCGAAAAGCACGATGCCTTCCGTGCCCACATCCTCGGCTTGTTTTTCAGCAAAGTGCCGTAGTGACAGAGAGCGAGAAATCCCTCCTTTGCTCCCAGCGGGGCTACCATCGGCTGCTACGTACTCATGCCAGCGCGCACAGTCGGCCGGAAGTAGTACGTTCTCGCCAACGCGAAATCCGCAGGCTACAGCGACCTTGATTTGGTTGAAGCGGATGGAGTCTACGAAGGTCTTGGGCTGTTCAGTAAAGACAATGCGGACAAGCTCCCAAAAGGCCTTCTCACTCGGTAGTTTTGCAGCTCCTTTTCGCTCTGAGAGCTCGGCCCGTACCTTATTTATCTGACGGTATGTATTGTTACCTCGCTTGAGGTCTGCCACTTTCTTGTTGGAAGACTGTTGGTCAGCGTAGGGGGTGCAGAATTTTTCGAGGGGCGATCGATCCGCAATATGCAAACCATCGATCAAAGTGCGAACGACCATGGAAATGTTGGCTGCCAACTTACCAGATGAACCAATTCCAAGGGCGACGTTATAAGCGAGCTGTATCGAGGCAGGAGTTAGCTCCCACGGTGCTTCGGACTCAGCGCAGGTGGCAATGATTCTCAATGAACGACCTATGCTTACCAGTGCATGCCCCGGTTTGTTTCGCTTAACTAGAAGCTCGTTGAGCAGGGTCGCTTGGTAAAAGTCTCGCCAGTGCTCCGATAAAGACTGGACAGCAATCTGCTTGAGATTCTGCTTTTCACGAAAGGTATTGAGGATATTCAGAGCATTGGCGTAGTAACCCAGCGACGAATGCCAGAAGCTGGGCGGAGTGACTAGGCCGCAAAGAGCCGCAAGGTCCCACCGTGCGGTCTTTGGAACGTTGCCATCTATGTCGACTGGCAAGTCCCATTGCAACCCTCGAGAATCCGCTAGCGATTTGCCGTTTTCGACAAATCGGCGATAAAAATTGTTCATACCGGTTTAGCTCCGTTCTTGGTGTGCATCGAACGGACTTCCTCTGCCACCTGTAATGCAGCTTGGAACATTCGGCGGAGCTGAGTATAAGCAGGGCTTTCCTCATTAAAGCGAGATGCGTTTACAAATTCAGTAACGACCGGCCTCAAACTCTCGACTACTGACTCATGAACAGTCGAATCAGACAATGGCAGAAATTTCCGGCAGGTGTAGCAACTCAGAACCGGGTTCTTTGTACATAGCGACTGCCCGGCTTCACAACCGCCAATGCCAGCAATAGGGATGCCGTGTGGAATGCCTCCGATTTGCTGATTTGAAGGTAGACGAAGGAGGGCGTTCTTGTCGATAGTCCGCGTCCTCGCTACTTCGGCCACATTGGCATAGATATTAGAAATCGCGAGCGCTTGATTGATCCGCTGCGCCTGAGTTGGAGAGGCATCGAAATAGACATTGGCTGTCAGCGTGGTGGCATGGCCCATAAATTCGGATAGGGCGATGTGAGACGAACCTGCATCAGCTAGACGTTGAGCTGCTGTATGTCGAAGATCTGTTGGGGACCAGCGCGTACCCGTTATCTCCTCAGTGAGATTTGATAGAGCAACGGATAGTCTTTTGGGTGGCAAATTAAAGTAGCTGTCTGCTGGGAGTCCACTGGAAACTCTATCGCATCGTCGAGCCGTGTACTCAATGAAGATGGGGCACAACTCTGGGTTTACCCGTCGGGTGATCCTGCGTAGAGCCTCACTGCCTCGTTGCTTGAGAAGAGGGATCGCCAAATGTACCGTGCCATTTTCGTAATACCGGACATCAGTTGTCTTTATTCGTGCGATTTGGCCTGGCCTGCATCCATATTGGTGAGCAATAACCAATATGCAGGCATCTCGAAGCTTAACTGTTGACTGAGCTTCAGGAGCCTTGCGAACGGAGTCGGAAAGTTCATCTAAGTAATCGATCAATAAAGACTGGTGATCTAGAGGCAAAAAGCATTCGCCAGTCCGGACGGTTTTGTAAATATCCTTAGGCGGAGACTCCAGCTGACTTACATAGGGGCGCATTTCAGGCCGCCACAGTCCGATGGATAAATTGCAGAGAGAGTGTAGCGCTGTTCGAATATTGCGCGCATAAGCCCACGCCTTGGAGGCTTGGATCTCTGTCACCCAGAGATTTCGGAACTCTTCGGGGCGCAAAACCAGTGATTGAATAAAGTGCTCAGCCTGATCATTGCTTCGAAGAATGCCACTGCAGATGTTTGCCACACTGGACGGCTCCAATCTGGAAAATAGATCTGCAGCGGCGTGCTTGACGATAAATCGTAGATCATCATCAAAACCGAGAAATCAAGACGGACTCTTTCTCCATCATATTGTATTTCCCAAATATTGGAGTTCTCCGGGTCTCGGATCGAATGGTGCTTATCATCAAAGTCATCGTAGTAGCGAATTGCACTCGGGAGACGTGGCAACTCGGCAGCGATCTCGGAAATCTTGCAGGAGAATTCTAACGCAAGGTGAATCATTGTATTTTTCCGGAAAGCGACCTAAGGGTTTCAAGCAGGCGATCGTATGTTTCGTCCCACATGTCTGCAGAGCTCGATTCAAAATATGCTCGGGCGTAATGCCTTGGCATGGGTGAAGAGGGCGACCATCCAAAAAACACACGAAGTTTTTCGGTTGCCAGATCAAGGTCATTGCCAGCTGAAACATATCTCCCAAGCCGGCATACGGCGCAGGTATGCCGAAGATCGTGTGCCGTAATGCCTGACCTGTTACGTGCGGCAAGCGCTTTCTTCGAGGCGAGAGATAGATGCACATTGGCCACTTCAAAGACACGATGAATTGACCGAAGCGACAGAGGCTTATTGTGTTGGGAGCCGAACAGGTAACTGTGAGGTGCCCCATGCCGATAGTTACCCAGCACAATGTCTGATACTGAAACGATTTCTTCGGTAACCGGTAACTGACGGCGGGAATGAGCCGTCTTCAGGCTCGGAGCATTGAAGCGACTATCCTCATCTTCGTATGAGCTCTCAGCTACGTTCAGCCAGAACTTTTCACTCCCAGTGGTTGTGTCGAAATCGGACTTGATTGCGTCCGCTGGCAGAATGGCAATCTCACCACGCCGTAGCCCAAGGTGCAGCATGAGGAGAAACATGAGGAAATTTCGCCACTGAATAGCTTTGGTTCGGAATGGATTTCGTGACGATATCGGCGAGAAGATCTCATAGAGATCTTCGACCGCCGTTGCGGGTAGTGCTCGGATAGCAGCTGGGGGCTTTGGTCTTGCTGGTGAAACTTGAGAGTACAGGCGATCAAGCCGCATAAGCCGGCTGTGGATATTGCTGTAGTCAGTGGCTGACGCAGCGCTGAGGTGGCTAACAGTGTCTGCAACGAATGATTTCGCAGATCCCCATGCCTGGTTGTTGTTGATGCCTCGTAGACTGCCGTCATTTCTGAGGCACGCTAGGAAACTGCTCAGGGCGGACTCTAGCGCGTGCATACCACACAGTCGCCCAAAACCTGGGGAGGCCCAGATCGTCAACCAGAAGCCAACCCTTGGTCGATTTGGGAATAGACAGATTACGAAGCTTGATGCATGCCATAGGGCGGCGATGCTAGAGACGAAGAACCAACGCTGACAAGCCTAGAGTCATGAATCATCGGGTTTCGTTGAGCTATGGAGGGGCGTAAGTGCAACACTCCTGAAACGGCATTCGTTTAACATAATATACATTATGCGAACTGACGCGCTCATCCGTGCGTGAGTCACATTTATGCCTGCTCCTGACGACATCCAAATCAAACATCTGATTTGGCAATGATCGGCTGTTGGATTCTCCGGGCTCACTGAATGGCT
>JAAIGF010062813.1_pt1 | contig 18585 bp, 13 predicted proteins | sample 6487441 | NCBI WGS metagenome assembly JAAIGF01 (sample SAMN13974129, study PRJNA590717) | phyllosphere metagenome | biome: pepper field; feature: multiple bacterial spot infested pepper fields; material: pepper leaves; isolation source: leaves from pepper fields | host: Capsicum annuum ... | reverse complement strand
TTTAGTTTACGTTGGTAGAGATGCCCAGCAGGGTGGTAGGATTTGGACTATTGGCATAGAATTTATTCTGCGCGGGATCGTTAGCACTGCTGATGCTACCGTCTAAACCGCGGTACATACTCATTCCCGTTTGCGGATCGATGCCTTCGTATTGAGCCAAGTACCATACGTTCAATGGTTGACCATTGACCATGCGTTGACCCAGTACTCCGGAAAAACCTTGTCCACGCAGCGCGCCTGTCTCGTAGTAGCCGACCAATCCACTCACACTATTTTTCAAGAAAGTGACGTTTCCTGTTAAATCCCAGTTCCATGTATCATTGCGCACAAGAGTTCCGGTTAAGGCAATCTCCACCCCTCTGTTTTCAATTTCTCCATCAAGATTTACCCAAATACGGCCTGCTGGGGCTGGCTGCGCAAGTGTTTGCTCGAACAAAGCATCCGTGGTCTTTTTACTAAAAAAGTCTACCGATCCATACAATCGATTATTTAAGATAGCAAAGTCGATACCTGCATTAATTGTTGTGGAGGTCTCCCAGCGTAGATCAGGGTTTCCAAAGTTGGTTTGATTGGTACTTTGGTTGTCAAACACATAACGAGGCAACGATGCTCCCGAAGGGAACTCTTGGTTACCTGTTTTACCCCAGCCTAAACGAACTTTCAATTGGCTGAACAATTCGCTGGATTTTAAGAATTCTTCCTCGGCTACATTCCACGCTAATGCGAGCGAAGGGAACATAGCGTATCTATTGTTTTCCCCAAACTTGGTGGAACCATCGCGACGCACGGTTGCGGTGAGCAGGTAGCGATTTAGATAGTTGACACCACCGCGAGCGAAGAACGATTGCAGCTCGTTTGTAGGGCTTCTATACGACCCGATTTCACGACGGGCGACAGGCGAGTACTGCAGGTAATCAAAGTAGTCTAACCCAAGAAAATCGAACCCACCACCAAAGGATACATTCGTGCGGTAATCGTAGCTCAGGTATTCGTAACCGACGAGGGCATTTACGTTCCAATCGTCATTAATCTGCTTATTATAAGAAAGCGTGTGTGTAAGCTGTAGATTGGTTTCAGAGTTACCTGATAGAAAAGCCTGCTCATCTTTCACCAAGGCTGGATCGATAAGCCCTGCACGATACATCCCTTGGCGGCTACCGGTTTGGCGCATGGCACTATAAATCATCCGGTACTCCAAATCGTCCGTAATTTTATAATAAGGAGAAACGTTAACGACCATAGTATTTGTCGTTGCCAAATCTTTAAACGCATCGATGGAAGTCAATGGATTTCGAACGGTGGGACTAACAAAAGTCGGATTCCCCTCTGCATCGCGGATGGCTAAGGTAGGATTCCACTGTAACGCTTGTGAAATGACATTTCCCTCGGATCCCACCATCGCATTGATAGGTGCATATCGGGTGTCTAACTGTGTAAGGAATAAGGCTAAATCTAAGCCCAGTCGTTTGTTTTCTAAGAATCGGAAATTTCCGGTCAGGTTGCCCGTATATTTCTTCAAGAGGGATCCGGTGATAACCCCATTTTGATTGAGATAGCCTCCAGACAGGCGGTACTTCCCATTTTCGGTTCCTCCAGTCACATCGCCATAATAGTTTTGCGTGACAGCTTGCCGCGTGATGGCGCGAAAAGCATCTTCATCGCCGCCAAAATCTGCGTTGGCAACCTCGCTCGGCGTGTAATAGTTTAGCGCTTCGCGGAAACGAGCAGCATTTAACACTGGAGGATACTCACGCATGCCTGAAATTCCAGCTGACGCACCTATAGATACTTTTGGCTCGCCCGGTGTGCCTTTTTTTGTACTGATTATAACAACACCGTTAGCACCGCGCGAACCGTAGATTGCCGTCGCTGATGCATCCTTTAAAATATCCATGCTGGTGATATCACTGGGATTTAGGTAGGTTAAAGGATTACCACGGTCGGATGAGAAGCCGCCGCGTCCTTCAGGCAAGGGCGAATTGCCTGACATAGGCACCCCATCTAGCACGAACAAAGGATTGTTGCTGGCACGGATCGACGAGTTACCGCGAATACGCACGGTCACCGAACCACCCGGTTGGCCTGTATTGTTGATGACCATGACACCCGGTGTCTTTCCCTGGATCAGCTGATCGGGGCTGGTCATGATCCCTTTGTTGAAGTTCTTCTCGGCAATGGTAACCATAGCGCCAGTAAGATCTTTCTTGCGGGCGGTACCATAGCCCACGACCACCACCTCGTCCAAATCTTGATCCGAATTAGGTTGAAGCTGGATGTCTACACGTGCGCCTGCAATGGGCACTTCTTTTAAAGCGTAGCCGATAAAGGTAGCCTCCAAGGCAAGCGCTGTAGCCGGTACCTCAAGGGTATATACTCCGCTTTCATCGGTCGTGGTAGCAACAGTCGTACCTTTGACTTTTACAGTAGCACCTGCAAGTGGGCTTCCCGTCTCATCGACCACGGTTCCGGTTATGCTTCTTTGCTGCGCAAAGAGAAACGAGGATACCAGTAGCAACGCTAGCGTTATGACGCTTTGTACAAGTAATTTGTGTTTCATAATAGTTTTAAAATTGATGATTTTGATGGATGTTAATAGATTGCCAAAAAGTAGCATGCCCGGCAGATGACGAACAAAAAACAAGTCGTTGCGGAGCCTCGGCTTTGCGCATAGGACACTGCATTGTGGATCTGCGATATTGTTGAATAGACATACGTTTATATTTGGTTACAATACGTCTTATAAAATTCCATAAAACTCCCGTTTAAAATCAATCACAGCGTATCAATTTTATATCATAGCGTATCAAAAAAAAGACCTATTCGCAAATAGCGTCCTTCCATTTAAGCAGAAATGCAATGCATTAAAATGCATTCTATCGACCCATAAGCTAAGATAACGCACGCAATAATTTCCTAAAAATGATAATACCGCCGTTTGGCACAGTAATAGCTACTGCTTAACATGTATGATATAATTGTTTGGAAACTTTCGTATTCACGATTTCAGACGATAACGACCATACCGTGCTAACCCATTTATGATAGGCGTCTCCGCCTGAGGAACGAGATGCACTATACCGTAAATCGGCTAACTATAAACTAAACAGGATAAACAAAAATTATTATGAGCTTATTTCACGTCAAGACGGATATCAACCTGTTGTTGTCCGAGACATTTTACGCACAGCGCAAACTCGCGCGCCTCAAAGACATCGATTACACCCTTACTATGCCCCGAATTAGCCTCACAACCATTGTTAATAGAGACAACTTTCGAGCGGCTTTTACCGAGATTTTACAATTTGCGCTAGAACAGGCCAAGAGCCAGCTTGTAGTGGAGCTACTCCCCTTTCGTAGTGATGATTGGCACTTTCACATTGCAATAAGGGTCGATGGAAACAGTAAATGGCCATCATCCCTAACAAAGAAATTTGCACAGCATACCGATTGGGATGAAAAGCAGGCCTATATCCCCGCGCTGCACCGCAGGAGTGACGTTCCTTATCGTTACCAAAACTACCAAGCCATCGTGAGCCAAGATGGAGATGTACAATGTCTAACCATCGTTATTCCTATTATAGCGCAAGACAGCGGGAAAGCTATGCAACAAGATGGGCATGGCCGCAATCCGTTTAAAAACGGCGAAAACAGAAAAGAGCAGAACAAACCAACCCTACTCTTGGTAGCAAACGACATGAAAATACAGGAAGCGATAACTAACGTTTTAAATGCAGACTACAGGATAGAGCATGCACGCCATGGCAAGGAGGCTCTTAATATATTGACTACGCAAGAGATCGACTTAGTGATCACAGAAATTGCCCTACCCCTGATGGATGGCATTAGCTTGTGTAGACACATGAAAGCGAAAGCTTTGCACAGGCATATCCCCGTGGTTTTCCTGGTGGAGCAGCATGCCACGGCCTACAAAATGCAGGTACTGCTAAGTGGTGCAGACGCTTACGTGGAAAAGCCTTTTTCTTCCAATTTACTCGCTGCACAGATCGACAATGTACTTGCGAATAGAAGAATGATGCAGAATTATGCATATAACACGAGGCATGTGCATACCAAAGACATACGGCTAGAAACGATTGATAGCGATTTTATGAAGCGATTGCAACTGGTCCTGTATACCCACATATCGGACAGTGAGCTGACCATAGACGAGCTGGCCAAACAAATGAACATGAGTCGGCCAACGCTTTTTCGCAAAGTCAAGAAATACTCGGATATGACACCAAATGAGCTAATTCATATCACCAAGCTAAACAAAGCAGCCGAGCTTCTTGCGCAGCAACGATATAATATCACGCAGGTGGCAAATATGGTGGGTTACAGCGGGCAATCTAATTTTTCGAGGGACTTCCATAAGCACTTTGGAACGCCGCCCAGTGTGTATAGCCTAGGCATGGACAAGCGACACGATGTGGCATAAAAAAAGCGGCCTATCGCTTGCATGGCAATAGACCGCTTTTTTTCGTATTTCAATTGTTGACTATTCCACGGTAACTTTTGGAAACTTGGCCGCCAAGATCTTCTCGACGATCGCAATGATGTCATCCATATCAAATGGCTTAGGCAAAATCATGTTGGCACCAGCCTCTAGTGCTACGTCGCGGCCATCATCCGTAGCGGATATACAAAGGATAAATGTTTTTTTGAGCTGCGGCGTATTGCGGATAAGACGGATTAACTCTTTTCCCGATAGCAGAGGCATATGCAGATCAACAACCACAATGGCAGGCTTTAGCGCCATAATTTGTGCAAAAGCCTTCGTACTATCGGTCTCGATAATACTATCCACATCGTTCATCTTAAAAATTAACTCCAACGTTTTTGCTATGCTGACATCGTCATCACAGATAAATACTTTATTTTGAATCATCACTTTCTACTTAACTAATTATGCCACACAGAAACGCCCTTGTTATCTGATTTTAGCATCTGTAGCGGGATAATCAAATACCCGTCCAAGTTTATCTAAAATCCCATGCATAATAGTATGATAACCTTAAAAAGAAGTTACCGAATAATAAATAGCAGACGCATTAACACATATCACACTCATTATCAAGCTTCAATTAAAAAATACCGTAGTACAACGCTATTATCATCGCATTATCAATTTTTTCTATCCTGTCACGATATCATCTCGTCACTTTGTCACAACGTGCACCACTTTAAAAAACTATCTTTACCAAATGATACTTGTAAGTTGTGCTATAATCCAACAAGAAAACGACATTTTGATCTGTCAGCGATCTGCAACTATGGCATTGCCCCTAAAATGGGAATTTCCGGGAGGAAAGATCGAAGCAGGTGAAAGCAAAGAAGCATGCCTAAGACGAGAAATTGAAGAAGAGCTTGGCCTTGAGATTACTGTAGGCAAAGAACTGCCTGCAGTAACACATGCCTATCCGACCTTTGCGATAACGCTATACCCTTTCCTATGTAAGGTAAAACGTGGATCGATTTTACTGGCCGAACACGCGCAAGCTATTTGGGTGCCGTGGCAAGAGTTAAACCATTTTGACTGGGCGGCGGCGGACGAGCCTATTGTAGCACAAATCATGCAACTATGTGCCGCGCGTGAAGTATAAGCCATGGACAGCAAAGAGACGATAAAACGCAAAAAAGCCATCTGCTAGTATAACTTTGGCACAGATCTTGCAAAGATATTAGTATTCATAATTTAGGTTAATAATTGGTTAGTTAGTTAAAAATCCTGAAGCTCCCCGCTTCAGGATTTTTTTTTCGTTTTTAAACAAATACACAGCAATTAAAACAATTGGAATAGATTTATAGTTGATGTATATGAAGTTTATAAATTAGAGAGGCCAACTTTAAAACAAGGATCAGATGATTATTTTCGGGACAAGAAGCAAAGTTTTGCATAACAAGACGGCCCAGGCTTTAGGTAATTGCGCTTACTGCGGTACTACAGACACCATTTTTGGGTACAAACAGATCAGCTATTTCCATATTTTTTGGATTCCCGTCTTTCCATATAAAACTCGTATCATGACGGTGTGCAACCACTGTAGGCAGGTACGAGACCAAAACTCGATCGATTCGCAAGTCATGCGGCAAATACAGCAAGATGGGCTCCCAAAAACTTCAGTTGGCTATTTTGCCGGTCTGATCGTGTTGCTACTCTTTGTGGGATCAGCAGTGGCAGCCGGCATATCGTCATCGATGAATACCGACGATTACCTGAAGGCGCCAGCCGTGGGCGATGTTTACGAGATAAAGCACGAAGCCAATGGAAAGTCCTATTATACCTTATACCGAATAGCCAAAGTAGGTACCGATTCGATTGTATTCGCTATAAACGATTATGAAGCAGAGGGACGCCGTGGTCTGCGCAAAATAAAACAACAGCATCATAACAGCTACTCGGAGCAGGTAATAATTGCGCGGGCCGAAGTGGCGAGAATGAAAGCAAAAAGGCAGATTGTGGGCATAGACCGTGAATAGCCGACTATATACACTACAAAAACAGCCTGGGAACAATCCCAGGCTGTTTCGACCTATATCTTAAAAAATTCGACCTTTATTTTTTAAGAAGCATCTTTCCGCGCTATCGTAAACGCATATACTATTGCATTTGCATGCCTTCCATGGAATTTTGCGTTTTGTTACGTTTGAACATGTTCATATCCATTTTTCCGAAACGAAACGATAGATTGAGTTTAACGATCTGTGGATTAGAAAGGCGGTAATACGTTTGCGAAAAACCCTCACCGTAAGAAACGATAGTATTGCCTCGTGTGCGGAGAATATCACTAACCGAAAGGGTAACGGCCGCCATCTCATTTTTCAGGAAGCTCTTCTTGATGGCCAAATCGAGACCATAAAATGGTTTAATATAGCCTTGCGAGGAGCTCTGTGCCTGCGACGGCGGACCAAAGTTTTGTTGTTGGGTAACAGGCATATTTGTTTTTCCCTGATATTCAAAGGCCAACTGCACCGACCAGTGTTTCTGTAGCGTAAAGTTGTTATTCAATTTACCAAACACGGTCCATAAAGGTTCTTGGCTATTCACCTCATCAATATCAATACGCGAATTGTAGAAGTTAAGATCTGCCGTAAGATCCCACCATTTTTTCAGGTTGGTGGTGTAGGTAAATTCCGCGCCATAGTTTTGGCTAGAGCTAGCATTGATGTAGGTATTGATAAAATCCAGGTTGCCTGTGATTGGATTTGTCTCCTGCGACAGGTAGCGTGTGATCAAGTTGTCCGTGTATTTGTAATACACGGAAGCCAAGAAGGTACCTTTATTTCCATTACGGCTGTAGCTTAGTTCACCTGAAGTGGTAAACTCTGGAACCAAATCCGCATTACCACGGGTAATGTTCAAACTATCTGTATAATCCACGAAAGGAATCAACTGGAAAAAATTGGGACGATTGACACGGCGCGTAGCGCTGATCTGCACCTGATCTTTATCTGACAACTTGCGGCTCAAAAACAACGATGGGAATAAGTTTAACGGATACCGATTGCTGAATGTCTCGCCCGTATTGAGTAACTTACCGTCATAGGTAGAGCTCTCTGCCCGCAGTCCCACTTTGTAGGAAAAGAGCTTCGGCAAATCAGCAGCTAGCGAGGCATAGGCCGCATAAACGCTGTTTTTGCTCTCATAGTTGGACGAGGCCGAAGAGATATCCCTAAAATCGGTCTCGCCAACAGCCTTTAAACGGTTTTCATTGATGTTGGAAATTTCGTTGAGCTGGGCACGCAGACCTGTCTCGAGCTTCATCCCATTTTTAAACGGCTTGACGTAATCCGTCTGGATTGTCATAAACATATTATCGCCGGAGCCAATGTTTTGCTGCACCTGTGTGCCTCCTATTTGACCACTTGCATTGAGATAGTTCGTCGTGTACAAACCATCCATTTTATTCTTACCGCCAAAGTAATTGAAGTCCGCGGTAAGCTCCTCTCCTTCCGTCGCAAACTTTTGCACCAACCCTGCCTGTAATCCCCGCGGTTTAAAGCTTCGCTCACTGTTTGCCAAACGATCGCTGACCGAAGTCGTACCCTGCGAGCTGTTTACGATATAGGTCTGCTCTTCGGGCTTGAAACGTCCGCCAGCCATAATTCCGGCCAAGGAAAGTGTTGTGCGCTCGGAAAGATCATAGTCGATCCCCAAACGACCGAAGGTCATCATACCTTTGGTTTTACTATCAATATCCTGTGTGGTGAGTGCATCGATCCCGTTAATCGTGCTGGAACGCTCGCTATTGCCTTCCGTGTTATTGCGCATACGCATGTTCATGGCCGTCAAAGAAAGGTTCACCTTGTTCTGCCGTGCATTGAGGCTAGCCATTAGGTTGCTGCCACCAAATCTATCTGCCCCGAGGTTGACAGTCCCGTTGTAACCTGTCTTTTTATTTTTCTTCAAAATGATATTCAGGATACCGGCCATACTGCCCGATGCATCGTATTTTGCAGAAGGATTGGTAATAATTTCTACTTTCTCGATAACATCCGCAGGAATTTGATCCAAAGAAAGTGTAGTAGGACGCCCATCGACAAAAATGGTAGGCGCAGCATTGCGCAACTTGACATTACCATCGATATCTACCTGTACTGACGGCATATTACGCAACACATCAATCGCTGTTCCGCCAGCAGAAACAATATTTTTCTCGACGTTAAACACCTTTTTATCGATGTCTATCTCCAATAGTGCTTTGCGCGCTGTAACGGTCACCTCATCCAACTGTGTGGCATCGGCAAGCAAGGACAAGGTGCCTAGATCTTTGTTGAGTGCGGCGTTTAACTTGGCAAGCATGGCGGGGTCGGGAGCCTTGCCGGGCTGCGCTGTGCTATCCCGTTTGGGCATTTCGTAAACAACAGGCATTTCCAGTGTGGCATATCCTATAGCACTGATTTTTAGGGTCAGCTTGTCGCGCAAGGGAACCGATGTAAAACTAAACGAACCACTAGCGCTAGAGCTTACGCTCTGCAACAGCAGTTCTTTTTCGGTAGCGCTAGCACTATCAACTGTCGTTTTTAAAAGGATAACAGTAGCCTGTGTAACAGGTTTTCCCTGTTCATCGACTATACGTCCCGAAAGTTTGCCCTCGGGCATCATGTTGGCCATACCACGATTGGCGCCCGGCATTTGAGCATAGGCCCATACCGTCATCACCATAAACAATAAGCTAGATACTATTTTTTTCATATGCTCTTCTATCATACATATATCCCAAAAAGCCAAAACATAGCAATTCAAGAAACCGTGCAAAAATGTAAAGAGATCTGTTAAATAGCAAAAAACTGTATACCGATGCGCAGGAAGTGTAGACCAACAGAAGCGAAGCGAGAAGGTATTATTGAAATCTAGCTGTTGCCGGGCATGATAGACTGTAGCTTATTCAGGTATTTTTTACCTACGGGAAGTGTTTCGGTACCGATCAGCAGTTTGCCCGGCTGTATGTTTTTGATCTGGCTACTATTGACGATAAAAGAATTGTGTATACGCACGAAACGATTTACAGGGAGCTTTTTCTCCATACCACCGAGGTTGCTCCGCGTCAACAAAGGTCGAGCCCTATTGCGCAAATGAATCTTCACATAGTCTTTCCATCCTTCGATATAGATAATCTCTTCGAACAGCAGTTTTATCTTTTGATATTCCACATTGACCACCATATAGTTAGCCTGCTCGTCGCTGCGCTGCACTTTACGCAGCCGCAATTGATCATCTACCTTTTTAAGTGCGGCAGCCAAACGCTCTTTGCGAATGGGCTTTAGTAGGTAGTCTACGGCATTGAGCTCGAAACCTTCCACGGCATATTCATGGAAGGCCGTGGTAAAGATGACCAATGGTGCATTTTTAAGATCACGAATGAAGCGTGTACCCAGCAGCTCTGGCATGTGTATATCCGAAAAAATAAGGTCGACAGGCTGCTTTTCCAAATATTGGGGAACATCGACGGGGCTGCTAAACGTGGCCAGCACCTCTACATCAGGGAAAGCCAGCAGGTCGTCTTCAAGGATGTTCAGCGCAAAAGGCTCATCATCAATCAATATACATGTAATCTTCATCGATAAACAATTGCAAAACAACTTCAAAATATCCCCTGTCTTGGTTGATCCGTAGCTCATGCCGCTGCGGGTAGAGTAAGGCTAGCCGGCGCTTTATATTGCTGAGGCCGATGCCCTCATTGGACAGGTTTTTACCCGGTAATAATATACGATTGCGCGACCGAAACTGTATGCCACCGGCTATGGGTTTAAAATCAAACTGTATATCGGGAGGTGTCTTGCTATCTATACCGTATTTGAAAGCATTCTCTACGAAATGTATAAAGAGCAATGGATGGATAAGGTTGTTCTTCAAACTGTCATCCACCTCTAGGGCAACCCTACCCGCTACTGGCAGACGAAGCATCTGCAGCTCCATAAAGTTGCGCAAATGCTCGGTTTCTTGCCGTAAAGTAACCCGATTGTTTTCCACCTCGTAGATAATGTATCGCAAAATTTCGGAGAGCTTCACAATAGACTCCTCCGATTCTTGCGGCGCCTTACGCACCTGCCAACGGATATTGTTAAGCGTATTAAAGAGGAAATGTGGACTAATTTGTAATTTAAGCAGGTTGAGCTCGGCTGTTGTCTTCTCGAGCTCAATCAATTTGTTCAGCTCTTTCTGCCGAGCCTGCTCGTTGTAAAAGAAAAGCATATTGCCTACCACCGTACACAGCAAAAAGATAATGCTAGGCCCCACGAAAATTCGCCAAAAGAAAACCTCTTCCTTATTAATTCGATGAAATTCGCCGCTTGGACTAAAATACACGATGAAGTAATTCAACACGATATAGGCTGCCCAGCCCAAGGCTATAAAAAGCACGAACTTGTATCGGTTTCGAAAAAAATACCTCGGTGCAGCAAAGCGGATAAGCAAATAGAAGGTCGACGCTAGAAAAGCAATATTCAACACATGGGTAATCGCAAAATAGGGATCAAAGGTTTTGATCTTATCCGGCTCATACACATAGGAAAAGAATGGAAATAACAACAGTAGAAACCATATAATGATATGCAGATAGTAATACTTAAAGAGTTTTCCTAGCATAAGGCTTTGATCCATTATTTAGATCTCGCCGTAAGTGTAAACATTATTTCCAAATAATCAAACAATGAACTTTATTTCAGTGGCCGTTGGATACATTTTTAGCACACAAATTCGAAATTAAAAATTTTCGGCATAGATGTTGCGAAGATATTGGTATTCATAATTTAGGTTAATAATTGGTTAGTTAGTAAAAATCCTGAAGCTCCCCGCTTCAGGATTTTTTTTGTACATCGGCGAAAAAGAAAAAAATTCCTTCGCCGATTTTTTTACGGCATTTACCGAGTATATGCGTAGATACATCTAATTACGCGCTACTATTGCCTCCTGTTAGGCTAATTTTGAATTATCAAACAGCAAGTTAGTGGCTGGTCGGTGTGTAGGAAGAATGCTGTTTTAAAAATGAAAACTAAAAAATTTAAAATATTAAAACACAAGACCATGAAAAAGACATTAACAACAATCACGGCAGCAATTATGCTTTTTGTTTCCCTCAACTCATTCGCCACAGGGATAGCCAATCCCTTGAAAAATGTGGCATCGACCACGGTCATCAACACTTATCTAGAAGCGACTACCTTAGGCAGTGTAGCATTAAACAAATTTTTGTTTGCTGAAGATTTTGAATACCGCAACACGGCCAACGGCGATAAGTTTAGCAAAAAAGAATACAGCAACTTCTTGAAGAAGCACAAAGGAGTTCAATTCGACTGTAAAACAAGCTATGAAATTTTGGATCAAAGCGGACAGGCCTGCGTTGCAAAAGCAACGATGGTTTTTAAAAACTTCACCCGTGTAGACTATATTACACTTCACCAAACTGAAGAAGGATGGAAAGTTAGCAAAGTTGTAACAAGTTATCCAGCACAATAACAAAACACTTCAACATATTAAAAGCCCATTTAGGTGGGCTTTTAATATATTCATATGTGTTGGACACGAGAAGATGATAAGGCAAATTATTTCAACGTTACGTCAAGATACACAGAGTGGCGCCCATACGTATCGTAGAAAGGCTTGAAGACAACATTATCTATGCTAAACTCCAATTTTGCAGGGTCACCCTGTATCGCTTTCCCAATATCTTGGGCATCGAAGGTTACCTTACGCCAGTCTTTGCGCGCCTCAGGCTCTTGCGCTGCAAGCAATATCGGGCCGTAGAACAAACTTGCAATATTGGGCTGATCCATAACGGGATCCAGATGAAACTGAAAAGGCATCTTTAAATCGATCACATCTCCATCTTTCCATTTACGACTGATCTTTAAGTAGCTTCCCGGCACCGCGGCTACTTGCTGCACTTTACCATTGATGGTCACAGCGAAACCCTTGGTGGCCCAGGCCGGCACACGTACATGCACATCAAACTTGCCGTTTCCTTTAATGGTTAATCGGGTTTCATCCGCTTTCGGAAAATCTGTTGTCTGTTTGACACTAACACCACGTTCAGCCCAATCTAATGTCGATGGAATATAGAGATTCACGTACAAAGCCTTATTATCTCGGCTTTTAAAGTAAATCGCATTTTGTAGCTTCGTACTGCTTTCAATAGCCGTACCATTACAGCACGTGAAGCCGGTCATGTGTGGATTTCCAAATTGCTTGATGGCCCCAGGGCGAAGTGGCACATGATAGGTGTTGGCCGGGCTATCTTTGGCCACAGAAGCCAAAATATGATTATACAAACCGCGTTCGTAATAATCCATCAATTCTGTACGTTGGTCAAAAAGAAACAGATTACTGGTTAATTTCAACATATTGTAAGTGGCACAAGTTTCATTTTGACCTCCCGCCGAAAAACCGTTCTCATACAATGTAGCCGGCTGGCTGATAAAGCACTCTGCATTAGCGGGATTGCGTGCACCAGCAACACCACCGATACTGTACATGTAGTCGTTGACCGCTTTGTACCAAAAGTTATCGGCCACCTTGTAATAATCGGGGTTGTTAGACACGCGGTACATCTCCATACTACCCACAATCTGTGGAATATGCTGATTGGCATGTAAGCCTCGAAAAGTGTCCACATTCTTGGCCAGTCCGTGCGAGTGATCGGCATCACCGTAGAACATTTTAATATTATCAAACAATTGGGCCGTCTTCAAGTAGTTCTCCTCTTTGGTGATGGCGTAAAGGCGAGCCATGGATTCGTTCATTCCGCCAAACTCGCCTGCGATGTAGGTGTTCCACATCTTAATGAGGTTTTCAGTAGGCACTTTACTCAAGCGTGCGTAAACCCAATCACCCATGCCTGTAGCAACATCTAACGCTTTCTTGTTTCCACTAACCTCATAAATATCGATCAAACCGGCTAAAATTTTGTGCAGGGTGTAGTATGGTGCCCACACTTGGTTTTTTTGTCCGCCATATTTAGCGCCCTGCTCCAACATGATAAACTGATCTGGCGGATAGGCACTGATAAAGCCTTCGCCCCAATTCCAGTAATCGTTACGAATACCTTCTTGACTGAGATCCGAATCGTACGCTGTTTTTCCGGGACCAAAAGGCACCGCTGTAGGATCGGCAACAGCAGCGCCTCCAGCCTGCTGTGGTTTGCCTGCCAACTGAGAAAGCTCAAAAAGCGTATTCACCATGTATTCCATTTTCTGGGCAAAATTGGCTTGCAAGGTTTTATCATAGCCTGTACTGGCATAGGCTTGCGCGATAGCCGTTAGATAATGCCCTGTAGCGTGGCCACGTAGTTTGGTATCTTGGCTATCCCATACGCCTAAAGGCGATGCACCTTGGGGCTGTGGCTGACCAAATGCATGCCTAAACATGTACAAAAAGGAATTAGGATCAGTTTTCGCCAAGGTGAGCACAAACTTATCGCGATTTTCAATAAACTTCGTATCGTGATCGTGCATATCGCTGTCTAACGAGACCTGATCGAGCTGAAAGCTGGCTAACTTGGAGATCGGCGTTGCCGATTTGCTGCTGCCGCGAACGGTAACAATAGCCTTGGGCTTCAAATCGGTTCCGGGAACACGCCCCACCACAGTGTAGCGCCCGGCGCTGAGCACCTCGTTGTTGTCTGTGGGCGAAGGCCAGATTACCCGTACCTTGGGCCCCACCATGCCATCGCGGTAGCTGCCTTGCACGTAGCTAGGCAACCGCGGCAACTCGCCTACGTTAGTTTCTACAGACACATCAGCAACCTCTTGTAGGTAGGCGTTGTACAACTGTGCCTTCGTCATCGGGAAAGTTGGAAGATCATCCTCCGTTTTTCCCATGTGTGCAGTATCTTCGTGCAAATCCTTCAAGGAATTGTAGTAGATGCCTGCAATCTGCTTGCGTGTGAGTGGCACCCGATAAATTCGAAAATCGTGCAACAAGCCCTTTAATGTTGGCATGCCCGCTGTCAACGACTTTCCAATAAAAAGTTGGCGTTTTGCTCCCGATTGACCAAATACATCCGCCAATTCCAAGGAAGCATTCTTCGCTTCAGCGACCTGCTTTCCATCGATATAAGTTTGTATAGCTTTGGAGGGAATATCAATAACAATGGTTAAGTGCACCCATTTATTGATGCTTACAGCAGGTGCTACAGCAGAATAGATGCGGTTTTGGTCCGCAGCCACCACCGCCCGATATCCGGCCTGCGAGGCAGATCCAAGGGGCGCTGCGAAAAAGTGTTTGGATGCCGATTGGCCGAAGTCAAAAAAATATTGATCTTTTTTATCGGCGCGGAGATTTACCCAACCTGTAATACTAAGCGACTCCAAGTCTACCAATGCTTCGGGTGGTAGGAGCAGGTAATCAGTTTGTCCGCCAGCGAGCGACAAGACCTTTCCAAATTGCTCATCTTGCACAAAGGAAGGCTGTCCAGCAGCCAGTTTACCATGCAGACTATTACGCGACCAATCTTTAAGATCACCGTCAAACACATATCGTGCAATCATGCCCGTCTCACCAATGCCATCCAAAATTTGATCTCCACCTTGCGCTCTAGCAGCACCGGCACTACAGGTTAAGAAAGCAGCTGTAACCAGAAAACACGATATTTCTTTGAAACCTTTCATAAATAGATAATTCACTGTTTTATAATTAAGGATAAAACTAGCGAGATTATCTGTGTTTCTATACGTCTATTTTAGCTAACTATCACAGGATATTAACAGGAATATAGTTTAGCTCCTGGCATTTAAAATGCACCTGTAGATGCAAACCGAGGTACATAAAAAAGGATTCTATGACAAAGAAGGATCTTTATTAAATTTTCAAGAATTGAATAGGTTTGTGGCTTTCTATTGGAACATATCGTCTCGCTTCAAGCCATAGCGCAAGCAGCATCAAGCAGAAAATGGCCAGGCAAATACATCATGCGTTTTTACAGTTGCGACGTGCTTATATCACGCAACATATACTTTAGCCGTTGGGTGCTTTTCAGTACATCGGGTTGCTCGCTGCTAAGCAGGATTAAGGTTCCGTTGAAGATAAAGGAATGCTCTCCCGGATAAACGACCTCCCAAGGCTTCCCATCCGGCGTGCTATTTAACGCTCCACATAGTACATCGGCAACACCGGCCAGCCACCACAAATCTGGCTGTTTAAAAAAAATGAGCTTATCGTGATTGACTCTTAAAAAATGAAACAGCACCTGTGCACTAAGTTTTTCCGATACAACAAGATAAGGCTTTCCACTACCGATCAAGGCACGCTCCACCGCTATCTCTACCCGTTCTTTTTGCGTAGCATCACAACAAAAAAGGTAATTATGCCGCACAAAGGGAAACTTTAATTTCGATAAAATATGCGAAACTTTCCATTCCAAGGGTAATGCGTCGAATTCTTCCCGATACTGTTTTAGTCCTATTTTCTCCATCGATTTCCTTTTAAGTTCATCATCGCCATAGCAGATAGACGTTAATTGAGCGCTAGGAAAGCACTTCTTTAAACCTCTGATAACGAATGGCTAACAATACCACAACGCTTCAGACATTCTTTAAACTGAAAGAATGCCCGAATATATAAAATAAGTATTAATTTTTTGAAAATAATTTCAACATTGAACCGAAGTATCTTCGCTAAGCACTGCACGGCAATATTTGTTGCAGGGCAACGTAACAAGAACAGGCGAAGCCTGCCCCTTGACTACCCCAATACCTGCTTTAAATCGGCGATGAGATCTTCCCAATCTTCAATACCAACAGACAGCCGTAACAAATTATCAACAACGCCCACCTTTTCTCGCGTTTCTTTAGGAATGGAGCCGTGGGTCATGCTGGCGGGGTGATTGATAAGCGATTCCACACCTCCTAGCGACTCGGCTAATGTAAACACCTGAAAACGTGAAGCTATGCGAAAGGTCTCCTGTAAATCGGCATCGCGGAGGACGATGGAAATCATTCCGCCAAAGTCACGCATCTGCTTTTTAGCCAGATCGTGTCCAGGATGATCGGGAAATCCCGGCCAGTAAATTTTTTCCACTTTAGGATGATCTTTCAGAAATGAAGCAACCAAACGTGCATTTTCGCAGTGCGCTTTCATGCGTACATGTAAGGTCTTTAGTCCGCGAAGAGCCAGAAAGGCATCTTGCGGCCCAGGCGTTCCTCCTACTGCGTTATAATAAAACCAAAGTTGCTTATAAAGATCCTCGTTGTTCAGCAGTAGCGCACCCATGACCACATCACTATGTCCATTCAAATATTTCGTTGCCGAGTGCATCACGATATCGGCACCTAAATCTAATGGGTTTTGCAGGTATGGCGAGGCAAAGGTATTATCCACAACGTATAGCACCTTATGTTTCTTTGCAATAGCACCTATAGCCTCTATGTCGGCTATTTTCAGCGTTGGATTGGTCGGCGTTTCTAGCCAGATCAACTTCGTTTTTTCGGTCAGTGCATTTTCCACCTCCGTGGGATCGGATGTATTTACAAAAACGAACTTAATCCCGTAGTGCGCATATACTTTCGTAAAAATGCGATACGATCCGCCATATAGATCATCTCCAGTTAGCACTTCATCTCCAGGCTTCAACAGGCGCAATACGGTATCGGTAGCGGCCATGCCACTGGCGAATGCCAAACCGAACTGCGCGTTTTCCAATGCCGCTAAGCAATCTTCCAAGGCTTTGCGCGTGGGGTTTGTTCCACGAGAATATTCAAACCCTTTATGGTCGCCGGGTGAAGCTTGTTTATAGGTGGATGTTTGATAGATCGGGGTCATAACTGCGCCGGTTGTTGGGTCGGCTTCCTGCCCTGCATGTATAGCTTTCGTTGCAAATTTCATATTGAAAATTAAAAGTTAAAATAAAAAGTCATAATCCCTTCATAACGGAGCGACCGACCACTGTTTTACTTCCCTATTAAGGGCAACTTGGGCATAAGCATAGCACTTATTTTCCCCACCCTTCATGCTCAAATTTAACCAAAGAAACTATCTTTTACAAGCCTAGTATCGAGTAAAGAGGAATTTGGAGCATTAAAAGATGATACAAAAAAAAGGTATAATTGGCACGAGAGGCGTAGTGGCACCGCGGCCAATATGATCAGAAATCTAGCGGTGAAGGATAGACAAAAGTATAGTCAAGGGCTTGACGGATCTTATCGCCAGAAACATGTTTCTGAAAACATTCTTGATCATCAAAAGCTGCCGGCGGGCGAAACCCGTACTTCGCTGCAGAAGCTAGAATCGCCTCTCTTTTGCTAGAGGATTCCGGTGTAACAAGATTATAGCAGGACGCAGACAATTGCTTTTGAAAACCTAACTGTATTAAATTAAGTACATCCGTTTGATGAACAAAATTTGTGCACTGCGCACCAGTCGTACAGACTTTATCCTGAAAGTATTTGGCAAAGATGCGCTGTCCTCCAAACAAACCGCCTAAACGATAAACAATGGTATTTGGTAGCGCCTGCATACACACTTCGGCAGCAAGCAACTTATTGTCTCTCTCATCGAGGATCGTTTCCTCCGTGAACTCGCCATCCCTATCTGGATAAACACCAACAGAACTCAAAAAGATGTGCTTTCGGTAGGCCAGCTGTTTCAACAACGTCCTTGCCGCCTCAAATCGGGCCGTAAGCAATGGATAATCTAGACGCTTTACCGCGGGAATACTATTTAACACAAAGTCGATGTGCGAAGGAAAATCAGATTGATCGACTGGTTCATCAAAGTTGGCCATGATAGCAAAAATACCAGCGGCTTGCAGCCGCTGGTATTTTTCTAGGTTGGTCGTTGTGGCATATACCTCATGTCCTTCCAACATCAGTCTATCGGCTAAAGCTTCGCCAATCCATCCACAACCCAATATTAAAATTCTCAATTTAACTTGTTTTACAGCGTTTATGTTAAAGGACAGCAAGCATATTAATAGGCTTTCGCGAAAAAGACGCGCTGCGTTGAAGGTTTGCCGGTAAAGATACATACCCCACCTTCTTGCTTGGCATCCAGCGGAATACAGCGAATCGTCGCCTTGGTTTCTTCTTTCACACGCTTCTCCGTTTCCACCGTGCCATCCCAGTGGCAGGAGATGAATCCGCCCTTGCCTT
>JAAIGF010184847.1_pt1 | contig 18608 bp, 10 predicted proteins | sample 6487441 | NCBI WGS metagenome assembly JAAIGF01 (sample SAMN13974129, study PRJNA590717) | phyllosphere metagenome | biome: pepper field; feature: multiple bacterial spot infested pepper fields; material: pepper leaves; isolation source: leaves from pepper fields | host: Capsicum annuum ... | reverse complement strand
TACCTGAACTGGCTGCGCAGCAACCGCGACATGGGCTTCCTGCAATGACCCTGCAGTCTGCCGAGCGGCAGGGCAGGCGTCACACAGCGCCTGCTAACATTCCGCTCTTGCCCATCGTTCGCCTAAATGAGTCCATGCTCCCCGAGCAACAGCAACAACTCCTGTCCCTGATCGGCGCTGCCGTCGCCAGCGTCGCGCCCGACGCCCAGCCCACGTTGACGCTCGAGCGTCCGAAGGTCGCCGCCCATGGCGACGTGGCCAGCAACGTGGCCATGCAGATCGCCAAGCCGCTCAAGCGCAACCCGCGCGATCTGGCGCAGGCCATCGTCGATGCGCTGCTGGCCCAGCCGGGCGCCAGCGACCTGGTCGCCGCCGCCGAGATCGCCGGCCCGGGCTTCATCAACCTGCGCCTGACGGCCCAGGCCAAGCAGCGCGTGGTGCAGGAGGTGTTCAAGCAGGGCGCAGCATTTGGCCGCGCGCCGCGTGCAGGCAAGCAGGTGCTGGTCGAATTCGTGTCGGCCAATCCCACCGGTCCGCTGCACGTCGGCCATGCCCGCCAGGCCGCCCTGGGCGACGCCATCTGCCGCCTGTTCGATGCCAGCGGCTGGGACGTGACGCGCGAGTTCTACTACAACGACGCGGGCAACCAGATCAACAACCTGGCGATCAGCGTGCAGGCACGCGGCCGTGGCCAGTTGCCGGATGCCGACGACTTCCCCGAAGACGGCTACCGCGGCGAATACATCGCCGAGATTGCTGCCGACTTCGTCGCCCGCAAGACCGTGCAGGCCACCGACAGCGAGCCGGTGACGGCCACCGGCGACCTCGACGACCTGGATGCCATCCGCCGTTTCGCGGTGGCCTACCTGCGCCGTGAGCAGGATCTCGATCTGCAGGCCTTCGACCTGCGCTTCGACAACTACTACCTCGAAAGCTCGCTCTACACCTCGGGCCGTGTCGAGCAGACCGTGCAGAAGCTGGTCGCCAGCGGCCACACTTACGAGGAAGGCGGCGCCCTGTGGCTGCGCACCACCGAACTGGGCGAAGGCGACGACAAGGACCGCGTGATGCGCAAGTCCGAGGGCGGCTACACCTACTTCGTGCCCGACGTCGCCTATCACGTCGCCAAGTGGGAACGCGGTTTCACCAAGGCCATCAACATCCAGGGCAGCGACCACCACGGCACCATTGCCCGCGTGCGCTCGGGCCTGCAGGCACTCGACGTCGGCATCCCCAAGGGCTACCCCGACTACGTGCTGCACAAGATGGTCAAGGTCATGCGCGGCGGCGAAGAGGTGAAGATCTCCAAGCGCGCCGGCAGCTACGTCACCCTGCGCGACCTGATCGACTGGGTGGGCCGCGATGCGGTGCGCTTCTTCCTGATCTCGCGCAAGGCCGACACCGAGTTCGTGTTCGACATCGACCTGGCGCTCAAGCAGTCCGACGAGAACCCGGTGTTCTACATCCAGTACGCCCACGCCCGGGTGAACTCGGTGCTGGCACAGGGAGGCGGCGCGCAGGCGCTGGCTGCCGCGCTCGCCGAGCGCCCTGCCGACCTGTCGGTGCTGACCGCGCCCAGCGAGTTCGCGCTGATGCAGCGCCTGGCCGAATTCCCGCAGGTGATCGCCCACGCGGCAGCCGAACTGTCGCCGCATCACATCGCGTTCTGGCTGCAGAACCTGTCGGCCGACTTCCACTCGTACTACAACGCCGAGCGGGTGCTGGTCGACGATCCGGTGCTGCGCCGTGCCCGTGAAGCCCTGCTGCTGGCCACGCGCCAGGTGCTGGCCAACGGCCTGGCCTTGCTGGGCGTATCGGCCCCCGAGCGCCTGACGCGCGCTGAACCCACGGCGGAATAACACAACGCTTGTATGCCGCTCCCGGCGCGTGCGTCGGGAGGCACGGTTTCCGGCAGGCATGGATCTTCGTACAAGGCAGGCATGACCCTTTCAGCAGCTCCCATTTCCCAGGCACGCGCGCAGCGTGGCGGTACTTTGTTCGGCGCGATCGGCGGGTTGCTGATCGGTCTGATCGTCGCAGTCCTGGTGGCCGTCTACGTCACCAACGCCCCGGTTCCGTTCGTGGATCGCGGCCTGCGCACGCCTGACGCCACCCCGGCCGATCCGAGCAAGGCGCCCGATCCCAATGCGGGCATGTACGGCGCCACCCCGGCACCACCGGCCCCGGTTCCGCCCACGGCCGGAACCTCACCTGCCCCGACCCCCACGCCAGCGCCCGGCACGGGCCCCAGCGCCCCGCCGCCCGGTACCGGCGCATGGACCGGCACGGGCGCGGGTACGCCGGCCGCTCCGCCGCGCCCACCCGCTGCCCCGGCACCGTCGGTCGCGGACGACGGCAGCACGTACTACCTGCAGGTCGGCGCGTTCCGGGTGGTCGAGGATGCCGAATCCTTCAAGGCCCGGTTGGCGCTGCAAGGTTTCGATGCCTTCGTGGCCTCGGCGCAGATCAACCAGAACACGCTGTACCGCGTCCGGCTCGGTCCCTTCAATCGCCTGGACGACATGAACCGCACCCGTGCGCGTCTGGCCGAAGGCAAGATCGAGGCATCGGTCATCAAATCGACGCGATAAGCGTCGAATGTGCAATGCTGCGTTGCGCGGGTAAATGGAACTCGCGCGGCGCAGGCGGGTCTGTCGTCCTGACTGCCGCAGGACGGGCGTATCTCTCCCAGAAAGAAAAACAAGGATTTCCATGAACGACCTCAAGCTCTCCCGGCGCGCGCTGCTCGGCGCATCTTTGGCTGTTGCAGGTGCCTCCGTATTGCCGGCCGCACACGCCCAGGCGCCTCGCGAAGGCGCGGAGTTCACCCGTATCGATCCGCCGCAACCCGGTGACGATCCGTCGAAGATCGAGGTCGTCGAGTTCTTCTGGTACAGCTGCCCGCACTGCAACACCTTCGAGCCTTCCCTGGAAGCCTGGCTGTCCAAGCTGCCGGCCGACGTGGTTGCCAAGCGCGTCCCGGTGCAGTTCAACGCCAGCTTCGAACCGCAGCAGCGTCTGTTCTACACGCTGGAAGCGATGGGCAAGCTCAAGGAAATGCACGCCAAGGTGTTCGATGCCATCCACAACCGGCGCGAGCGCCTGACCAACGAAGGCCGGATCGCCGACTGGGCCGAGAAGCAGGGCCTGGATCGTGCGCAGTTCCTGGCCGCCTACAAGTCCTTTGGCGTGTCGTCGAAGGTCCAGCGTGCCGCCAAGCAGACCGAGTCGTATGGCATCTCAGGCGTGCCGATGCTGGCCATCGACGGCAAGTGGCTGACCAGCCCCTCGCAGACCGGCACTGCTGAACGTGCCCTGGCGGTGGCCGATCAACTGATCGAGCAGGCCCGCAAGGCGCGCAAGGGCTGATCGCCTTCGCGGGGCGGGCCGCAGCCGGACTCTTCCAGTGGCCGAATGGCCGTGATTGAAACGCCGGCACGATAACGAGCCCAGGCCGGCAGTCTTGCCCGGCACGAACGGTGCGTAGTGGATTCACTTCGCACCGTTCGTTCGTTTTGGGGACCTCATGATCATCGTTCATCACCTCAACAACTCCCGCTCGCAGCGGGTGCTCTGGATGCTCGAAGAGCTGGCGCTGCCCTACGAAGTGCGCCGTTACGAGCGCCTGCCGACCATGCTGGCGCCCCCCGAATTGAAAGCGGTGCATCCGCTTGGCAAATCGCCCGTGATCGAAGACGCAGGCCGCGTCATCATCGAAAGCGGTGCCATCGTGGAATACCTCGCCGCCAAGGCGGGACGACTGGGCGCACCGGCCGACGAAACCAACGCCTTGCTCTACCGGCAGTTCCTGCACTACGCCGAAGGGTCGCTGATGCCGCCCTTGCTGCTCAAGCTGGTGCTCGGCAAGATCCCCATCATGGGTCGATTCGCGATCAAGCGCATCCAGCCCATGATCGACGTGCATCTCGATTACGTGGAGTCCGTGCTGCGACAGCAGCCGTGGTTTGCGGGCAATGACATGACCGCAGCCGACGTCATGATGAGCTTCCCGATCGAAGCCGCTCGTGCGCGCGCCGGCCTCGATCAACGTCGTCCTCATACGATTGCCTGGCTGGACAAAGTGCAGGCGCGTCCGGCCTATCGGCGTGCGCTGGAGCGTGGCGGGCCATATAGCTACGCGTGAACGGCGGGGCGCTTTGTCTGATGCCCGTTCGGCAGAACAGGGAAAGACGTCTATACGTTGAGCTGTTCAGGTGACAGGCCAAAGGCTGCAGCCAAGCGTTCACGCGTGGAGCGCCGTGGCTTCGCGCCAGACGCTTCCATTTTGGCGTAAGTCGGCTGGCGCACATTCATACGAGACGCCATGTCGACTTGCGTAAGGCCCAGGTATTCACGCCAAGCACGCGTCACGCTCCATTCGTTGTCGACCATCATGGATATGACCTCGTGCGGAATGGTGTCATCGCCGGGGATGCGTGGCGATTTTGCTTTGGTAGTGCTTGGCATGTTGCTGACAAGCTCCAGGTACTCCGCGTAAGGCAGGACCACGAAAGCCGGCTTGCCATCTGCTTTCAGGATGGTGGGATGGAAGGCCATTTCTGCTCCTCTCTGCGAGCGTCGCGAACTGTGAAAGTCGGGCGCGTAGTCATCAGTAGGTATTGTCGTCGCGCTTTCTAACCTCTTGCACGTCGACGATGCGGACTTCGTTGTCCGCATCGAATAGCACGCGATGGTTGCCGACCCTGAGCCGATATCCGAACTGATGGTTGACCAGTGCCTTGACGTTCTTGGCGTTGGGTAGATCGGTCAATGTGGTTACGGCATCCCGAATTTTCTTTTGGTCAACCCGCTGCAACTTGAGCAGTTGTTTGGCAGCCCTCGCTGTCCAATTGATTTCATACATCACATGCCTGCACGCGCGCGATAATAATAGTAAAACCTATATAGCAAATCAAGCCATGTCAGATTTCTATGGTCGAGCTTGCTGGGTCTGGATCGCTGCGTCTACTGGGTGCCCATGCAGGGACAAGGATGACCTGGTGCGTGACATCACGGGCCTCGTTGGCTCTGGACTGGTGCCTTTGTCGTCGCCAGCCCGATGCCCGACCTGGGTGCTGACTCGCACCACTTGCACGCACCATCGATGCTTCATGGTTTACGCTGGTCCTCTTGCTGGTTACCGGCGTGACGAGGGTTTGGCTGTGAACGTATTCATTACAGGCGCCAACAGTGGCATCGGCATGGCCCTGGCGCGCGAGTATGCCGCCCAGGGCGCGACGCTCGGCCTGCTGGCGCGGCGGCGCGACGCATTGGATGCGTTCAATGCAGAACTGGGCGGCCAGCACTTCACCTATGGCGCGGACGTGCGCGACCGGGCCGCGCTGCATGCGGCCATCAACGACTTCATCGGCCGTGCCGGCACCGCCGATATCGTGATCGCCAATGCCGGCATTTCGGTGGGCAACCTGACCAGCGAGCTGGACGACTTCGAGGACACGCGTGCCGTGTTCGAGACGAACGTGCTGGGCCTGGTCGCCACCTTCGAACCCTTCATCGCCACCATGCGCCATACCGGCGGCGGCCAGCTGGTGGGCATCGCCAGCGTGGCGGGCGTGCGGGGGTTGCCGGGTGGCGGCGCGTATTCCGCGTCGAAATCGGCCGTGAAGACGTATTGCGAGAGCCTGCGCAACGAAGTCCGGCGCGACGGCATCGTGGTGACCACGATCTCGCCCGGGTACGTGAAGACGCCGCTGACGGCGGGCAACCCGTACCGCATGCCGTTCCTGCTGACCCCCGAGGAATTCGCGCGGCGTGCGGTCAAGGCGATCGCCCGGCGGCCGCGCTCGGTGGTGATCCCCTGGCAGATGGGCATCGTGGCCTGGCTGATGCGTCTGATGCCCGACTGGCTGTTCGACCGCTTCGCCGAGGGCGCCCCCCGCAAGCCGCGCCGCAGCGAGCGCTGATTCGGGCTGACCGGCTGCGGTTTCCCCGCGTTGACACCCTCCGGGCGGGGCTCGAATACTCGGGCACACGCCCAGCGGCCGATCGGCTGCGGCGACCCCGGAGATGTCGATGCTGTCCCCCGCCCGCACGTACGACGAACTGATCCAGAATTTTTCCTGGACGGTGCCCGAGCACTACAACATGGGCGTCGATGTGTGCGACAAGTGGGCCGACGGCAGCGGCCGGCTGGCGCTGGTCTACGAACTGGCCGATGGCACCCAGCATCGCTACAGCTTCGACGACATTCGCGCCGTGTCCAACCAGTTGGCCAACCGTCTGCGGGCGCGTGGCGTGCAGACCGGCGACCGCGTGGCCGTCCTGCTGCCGCAGGCGCCCGAAACCGCCCTGACGCACGTCGCTGCCTACAAGCTGGGCGCCGTCGCCGTACCGCTGTTCACCCTGTTCGGCGTCGAGGCCCTGAGCTACCGGTTGCTGGACAGCGGCGCTGCCGCGCTGGTGACCGACCGCCAGGGCTACGAGAAAATCCGCGCCATCCGCCACGCCTTGCCCGCGCTGCATACGGTCTACTGCGTGGACGGCACGGATGGCCTGGAAGACGAAGTCATCGACTTCCACGCCGACCTGGCCGAGGCATCGACCGATTTCGAGCCGGTGAACACATTGGCCGACGACCCGGCGGTCATCATCTATACCTCGGGCACCACCGGCAAACCCAAGGGTGCGTTGCACGCGCACCGGGTGCTGCTGGGCCACCTGCCGGGCGTGGAGATGTCGCACAACTTCTTTCCGCGCGACGCCCACATCATCTGGACGCCCGCCGATTGGGCCTGGATCGGCGGCCTGCTGGACGTGCTGATGCCGGCCTGGCATCACGGCGTACCGGTACTGGCACGGCGTTTCGAGAAATTCGAGGCCGAGGGCGCCATCGACCTGATGGCCCGGCACGGTGTCACGCACACGTTCCTGCCACCCACCGCGCTCAAACTCATGCGCGGCCACATCGACGAATCGGCCCGGTCGCGGCTGCGCCTGAAGTCGGTGGCCTGCGGCGGTGAATCGCTGGGCAAGGAATTGCTGGCCTGGGGCCAGCGCGTATTCGGCGTGACCATCAACGAGTTCTACGGCCAGACCGAATGCAACATGACCGTGTCGGCCTGCACCGACCTGTTCGAACCGCAACCGGGTGCCATCGGCAAGGCCGCGCCGGGGCACGACGTGCAGATCGTCGACGAACAGGGCGTGCCGGTGGCCAACGGCGTCGAGGGCAACATCGGCGTACGGTCGCCCGATCCGGTGATGTTCCTGCGCTACTGGAACAACCCCGACGCCACGCGGGAAAAGTTCGCGGGCGAGTTCCTGCTGACCGGCGACATGGGCGTGCGCGACGACGATGGATTCATCCGCTTCGTGGGCCGCAACGACGACGTGATCACCAGCGCCGGCTACCGCATCGGCCCGGGCCCTATTGAAGACTGCCTGATGCGTCATCCCGCAGTGAGGATGGCTGCGGTGGTGGGCGTATCCGACGACATGCGAACCGAGATCGTGAAGGCTTTCGTGGTGTTGAACGACGGCGTGCAGGGCAATGACGGTCTGGTGCGCGAGATGCAGGCGCACGTACGCACGCGACTGGCCGCGCATGAGTACCCACGCGAAGTGGTGTTCGTGGACAGCTTGCCGATGACGGCGACGGGGAAGGTGATTCGGAAGGAGTTGCGCAGCATGTAACGGAAGCCGCTGCGGCTGGCTCACAGAATTGGGTCCGGCTCAGTCATTTATTTGAAATACGGACTCGCGCTACGTGGCTTTCGCGCCGACTTTTAAGTGCTTGATGATTTGGAAATCTCATGCTCACAAGAAATATCGAATGATTATGTGATGACAAAGATAGTCATCGTTCGGGCTTTTGTGTTTGGCAAACCACTCAACCGTAAAAAGCCTGAAAAGGATAATTTTCTGTTCGGGAATTCATAACTTTTTCTGAAAGTGTCTGCGTATCATCAAGTTACATCGGGAGGAGGGTCCGGCTGATCTGGCCGGCCTTCTCGATTAGCCCGATGGAATTGCCGCGGCTCGTCATGCTGGCGCGGTTCTCTTATCTCCGCTATGCGATGTGCCGACGCGACGCTGAGTGGTGCTATGCGCCGGCATTCGCGTGCACCCACATTCAGGTAGAGAAAATGCGTAATTCCCTTCGGTCGGTCGTGTTTGCCGGAACCTTGCTCGCCGGTATGTTTGCCGTGCCGGGCACTGCCAATGCCTGCAATCAGGAATCCTATACCGGGTCGGTGTGCTCGTTTGCGTTCGATTTTTGCCCGCGCAATTGGGTAGCTGCCAATGGATCGTTGTTGTCGATCAATAGCTACCAAGCGCTGTATGCCTTGTTGGGCACCACGTACGGTGGCGACGGACGCACTACCTTCGGCGTGCCCGATCTGCGTGGTCGTGCCATGGTAGGTACCGGGGCCGGTGTCTACGGTAATCCTGGCGCGGCAATTCCGCCTGTGGCACGCGGTCAACTGATTGGTCAGCCCTCGGTAGCTGCCGTCGTGCCTCTGCCCCAACATACGCACGCGGTCACGCTCGGCAGCATGTCAGCCGCCGGTAGTGTGAACGTGCCGCTGCAAGGCAAGGTCGACAATCTCCCGTTCACCGCGTCACCCTCCCTGACTGTTTCGGGGAAGGCCATGATCGCGTCCACCGATAGCGTCGGCAATCCGCAGCGCAGCAACGTGCCTAGTTCCAATGCCGTGTTGGTGACCGCGCAGTCCGGCACTGCAAGCGTGTACAGCGCTTCAGGTTCCGGCATCGCGGCAAATACCGTGCTTGGCAGTGATACGGCAGTTAGCGGGACCGCGACAGGAACTGTGAGCGGTAGCGCAAGCGGTGGCTCGCTGTCTGGCTCGGCGGTGGGCAATGTGTCGCTACCCATCACGGGTACGGCCACGGTGCAGCCTGCTGGCGTCAACCCAGCTGCCATGAACATCGTCACGCAATCCCCATCGTTGGGCATGACGACATGCATGATGGCCTACGGCATTTTCCCGGACCGTCCTTAAGTTCGCCGCGCCAGCCTTGAATGAGGCTGGCTCGCAACTTCCATAACGAAGCAACCAAGTGGAAGTCCGGTGTCCGATATCGCGTGAGTACGGTCGAAGCTCGTGCTCACGCGACTGGTTTTCATACGCGGCTTGCAGGCCGGCCGTTGCACACGGCGTTCCCCCATTCAGGATTGTCGATCATGACCAATACGACTATGCAATCTCTTGCTGGCTACGATATCGATCAGCTTGTGTCGCACGATGCATCACGGCGTCCGGTCGATCCGACCCTGAACATGGGACGGCTCGAAGTCGCGTTCATCGACAAGGCGATAGACGGCTGGCGATCGCTGGCGGATGGCGTGCGTCCGGGCGTCGAGGTCGTGCTCCTGGATGGGTCTAGCGACGGCCTTGCCAGCATGGCAGCCTGGGCGCGTGCCCGGGAAGGGTATGACGCCATCCATGTCTTCTGCCACGGCGCTGCGGGGCAGTTGCAGTTGGGAGCGTTCAAGCTCGATGCCAACACTATCGGATGCAGAGTCGCTGATCTGCGAGTCTTGGGTGCAGCCCTGGAGAGCGGCGGCGACCTGATGTTGTATGGATGCGAGGTCGCAAAAGGCGATGGGGCGCGATTTGTGTCTCGGCTTGGCGAGTTGACTGGGGCAAACGTCGCTGCTGCGGAAACGCTTGTCGGTGCCAGTACCCTGGGTGGAATGTGGAGTCTGGGATGCCAGGTCGGTACGGTCACGGCTGGCGGAGTGTTGAGCGCTGAAGTGATGGCGAATCACCAAGGTGTGCTGGCGACGTTCCAGTTCAATAATGGGTCACGCACCGATCAGGGAAACGTCCTGGTATGGATCGAGGGGCAGGAGCGGCCTCTGCATATCGAGCTTTCCATCGATCCGGACGAGGTCAGCATCTATGACTTGATCGATGGAACCGTTGACCACGGCGTAGTGATCGAAACAGGAGCAGCTCAAACCTTATTCACCATATCGATTCCAGGTTATTTCTTCGACTTGGTTTCCATTGACCTCACGAATTTTGATTCTGGGGGTGATGATCAGTACACGATCGCGTCGTCTGGTGGGTCAGTGTCAGGTCCTCTTCTCTACGCTGACACCTTCGGCGAAAGTGAATTTCTGACCGTCAACAACTTCGGATCAGAATTCAACGGAATAATCTCTTTCACGCTCAGTCTGGAAGATCAGAACCTCTCGAGCATTCTTGCTGCCTTCGACAACCTTGTCCTGAACAACATCACCCAGATCGGTGTGCCTACGCTGCGAAATGCCGCATCCACCGTCACTGTCGTCGAAGACACCACCTCCAGCCTGCATTCCATCTTCCAGGCCGCCACCCTCAAGGACACCCTGAGCGACGGCTCGACCAACTCCGGCCCGATCACGGTCAGCCTGACCACCAGCGCGGGCACGCTGACCGCCAGCAGTGCAGGAGGCGTCACGGTCTCCGGCTCGTCTTCCGGCACGCTGAGTTTGCAAGGAACGACGACTGCCATCGAGGCGTTCCTTAAAACGGCAGGCACGGTCAATTACCTCGGTGCGCCAAACCTCGAAGGCACGGCGGTAGCCACGCTGACACTGACCGCGGACGACGGCGATGGCAACAGTGCGGTGCCGCTCGGGTCGGTGTCCATGGACATCACGAACGTCAACGACGTTCCCACTGCCACCAATCTCACCCAGACCATTCCATATACGGAGGATCCGGCCGCGCCGGTGGCGCTGAATGCGATTGTCGTATCCGATCCAGATTCGGGGGATCAGATCACCGCCACGCTGACCTTGTCGGTACCCGGCGCTGGCGCACTTTCCGCTGGGGTCAATGGTTCCTCTTACAGTGCCAGCACCGGCGTGTGGACCGTTTCCGGTTCTGTTGCAGACGTCAACGCTGCACTGGCGGCCGTCACCTTCACTCCGGTTGCCAACTGGGAGCAGGATGTCACCATCATTACTCAGATCCGCGATGCGGCCAACACGGGCCCGGCCGACGGCACGATCACGTTGGACGTCACGCCGGTCGACGACGCGCCGACGCTTTCTGCCAACGGCTTGAATCCGGTATTCGCCGAAGGCGGCGCAGGCGCGACGTTGTTCGACACCATTTTTGTCAGCACCGTCGACACTGGACAGTCATTTACCGGCTTCACCCTGACGGTGACGAACGTTGCGGACGGCGATGAGCTGGAACTGGGCAATACTTCGCTGGTGCTCAATGTCGCCGGCACGAGCAGCCTCAGCGGGTTCCCGGGCAGCCAGGCAACCGTGGCGCTGTCCGGTAGCACGGCCACCGTCAATATTTCTGCGCTCAACCTGAACCAGACGGCATTCCAGAATCTTCTCGAATCCCTGGCTTACTTCAACGGCGACACGCCCGGAACGGCCGCGCGTGCGGTCACGCTCACCGGCCTGACCGACACTGGTTTGACCAACAACGCCTCAACGGGCCTGAGCTTCACGTCCACGGTGAATGTGCTGAGCCGTCCCCGGGTGACGTCGGTCGATCTGCCGGACGATGATGTTTATCGCAGTGGCGAGAACGTCGATTTCACCGTGGTGTTCGACCAGAACGTCACGGTGGTGAACACGCCTCGGCTGGTGCTCACGATCGGCGGTGAGTCGCGTTATGCCGAGTACGTGTCTGGCACGGGGACCGATTCTCTGACCTTCCGATATGTCGTGCTGGATGGGGACGAGGATGTCGACGGCATCGCGCTCGGCCAGGATATCGACCTGAATGGTGGCAGCCTGACGGCCGCCATTCCGGATGGCCTGACCGCCATTGATGACCTGGGAAATCTGGGCAGCCTGGCGGGCGTCAGGGTCGATGCCATGCCGCCGGTCACGCCGGGTCTGGTGCTGGCCGTCGATAGCGGCGCAGCCGACAGCATCACCAACAGCGGTCTCGTGAACGTCACCGGCCTGGAGACGGATGCGAGCTGGCAGTACTCGGTCGACGCTGGGGCGAACTGGACGACGGGTGTTGGCAGCAGCTTCACCTTGACCAGCGATGGTGCCAAGTCTGTCATCGTCCGGCAGACCGATGCGGCAGGCAACGCCTCTGCGCAGTCGGAGTCGTTCAACTTCACCCTGGATGCGACTGCACCTGTGGTCACCTCGGTCTCGGTTCCTGTCGATGGCACCTATGGGGCTGGCGAACGCCTGACCTTCACCGTCAATGTCCCGGAAGATGTCACGGTAGACGGATCGCCTCGGCTGACCCTGACCATCGGTACCCAGACCGTTTATGCCGAGTATGACGCCAGCAACAGCGCGGCTCGCGCTCTGCAGTTCAGCTACGAGATCCAGGCCGGCGACCTCGATGCGAACGGCATTACCGTCGGTGCGCTGCAGCCCAACGGCGCCAGCATCACCGATACGGCCGGCAACGCAGCCAACCTGACCCTCAACAGCGTCGGCTCGACGGCTGCGGTGAATGTGGATGCACAAGTCCCTGTCCTGGTCAGCACGACGCCTGCCGACGACAGCTCGCTGATACCGATCGGTACGAACATCACCATCGTTTTCAACGAAGCGATCCAGCCATCCGGGTCAGGGCTGATCCGCTTGTACGAAGCGAATGCCCAGGGCGTGTACGTCGAAATCGAGTCGTTCGATCCGACCACGGCCGTCTCCACCACCCCCATCGACGGGGGAGTGCAGATCGACGGCAGCACCCTTCTGATCAACCCCTTGGCGCTGTTGGGTCCCGGGCGGCAGTATGCGGTCAAGATCGACGTGGGCGCGCTGACGGACCTCAACGGCAACGACTTTGCCGGGATCGCCGATCTGACGACGCTGAATTTCGAGACGCTTGATCCGACCGTGCTGTACACCAGCGGTGCGGGATTCAACACCGCCGCATTGGACCTGAACGACGACGGCATTGCCGACAGCGCCAATGGCATCTTCAACAGTCTGGTCGCCGGGGCGCTCGACAACACCATCGTCATCCGCTCGGCAACGCACCTGGCCGGGTCGATACTCGATGGTCAGGGCGGGACGGACACGGTCCGGCTGGCCGCCGACGCTGGGACGAACTTCGATTTCACCGCATTGAGCAAGCTCGCGAACGTCGAGTCGCTGACGGTCGATAGCGGTCATGCTGCGCCGGTCACTGTGTCGCTGAGCACCTCTTTCGGACTGGGCGCGGGCGGTTTCACCACCCTGACCGGCACGGGCGACGATGTGCTGAAGCTCGTCGGTGCCACGGGTCAGTCGACGTTCGATCTGTCGGGCAAGACCCTGACTGGCTTTGCCACCCTCGACATGAGCGGGTCCTCGGACGGCCGGACGCTTCAGCTCGACCAGTCGCAACTCGTGAATTCCTCCGTCACGGTGATCAAGGGCGGGGCCGGAACCGATGCCTTGCAGATCGACGGCGTGACCGATGGGTTGGACCTGACGACGTCGGGTGTCGTCTTGTCGAGCATCGAGGCATTGCAGCTGACGGGCAGCGGAACCGTGAAGATCGATCAGGCGTTCAACGTCGTGGTCGAGAAGAACAATGCCATTGCCCTGGAAACGGCCGCAGCGTCGCTGGATTTCTCGGGCAAGAGCCTCATCAACGTCCAGTCCCTCACCACCACCAACATTACGGGTACGAGTTTTGTCGGTTCGAACGGCAAGGACACCATCATCGGTGGCATTGGCCAGGACACCCTCAATGGCGGCTTTGGCGATGACGTGCTGACGGGCGGCGCGGGTGACGACGTCTTCCTGTTCCTGGGCGGCGCGACGAACAACGGCATCGATCTGATTACCGACTTCCAGGCGGGCGACCGCGTCCGCGTGACGAATGCAGGTTTCTCGTCCGTGGGGCTCGGCGATGGCAGCAACGTTGGCGCCAACGAAATCCAGGTCGTCACCAGCAATGGGGAAACGACGCTGTACATCGGCACCGACACAGTGGCTGGAGCCGATCTCACGATTCGGCTCACGGGCGAGTTCCTGCCCGGTGACTTCATCGTCGACGGCACGGACATCTGGCTGTCGGGCAACGTTGCTCCTGTCATTACGGCAGGGGCATCGGTGACCATCGATGAAAATGCCAGCGGCATTTCGCTGGGTGCCATCACCATCACCGATGGCGACGACGATGCGCAGGAAGTGACCCTGGCAGCTATCGAAGGCACGTTCTCGCTGAACGTCGGGCAGCTTGCAATCGTGGCTGGCGCCAATGACAGCGGCCTGTTGACCATCAAGGGTGGCCTGACTGCCATCAATGCGGCGCTGGGCACGCTGGTGTTCACGCCGACGCCGAATCTGACCGGCACGGGCAAGGCCACGTTGTCCATCTCGACCGATGACGGGCAGGGCAACGACGATGCCCACACCATCGCCATCGACATCACCGACATCAAGCCTGCGGTGGCGCCGCAGACCTTCTCCGTGGCCGAGAACAGTGCCTCGGGAACGGCAGTGGGCGTGGTCAAGGCCACGCAGGATACCAACGGCCTGTCCTGGACCGTCACGGGAGGAACGGGCGAGGGCCTGTTCGTCCTGAACGCGCAGACGGGTGCCATCACCGTTGCGCAGGGGGCCGTGCTCGATTACGAAAGCGTGACCAGCTACACGCTGGAGATCGCGGTGGACGACGAGAACGTCGATCCGCTGGCGCCCGCTGCCACGCAGACCATCACCATCAACGTCACGGACGTGAACGACACGCCGGTGACCCCACCCGTCACGCCGCCCGTGACCCCGCCGGTCGTTCCTTCCACACCCATGGACGGCGTGCCGGTGCAGATCAGTACGGGCGCCGACGGGCAACAGCAGCTCGTCGTACCGGTGGTCACGCCCAGCCGCAATGAGGACACCAGCACGCCCAACAGCAGGCTGGCCGATATCGCCGTGGTCAAGAACGCCGCAGGGGCGACCTTGCTCAACATCGGCCTGCCGGTGGGGACGGGCGCGACGACCAATGGCCCGGCCACCCCGGTGTCGGGTACCAATGCGCAGGCGGTTCTCGATGGTCGCATCGACTCGGCCAGCGGCACGGCGCAGCAGAAGGCCGCTGCGCAAGCCTTCCTGGCCTCGCTGTCGGCCGATACGCAGGTAGTCGTGCAGACCGTGACCGTCACCGCCCAGGCCGCCAACGGCGGGCCCTTGGTCGTCAGCGCGGTCAACACGCAGGATGGGCACCGAACGGCAGTGGTGGTCGATACGCGTTCGCTGCCCGCAGGCACGTTGATCGACCTGGAGAATGTCGACTTCGCCGTGATCGTGGGCAACGCCCGCGTGACCGGTGGCGCCGGCGCGAACATCGCCTACGGCGATGATGACGACCAGTTCATCGTGCTGGGCGAGGGCGACGACGTGCTGCATGGCCAGGGCGGCAACGACACGGTCGGTAGCCTGCGTGGCAATGACAGGGTCTTCGGTGATGCTGGCGACGACATCGTCTACGGCGGGTCGGGCAACGACACGCTGACCGGCGGCACCGGCAACGACGCCATGAACGGCGGCTTCGGCTTCGACACGGCCGTGCAGTCCGGTATCCGCACCGATTACAGCCTGAAGGTCGAGAACGGCTCGGTCGTGCTGACGCACCTGCGTTCAGGCGAGGTCGATCGCTTCACCGATGTCGAGCGCATCACCTTCGACAGTGGCCGGGCCGTCGTCGTGGCCCATGAAGCGAGCGACGTGACGGATCTGCGCACGCGCTTCGGCGGCGACGAACTGATCGAGTTGAACCTCACGCGTGCGATCGGCGGCACGGATGGCAACGACGTCATCACGCCGGAGCTGGGCGTGGGTCGAAACATCGATCTTGGCGCAGGCCAGGACGTGGTCAAGCTCGCGGGTGGCCGCGACGACGTGCATCTGGACGTGGAGGCCGGACAGGTCGTTCACCTGACCCGGCTGGAAGATGGCGCCATGCTGTCGTTCCAGAACACCGAGCTGCTGGAGTTCGCCAACGGCGATGTGACGGTGCTGGCGCAGAACCACGCCCAGGCCATCGTCGGCCGCGCCTATGAGCTGCTGCTGGGTCGCAACGTCGACGTGGCGGGCTTCCAGTTCTGGGCCGAGGCGCTGGACGCGGGCGTCAGCCTGCAGAGCGTGCTGCAGTTGATCGTGACGTCTGGGGAAGCCGCCGACATCTACAGGCTCTCCAACGGCAACTTCATCGAGCAGTTGTATGTGCAGGGCCTCGACCGCGATTCGGACGCAGCGGGCAAGGCCTACTGGGCCGATGCGCTGGCCAACGGCATCAGCCGTGCCGTGGTGCTCGAAGGCTTCGCCGGCTCGGCGGAAGCCATTGAGGTCATCGGCAGCACTGTCGATGTCAATGTGGTGAGCTGATTCGAAAGTAGCGCGTGAGTAAGGGTTGGCGAGGGTCACATCGACAGCCAGCCTGTTCGCGAATGTGAGTGCGGCTGAAATCGGTGGGCTGTGGCGAACGAATCGTTAGGCAGAAGGGCGTGAATACAGACAAGCGCACGCAGCTGGCTGCGCATGAGTACCCACAGAAAGAAACCTTCATGATCAACTTGCCGATGATGGCAACGGGGAGAGGGCTTGTCGTGACCAAACTTGCTTCAGGCCGAGGCGCTTAGCAATTTTTGGGATAGCTATTTTACAACTCGACCTTATGGCCTACGCCAAAAATTGTGATCTTCATCACATCAAATTTGGCCAAATCAGGAAAGCACAACTTTATCCCCGTTCAGCAAAACTTTATTTCGCTGACTTCTCTTACAAATCGTTGCTTAGTAGAGCGTGCGCCGAATGCACGGGCTTTAACCAACAGGATGTGAGAAGAAATGACAATGATCAATCTGGGTCCCATCATCGATACGGACACAAATGCAGGCGGTGCACTGACTATTCCCTCGTCCAAGGTCCAGTTCAAGGAAAATCAAGCGCCGATCCAAGTTGCACCTGATCTGAGCTGGACCATCCCGAGTGTTCCTGTCAGCGCTGTGATCACGTTGGCACCGGGCAACCTCGTGCACATTCCGCAAGATCAATTGCCGATTCTGCCTCACCTGCCTGTTCTCCCCCATCTTCCTTTCCCGCCGATCATCATCAATCCGCCAATCGTCATCAACCCGATACCTTCGCCGAATGTTGATACGAAGATTGAGCAGTTGGCGTTGTCCAAATCGAATGCTTACCCAAATATCGTTGGTAAGTTCAACGCAGATACGCGTGAACTGACTCTGACTTCAGTAGGTCAGTCGACTGTAGAGCAGTGGGAAGCGGCCTTGCGTGCCGTCACGTACAGCAACACCTCCGATAAGCCCGTCGCTACGCGTGAAATAGGCTTTGCAGTCAAGTTCGAAGGGCAGGTTGTCATTGATCCCGATTTTCCGGAGGACTTTGGCGATCCGTATTCTGTCGCGTTGGGATTCCGTACTATCGAAATCGAGTCGGTGTACGACGCCCCGGAAATCAACGGTGTTCCCACCAATGCGCAAGGCGTGAAAGTGGGCGTAGCCGAAGCTTGGGGCAAGGGAGTTACGTTCTCCGACGTGGATAGTGACATTCTCTACGTAACGCTGACCGCCACAAACGGCACGATTGCTGGTCTGGGCAACTCACATCAACTTGCCCCGTCCGTACATATCACGGAAATCACGCCGGGCATCTACAAGATGCACGGCAATGTCGACGATCTTGCCGCCTGGTTGAAGGATGCGACGTTTACGTTGACCGGTCCGGGCGAGGGTTCGATCAAGATCAGTGTGTTCGACGACACCAAAGAGCCTGCGAGTGCGACCTACCGTTTTACCTCGCAGGTGGTAACTCCGCCGGTCACCGTCCCGACCACGCCGCCGGCGCCGGGCGTGCCGGCCGCACCGAACCCGACGACGGGCACCGCCGACGGCGTGCCGATCCAGCGTGGCACGATCAATGGCACGGACGTGATCGTGGTGCCGGTGGTGACGAGCAACCGCAACGACGATCCGGGCACGCCCAACAGCACGCTGGCCGACATCGGCGTGGTGAAGTCGGCTGCGGGCACCACCCTGCTGACGGTAAGCGTGCCGGTGGGCACGGGCTTCAGCACGGCGGGTTCGAGCACGCTGATTTCCGGCAGCGGTGCACAGAGCACCTGGGAAGGTCGCGTGGGCGCCAGCGGCAACTCGACGCTGTTCCGTGACACGGGCCTGAAGTTCATGAACGACGCCCCGGGCAACAGCCAGTTCGTGATCCAGACGATCACGCCGACGGCACAACTGTCGGGCAGCACGCTGCAGATCGGTTCGAACAACAGCGACGGTCACCTGACCATGCTGGTGATCGACACCTCGGGCCTGCCGGGCGCAACCAACCTGCAGCTCAACAACATCGACTTCGCCACCATCGTTGGTGCAAGCAATGTGCGTGGCGGTGCCGGTGCCAACACGGTGTATGGCGACGACGCCACGCAATTCATCGTGCTGGGCGAAGACGATGACGTGCTGCATGGCGGTGGCGGCAACGACACGGTTGGCAGCCTGCGCGGCAACGATCAGGTCTTCGGCGACGCCGGCAATGACGTCGTCTACGGCGGCTCGGGCAACGACACCTTGAACGGTGGCACAGGCAACGACGCCATGAACGGCGGCTTCGGCTTCGACACTGGCGTCCAGGCAGGTGCTCGTGCTGACTACACGGTCAGCACCGAGAACGG
>JAAIGF010125198.1_pt1 | contig 18613 bp, 16 predicted proteins | sample 6487441 | NCBI WGS metagenome assembly JAAIGF01 (sample SAMN13974129, study PRJNA590717) | phyllosphere metagenome | biome: pepper field; feature: multiple bacterial spot infested pepper fields; material: pepper leaves; isolation source: leaves from pepper fields | host: Capsicum annuum ... | reverse complement strand
GGTTAGCCCCGTTCCACAGGCTAATTCCAATACAGAGCCAGGTGTCTTTGTCGCCCAGTCGATATAAAATTGATATTTCTCTGTCTCACCGCCGAACTCCAAGTCATAATGGATCGGATCGCTATATTCTTCAAGATTATCGTGATGGATCATCGTCGTGTTCACCTCTGTGGCAGTATAGATTACAATCGTTACCTGTTCTGAATCAACGATACTAGCCTTCTATGGAGTGGATGATTCTTCTGTATCTGGAGCCGAATCTTCACTGGATTCTGGGCTATTCAGCATCTTATCAATATATTCACGCAGACGCTTGTCATCTACACCGAGCACGGCTGCGCCGCGAACCGTTTTCTCTTCCAGTAGCTCATTTGGCGGAATTTGCACTTTGGTAGTGCGACTTACATTCACATCCAGACCAAGACGTGCTAACTTGAGCATCGTAGAGGAAGACATATTCGTTTCAATATAAGGAGCAACACCGTTCAAGATGCTAGGCAGCTTAATGAGCGAGCTAGAGCTTTGTAGCTTCGCCGCCAGTGCTGTCAAAAATTTACGCTGTCGCTCTGTCCGGGTAAAATCAGATGTTGCATCATGACGGAAACGTACATATTGAAGCGCATGTGTACCATCTAATGTCTGCAAGCCCTTTTTCAGATCAATATCATAGCGATGTCCGTCGCCACCATCGGTATACTTCATATCCTTCTCCACGTCGATATCTACACCATCTACCGTATCGACCAGCGATTTGAAGCCTTCAAAATCAATCTTCACATAATGATCGACCGGGATACCGAGTAGCTTACTGATCGTTTCCATCGCGAGTGGAGCACCGCCATAGGAATAAGCAGCATTGATCCGACTGTACCCATGTCCAGGTATATTTACATATGTATCACGCAAAATCGACATCAAGTACGCTTTTTTCGTGATCGGATCAATGGTAGCGACCATCATAGAATCCGAACGTCCATTACTATCGGCATCACGACTATCTGTACCGAGTAAGAGTAGATGAACAGGTTCCGTCCCGTCCCATTCAGGGATCTCAGGTAAATCGCCACCTGTGCCTGCACCAGACGGATCTGTATGGGGATCGCCGCGTTCTGCAGTGGAGATAGATGAAGCAAAGTGAGCAATCGAGTAAGCATAATAGCCGATAGCACTACCACCAACTAACACAAAAACGAGCAGTAGCCACTTCCATGCCTTAAATATTTTTTTCAAAACGTACACTCCTTCCATCATTCGCGTGCTCATTATATATGACATCTAGCCTATAAGAGCGAATGGCTAACATGATAAACGACGAATAACAACCTTATAAATCATAGACAGTAAATAACATATTGTCAATTTTGAAGTCGTTTTATAGTGGTTTTGAATTCTTAAATAAAGTTTTGTTTGCGAAAAGATAGCATTAGATATGAATTAGTTACATAATACATTCACGTCATACCATGAATATAAGAAAAGATACGGAACAACTTGCCAGTAACAGTAATATGCTTTATAGTGTATTAAATAGTAATAATTACGATTAAAAAGAAATGGAGTGTTATTCAGTGGCTAAAAAGTCTAAGGTTGTTCGAGAGCGCCAGCGTGAGGCAATGGTAGCTAAATATGCAGAAAAGCGTCGTCAATTAAAAGAAGCAGGAGACTATGAAGCTTTAAGCAAGCTGCCGCGTAATTCTTCACCAACCCGCTTGCACAATCGTTGTCAGGTAACAGGACGTCCGCATGGCTACCTGAGCAAATTCAAAGTATCTCGGATCGTATTTCGTGAGCTAGCTTATCAAGGGCAAATTCCGGGTGTGAAAAAAGCGAGTTGGTAAGCTAAGTTTAATGGGATCGCGGAATATCGTATGACTAAGCTGATGCTAGAGCCTCGCGTATACTCCTACAATTGGTGTTGATATCGGATATTCGTTCATAAATAAAAGCGACCGACTACAGATGAAAAGGTAGTCGGTCATTTTCTTGATCCATACCCTGCATCATGTAATCAGCCGATCACCATACGCCATTCATTTTAACTAAACTGTATAACAACTCATTCCCTTTACAAGCTATAAAATAGCCATATATAGCTAGAAGAAGTGATGTGTAGTCCTCTATAAATTCGACGCGATTAGAGTCGTTTTTCTCATTTTCGTCAAAACACTCTTGAAAGCGCTACAAAAAATGCTATACTTATAGCAAATGAAGGATTGTTACCGGAATTTCGGGCGAAACCTGATTTGGCAAAAGATCGTACATGCGTCTGTGTACATCGGTTGCTGGATCAGGTTTTTTGTTTTTTTGAGGCTCTGATCAGCTACTTGTGATAACGCTTACAAAAATATCCAAATCCGAATCCTTTATAAGTCATAGCTACAAACGTTGTAGATTACAGAGAGGCGGGGTAAAATGAGAACAATTCAAAAGAGATATGTCGCAGTAATCATGGCTATATTGTTGTTCCTGGGTATGTGGAGCACAACAGGGCAAGTAGTCGCGGCAAGCAGTACAGAAGCAGGAAGTGAATCTATGACTTACCGGTATCAAAATAATCCGGTACAGCCAACTTCACAGGCGGTATTGAATGGAAGTAAGGCTCCGTCTGCCAACACATGGACATGGCTCGGCGTTCCTTATGCCAAGCCGCCGGTTGGTGAACTACGCTGGCGTGCACCACAGGCACCAGAAGCAACACCGACATCAACAGTCGAAGCGACCAAGCTGCCACAAGTCTGTACCCAACTGGCTGGTGGTAAAGTGACTGGCGGTGAGGACTGTTTATACTTAAATATTTATCGTCCTGCAACAGCGGATGAATCACTACCTGTCATGGTATTTTTACATGGTGGCGGGAATGTAACAGGCAGTGGCGGTTCCTTTGATGCGAGCCTACTCGCTGAACAGACCAACGCTGTCATTGTAACCGTGAACTATCGCCTGGGATTACTCGGTTGGATGCGCTCTCCAGCACTACAAACCGGCAATGCCGCTGAAGATTCCGGTAACTTTGCCTTACTTGATCAGATCCAGGCTCTAAAATGGGTGCAGCAGCATATCGCAAGCTTTGGCGGGAATGCGGCAAATGTAACGCTTGGCGGTCAATCCGCAGGTGCACGTGATGTGCTGGCATTAACGATTTCGCCGCTCGCGAAAGGTCTATTTGTCAAAGCCATGCCACTTAGCGGTGGGATGACAACGACTACACCAGCAGCAGGCGAAGCATATGATCGCGAGAAGCTGGCGGCTGTACTCGTCAAAGCAGGTAAAGTAGCAAAGACTGAAGAGGGACTGCGCTATTTGCAAGAAACGGATACTACAGAGCTACAACAAACATTACGCAGTCTGGATAGCAGTCTGCTGGTCGAAGCTGTAGGGACGGTTATGATCCGAATGTCTGAATTCCCGCATCTGTTTACAGATGGCACGGTACTGCCGAAGCAAGGCTTCGATGTAGTGGACCTTGGACAATACAACCGCGTGCCAATGCTGATCGGAAGCTTGCAGCATGAGTTCAATGCATTCGCTGCCTTTGATCCTGCATTTGCAACAAGCTTTAGCAAAAACACATGGGAGCCTACGCTTCAGAAGCAATTCTGGCAGGCTACTGCATATGGAAGCGAATTGTATTCTTCATTTAATGCGGATCAGGTCGCAGCCAAATACAGCAAAGACACTGGAGCTAAAAATATTTATGCTTACCGCTTCGCCTGGGGATTGAATGAAGCTGGCGTAAAAGCACCTGCAAAATATGTAGCAGCTACGCATGGTGTAGATCTGGATTTCCTGACAGGAGCATTTGATAAGAGCGCCTTTGCAGCGCTGTTCAAAGATCAGTTCTATACCCCAGCCAATGAGAAGGGGCGTCTGGCACTGGCTGATCGTTATCGCGAGTATGTAGCCAACTTCTTGCATGGACGCTCGATCCAGTCAGGCGGACTCTCCCCATGGAGCACATGGCAACAATCTGGTAAGCTGATGAAGCTGGATGCTACAGCATCGACGCTCAGCACTTCCATGATTCAAGGCAATCCAGATGTGAATGCGCTAAAACGTAAAATTGAAGCATCGCTCACACCAGAAGCCAAAGCAATTGTCTGGAACAAAGTACTGAACGGACGCTTCTTCTTTGATCCGCAGTATCAATAAGCACGGGTTCTTACCAAAGTCTAACACGGTATTTACCTTCATATTATGGAATAGTTAGTACCTTGACCAAATGAAATTTAAGGTTTTCGGAGACGTAACCTCACCTTATTATCGGTCAAGGCACGACTATTAAAAAAGCAGCCGCCACGTAGGAGTGTATGTACTCCTTCATGGCGGCTGTTCATATATCTCTTCATCATGCAGCATATCGTATCCTACGCTTGCAACATGATGAAGAGATATAGCCCGGTATAAAAATATGAATACTTTGTGCTGTCAACACCCTTTTCAGTCACCTACCATTGCAATAATGATGTAGGATCAGTTATAGCATTATGGTGACGATGTAGCTGTCGTATCCGATTTACGAATGGCTTTGTAATACTTGTTTTTGTGGCTAACAATGATGCAGTCCCGTGTACTACGATTACGGAACTTGTAGATCGGAGTATCCACATAGAGTACATTGCTATCTCCATTTTTATAAGTCGTATCAATAAGGGAGTTGTCGTCATCTACCTGTTCAAAGCTACTAATATTACGTTCTATTTTACCTAGCTTCGGCCCGACCTTCATTTTGTTAACCGCAGGGTCCATCATAATGCGATACGTACCATCACGGAAATGTACAATGGGATATTCCCATGAAGAACTGGATACGATCTGAGTGTTATTGTCCTGTGAAGCAGGCATAACCGCATCAATCACATCTTCAGCATATGTAGTTGGAGGGCCAACAATAAGGGCGGCAACAATAGGTACCAACAAATACGCTTTCATAATTGTTCATTCATACTCCTTTCGCAGAGGGCATATGCCGTTTGATTACGGATAAGCCATATATCATTGTCTATCATAATATAAAGCAAGACCTTTTTTCAAAGTTTACTTGCTGACTTCTACTCCATTATCACTAGAGTGCTGTGGTTCTATAGTCATTTGCAATTGTGATAGTACACCATAGAATCTCCTACATACATCATAAAATGGAATGCCATTATCCTTACTTACAATTACCCATATAAGGAAGTATATGATTGACCTAATCGGATTATATACCAAAATAAGGAGTTATAGGTGAACAAAATGAACAATTTCGACTGTATATTGTCGAATATTCAGCATGAATTCCACTCGTTCATTTGACCTAAGCCATGAAACCAATAATTTGGCTAGTCAGCTCACTAATGGACAAGCCTGGCTCCAGCGTAGCAGATTAAAAAGAACCGGGATACGTTTATATTACCTATATCTGAGATGATGCTAAGCTGGGACCAGTGCATAAGGTGTAAATAGCCTTTAGGTTGGTCATCCTCTATAATAAATGTATCTAGCTGTCATCAGTTATTGTTATAAAATATCCCCATATCACATCATTATATGTATATTCCAACATCTGTGATTCCGTACTAATTCCCATCGTATAGGAGTGATGAGCTGTGAACCAAACCGCAACCAACGCTATGCGCAAGGATAAAACCGAGCAATGGAAACAGGTACTAGCGGAGCTATATGATACATTCAGACAGCATAGCGAGCAGGCACTGCAAACGTTTGATGATGAGCATGTCCATCAGGCGCGCGTTCATTGCCGTAAGCTGATGACCTTACTGCGCATTCTCGATCCGTCAGATGAAACGGACATTTTGCCATTTCTACGTAAGTCACAGAAGCAGCTGGGCAAAGTACGTGATGAAGATGTATTGATTGATGCGTTCAAGGCACGTCGCAAAAAAGCCAAGCAGGAAGGCAATGAGGAATTGAGCAAGCTATTCAAGGCGGTTATTCAGGAGCAAAAGCAGCGCCGCGATAAATACCGGGACAAGCTGACCGATAAGCTACCCAGGCTTCAAGGTAAAAAGCTCCACAAGCGCTGGCAGCCTTTTATAGAGGAGAAGCTTCCTGCTCTCGTTGCTACTTCGGATGTGAACCGATTAATGCGAGAGCTTGAAATCGCTTACGAGCAAAAGAAAAAGGACTATCGTCGTATCGCAAAGGAGCAAGGGATTGAAGCAGCCGCTACACTGGAAGCTCTGCATCAAGTGCGGATTGCTGCCAAGGAGATCCGTTATACAGCTGAAGCAGCAGCTTTTACGCTTAATGCCAAGTTCCGCGAGCATGAGAGCACATACAAGCATATTCAAAAAGAGCTGGGACATATTAATGATCGTCATGTATGGATCGAAGCGCTGGAGGAGCTAAGCTCCAAAAAGGTCGGTTTTGACTCGGATGTGCGCGATCAGCTTATTGCCCAGCTACGCGGTGAAATGACAACGGCGATGAAAGATAATGAGCGTATTATTTAAATGCGTTGAGGATGTGTAAATAATGGTATGTCGTTAGTAAGTGCAAATAGATTCTGTTACTTTGAACTAAGGGAGCGATCTTCATGTCCAAAACAAAGACAAGCTGGGTAGTCGCTGATGGGAACGATATTTCACTGAAGGATATCGACCCGAAGGATACCGGTAAATACAAAAACAAAGCAGACATCGAACCAGAAAAAGCACAACTATCCGCGATTTTTGAAGATTTGCAGCCGAAGCTATTTGCGAGTAAAAAGCATGCCGTATTGTTTGTATTTCAGGGCATGGATTGCAGTGGGAAGGATGGCGTTATTAACAAGGTATTCAGCATCTCCAATCCCGCCGGTGTGAACACATATAGCTTTAAGGCGCCAACACAGGAGGAGCTGAGCCACGACTATCTATGGCGTGCTCATCAGCATGTGCCATCGTATGGCTATATTGCGACCTTCAACCGTTCTTACTATGAAGATGTGCTGATCACTCGCGTACATGGTCAGGTGAGCGATGAGCAGGCACATGCACGCTTTCGCCAGATTAATGATTTTGAACGGATGCTGGAGGAAAATGGCGTTCGTGTCGTGAAAATATTTTTGCATATCTCCAAGCGCTTCCAGCTTGAAAAGCTGATTGATCGCATCGAAAAGCCACATAAGAACTGGAAGTTCGATGAAAGTGATCTGCATGAGCGTAAATATTGGGCTGACTATCAGAAGTACTACGAGGATCTGTTCAAGCATTGTGCGACGGAGCAGCATCCGTGGCATATCGTACCTGCCGATCATCGCTGGTCACGCGATCTAGCGGTACTTCAGATCGTGACGGAAACGCTACAGCAGATGGATCTGGCGTATCCTGATCCAGTGCCAGAGCTGAAGGAGCATCTGCCGGATATGTACGAAGAACTGGAAAAGCTGAAGAAAAAATAATACACACATAGCAAAAAGGCGATCCCATTACGGAGTCGCCTTTTTGCTATGCGTGATAGTTAAACATATTAACTTAAAAACGTTTTATTTAGCAGATAATGTGTACGCTGCGCGTTCGGTATTCAGCTTCACATGCTCGTCATTGATTTCATCAATGCGCAAATCGTTCGTAATGATCTCATACGTATCGCCAGGAATAGGGACACTTTCACCTTCATCATTTTGTGTACGACCTTCGCCGCGAAGAATCAATGCACTTTCAAGATAATCGTCAATCTCATTATCCTGACTACGCTCATCTATGCTGGATACTGTAAAATGTACGAGATCCGTATCATCTAGCTCCTGCTTTTCAATGATAAGTGTCGTACCCGTGTAGCGATTCAGCCATTCTTGCAACTGCTTGATATCGTTTTGTTCAGTCATTGAGATCAGTCCTTTGTTATGAAGTAGAAGCGGTATAACTATGTTGCCAGGCTAAAATCCTTGTTTTGAGTTCCCTCTGTGTTAGAAAATATGAACACGAAAGAATTTTATTCTCTAGCCTTACTTTACCCGCTCGTTTGCTTTCATAATCGGGTAGAGCACGAGATACCTAGAGTGTGTGCATTTTGTGGGTCTTTTACCGCATTTACAGTTCCAGCATACTCGTTCATACTTTTGTATACAAGCCAGTTCACCGCTGGATCTTCTGAATGACGTTTACACGTACAACGTATGCAGTGGCATCCTCTTGGTATCAGGGCTTTTTTGTATGTTTGCTAGATGGGTGCCCTGGAGAAGTACTTAGGATTCAAATCGCGACAACTGGGCGATTGTGGAAGAATGCCCGAATTGCGGAGAAGATGGATGATAGATTTGGTTCTTTAAGCACATCGTATTTTGACGAATATGCGGCTTACTGAGCATTTATATCAAAATCTGATTCAGGCATGGGTTGTTGCGGTATATTCGATTGACTTCGATATCTTTGTGATCATCGCGTTAGCGATCGTCTAACACGAGGTTCAATGGGAAAAGGATTTTTGCCAAGCAAATATATACCAATTTTGGACTTGCTTTTATTTACCCTATGCCATGCTGAAATAGGAGTATACAAGGTGCATTACGTCTTTAAGCCATAGAAGTCCACAATCACTGCTCATATATACAGATCGAGCATCTTCGGATGAACCGAAGGATAGGAGGAACATGGATGAATAGCAATCTTGGCGGGAATGTACATGAGCGTACATATTATATTGTTGCGCTGCACATGATGGAATGGAATCCGATGAAGCTACGGGAATGGTGTCTGCCCCATGAATATAATATTGAGATCGAACATATTCTGAATGTATTGCCACATGTTCGCTCATCGGATGAGCTAGGACAACAGCTGTATTGTATTATGCAAAAGTATTTTGGTGCGTATGCGAAGTGTACGGATCGTGAATGCTACGATGTAGCGGAGCGTATGTACGCGGATCTACAGGATGTACCGGAAAAAGCGCGTCCGATTGCTTCTTTTCGAATGGATGAAGATCGAGTGATTATGGGCATTCGTGAAGGCAGCTTGTATCGTCGGTCGAACTCGCCGGAGTGACTTAGGTGGATTGGCATAATATGAATATGAGATGAGAGTAAACATGATGCAGTCCTTAATGGGGCTGCATTTTTGCTGTTTTTTGAGGATACTTAAGTGGCTTTATCAAGAGCAGTAAAGGCGAGCATGAGTTTGGATGTTGAAATACTATTAGTGCTACTTGCAAATATCAACTTTGTATGGAGCATCTTAACTGCATCAAGCTTAGACCACTCCAGGTAGAGAACATACCAACGACCTCCGGTTAAGCCGGAATGCTTGAATGGGGGAAAGCGGGTGCATTCCGGCTTAAAGGTCGGTCTTTTGGTATCGTTCTCTACCTTCCGCTCTGTGCTTAGATTGTCTGTTGGCTATGGTTTTAAGTTCAAGGGCATAGTAGTGCAAAGGAGTAGATTAAAAGCTTAGATTAAAAGCTTAACTTAAGAGCATGCTACAGATTGCAGATGGTATGTAATATCAGTGATTGTAAAAGACGAATAATGCAGATGCAGATTAGCCATTATGTATTGAAATGGATTGTAACTAGGCTAACTAAGCTGGCAGGGTAGAATAAACAAGAATACGCGACTATATGATAGATGTATAGCTTAGAAGTCAATCTTCTGAATTTTATCTATCTGTTCTAATGAAAAGATGTAGGTGTAAGTCTAAAAGTATGCAAATATCTAATATTTAGTGCGCCTTATGTAGATTAAATAAAGTTACAGTATCTATAGAATGAAAATGCCGTTTGGTTGTATTGAGCTTGATACAAGCTGCACAGAACGCAGGCAAGGAAATAAGGGAAAAGGACGCTTTTGGAGCCCGGGAATCTACCCTTACTCAATATTCGTAGATTCCTGGGCTCCACCTAAGGACGTTCCCTTATTCCTTGCCGGAGTGGTGTATCCCATTCCTCCAAGCCTCCCTTCAAAGTAATCCTTCTAAATTCAATCATGAAAAGCAGTTCCTTTTCCGAATATTACAGAAAAAATACGAACAATACTGGATTACAGTATGTTTTCATCTCTTGAAACGATAAAAGTTCGTGAAAGTGTTGATTCATCTTGTTTTCAATACGCTTTACATACATTTTACAATTAAAAAAACGAACATTATCTTAAATTATGTCTTGACCATTCGTTTATTATTCGTTAATATACGTTGTGTGGCTCGTTCGGTATGAATGTGAGCTGTACGCGAATGATAGATTAAGCGTACATTGAATAGTTTGAATGTGATTAATATTCGTATATCCTCGAAAATAAGGTTCGGGGGTTTCTACAAGGAACCGCAAATTCCTGACTACGGATAGGGTGCTTTGGCATACCTGTTCGCGGTCAGGGATTTTTTTGTTGTCTTGTTTATATCGTGACTGCTTGCTCATACCTGAACTTGGCCGTTTTGGAGTGTGGCAAGCGAGGACGCGAATGGATACAGATAGACACGGACAGATGCCGGTGAGTATAGGCATGTAACCAAATCGAATGAATATAGGTGGGGGATTTAATATGAATACGTATGATTGCATCGTTGTAGGAGCAGGACCAGCAGGGATTTTTGCTTGTTATGAATTGACTCGGATTGCACCGGATTGGAAAGTGTTGTTGATTGATAAAGGTCATGACATTTATCATCGGAATTGTCCGATCATGCAGGAGAAGATTCAGTTTTGTCCACCGCCAGCCGGGAAAAAGGACTTTGCAGGTTGTTTGCCAGCATGTTCGGTAACGGCAGGTTTTGGTGGAGCGGGTGCTTACAGTGATGGTAAATTCAATATTACGACTGAGTTTGGCGGCTGGTTGACCGATTATTTGTCAGGCTCACGTGTGGAAGATCTGATTCGCTATGTAGATAGTATTAACCTGGAGCATGGTGCCACGGAGAGCATTACCGATCCGACAACGGATGTGATTCGTGATATTGAGCAGCGTGGATATGCATCCGGTTTGAAGCTGTTGCGCGCTGAGGTTCGTCATTTGGGAACCGAGCAAAATTTAGAGATTTTGAAATCCATTTATGAGTATCTCTCCACACGTATTGATATGGTATACAAAACCGAAGTGGAAGATATTATTACTGTTAAAGAAGAAGGCAAGCATCGCATTACAGGCATCGTCACTAAAAAAGGCGATACGTACGAGTCGAATAATGTGATGATCGCGCCAGGGCGTGATGGTTCGGCATGGCTGACAGAGATTTTGAAGAAGCGTCGTCTGAAAATGTACAATAATCAGGTCGATGTAGGCGTGCGTGTCGAAACATCTGATGTGGTGATGCAGGAAATTAACAAGCATCTATATGAAGGTAAATTCATTTTCAATACATCGGTGGGTACACGAGTACGTACATTCTGTAGTAATCCGTCTGGTCACGTAGTGGTTGAGAATCACAGCGGCGTAATGGCGGCGAATGGTCATTCATTCAAGGATCCGGCGCTAGGTTCACGGAACACGAACTTTGCACTACTCGTATCGCACAAATTCACAGAGCCTTTTGATAAGCCGAATGAATATGCACGTGAAATTTGCCGTCGTGCGAATGATCTGTCCAGTGGAGGCGTGATTGTACAGAAGTTCGGTGATATTTTACGTGGACGTCGCTCGACAGCAGATCGGATCAAGGAAGGTTTCTTAGAGCCTACACTTAAAGAAGCCGTTCCAGGTGATCTGGGGCTTGTGCTTCCTTACAATACGATGAAGAGTTTGGTTGAAATGGTGCAAGCACTGGAAGGTGTTACGCCAGGTATTGCATCCGAGCATACATTATTTTACGGCGTAGAAGCGAAGTTCTACTCCGCTCGTCCGAAGCTTAGTGAAAATCTCGAAACGGAGATCGGCGGATTGTATTGTGGCGGCGATGGTGCCGGTGTAACACGTGGACTGGCACAGGCAGGCGCGGCTGGTGTATGGATTGCGCGTAGTATGCACACACGTACAGGCAATACACCTCGTATTCCAGCAACAGTTGTATAAATAAACGCTAGGAATGACAGATCGTTTGAACGTATACAGCATGTACATGTATAAGATACGTATGTATACGATGAAGATGCATCATACCGCAATACGCAATATAAGATATAGCCCAACCCGACCTTTCCATTATAGAGAAGTCGGGTTTTGGTGATTTATTTAGTGTATATTCCACGAATCCATGTGTGAGCTGAATCAAGCGGATCGAGTTGTATTTCTGATCATCACGTTATATTTTCATATCCGATCTAGATTGTAGGTTACTGTAGGGTAGAGAGCCCCTGTAAAAGTTGACACTATGTTCATCCATCGCCTATAGTTGGATTAAAACTTACTTTTCGTAAGTTTTTCGTTGTGGGTGCGGGAATTGGACTATCCTTAGCGATGTTCTTTCATGCCCCAATGTATCATGTTCAATCAACATATTGTAGAAAACCGCTACTACAAGACGATGCACATCAGCAATGAAATGTAATAATAAATATGATGACTCGACGATTGGAGAGGGCACGCGATGAGAATGATTATTTTCGGGGCTACCGGGAAAACGGGGCGTGAGCTGGTATTGCAGGGGTTGGAGCAAGGACATGAAGTAACTGCTTTTGTGCGTAATCCAGACAAGCTTCATATGGAGCATCCTCTTTTGCATATTGTACAGGGTGATGCTACAAGTTATAACGATGTGAATGAAGCACTAGCAGAGAAGCATTATGATGCCGTTTTTTCCGCGCTGGGTGCCAAAAGTCCATTTCAGCGTGATCTGCGACTGGTCGAAGCGGTACGTCATATTACTCGTGCAGCCGCTGAGCAACAATCCGGCAAAATGGTGCATATCTCGTTCGTCGGGACACGAGAGGATGCAGGTAAGCTTGGTCTGCTGTATCGCTTTATTACACCGATGGTCATGAAGAATCTACTTGCCGATCATCGGGATAAAGAAGCCATCGTTTCATCAGGCTCTGCCAATTGGATACTTGTGCAACCTCCGATCTTGACGAATGGAGAGCGGACAGGTAGCTATTATTATGAAACGTCAATCAACCAGCTTCCATCGACCAAGCTGAAGCTGTCGAGAGCGAATCTGGCAGAATTCATGCTCCAGCAAGCTCAGACATCAGAGCATGATCGAAAAGCAGTTATGGTGAGTGAATAAATGGAGCCGATGATCGCTTGAGATCATCGGCTCTTTTTATATTTGTATATTATATTTGTATATAGATAATGTTTTCTTCGTATGCGCTAACATTCAAGCAGGATCTTCGATCCACTGAAACATACGTGCGATCGCCTCTTTGTGCACCTCTTCTGGCATATGATGCCCATACTGTTCATACCAGTGTACAGCAAATGGCTTATGCAGTTCCTCTAATCGCTCGCGCATCAGCTTGCCATGACCGGGATCGACCTGCATGTCCTGTGCACCATGAATGATAAGCACCGGACAATCTAGCTGTGGGGCGAGTGCTACAGGTGATCGAGCGGCATAACGCTCCGGGTATTTACCCGTGGAGCCACCGACGACACGCTTGAGCATTCGGCGCAGATCAATGCGTTCCTCATACGTAAGCGCTAGATCAGCAACGCCGCCCCATAGAACAAGTCGATGCACACCCTGGTCGCGATAATTCCAGGTTGCGGCTGCGAGTGTAGCATTGACCGACCCACGTGAGAAGCCCATCAGACTGATGCGCGATTCGTCGACAAAAGGAAGGGTACACAGCCAGTCGAGCGCCGAATTGACATCCTGTGCATCTGCACCGCCAAATTGATCCCAGCCTTCGCCACCTTCCGCACCACGATAACACGGGGCAAACACAAGCTGCCCATGCTGAGCAAATCGTTCTAACCATGTCATCCGCACACTACCGACACGTCCAATTCCACCTCGGCAATACACAAATGCAGACAATCTCTGCTGGCTTACATCCTCATGCGGATGATGCAGTGGACAGGCAATTTCTTCTACTTCCAGGTCATGTCTCGCATAAAATTGCTGTAAGGATAGCTCCAGCACTTCTCTTTCGATACTCATTCCATAAGGCAATACAAGATAGCCTTTGACCTTATACGCATCTGATATATAACTGACACGATAAATCATGCCTTCATCTCCAATCTTACTAAACTTCGGATAATCATGAACCCTGGCTGTTATGTCATACATAAACCGGATTGTCCCGTTACCAATCATCTGCTGATTCTATACAGCCGTATCCACAATCTCATATTAACATTTGAATGATAAAGTATAGCATACACGATCCTTGCACAAGCGTGCACAATACTTGACGATAAATGAGTGGCATCTATTCTTTTTGAAATCAGAATATAAAGGAAAAATGGAGCTATTGGTCAGATGAAAAGTGACTATTAGCTTGGATACTTCTCGTTCGACAGGTAAGAGCACAATCGGTACAATAAGACAATCAAGAGTCTACCATTCATCAAGTAGCATATTGCTTGCTTATCCATCATCTTATCTATTCATTTCTACCTAATAAGAAGAGGTGACATACAAATGAGTAATCAACCATGGGTCATGTATCCGCTTGGAGATGCTGCGGTATTGATCGAATTTGGCGATCGGATCGGGCTGGATGTGCTTGCCAGTGTACAGGATGCGATGGCATCACTGGAACGAGAGCCGATCTGTGGAGTTGTAGAATGCGTACCTTCGTATACTACGTTGACGGTATATTATGATATAACGCAGATCGCACATTCACATCATAATAGCTCCTCGCCATATGAAGCTCTCTGTCTGCTGTTGGAGGCACGTCTTGCGCATGTACAGCAACAGTCATTAGCGGATAGTGCAGAGCAATCGCCTGTGATTCGTATACCGGTATGTTATGGTGACGAGTTTGGGCCTGATCTGAATGAGGTAGCAGCTTATCATTCGATGTCTTCAGAGGAAGTGGTGCGCATTCATACTGGTGCGGACTACACGATCTATGCGATTGGCTTTGCGCCAGGCTTTCCATATTTGGGTGGAATGTCGGAGTCCATCGCAGTACCACGCAAGGGTACACCAAGACTACGTATCCCTGAAGGATCGGTAGGTATTGCTGGCACACAGACAGGCATTTATCCACTGGAAACGCCTGGAGGCTGGCAGATTATCGGACGCACCCCGCTACGTTTATTTCAACCCGAGCAAGATCCGCCAGTATTACTAACTGCTGGTAGAACGGTGCAATTTTATCCGATTACTGCTGCTCAGTATGAAGCGTGGCATCATCTAGACGATGAGGTATCTATAGAGGAGCAGCAAAGTATAGATCCAGATAGTATACATAGGCAGTATTCATCCAAAACAACTACAGAAACGGGCGCAAGAAAGGAGCGCGGCGAAGCATGAGTATACAGATTGAAAAGGCTGGCATGCTATCGACGGTGCAAGATCAAGGGCGAATAGGCTATGCACAGTATGGCGTAAGTAGAAGCGGTGCGATGGATCCTCTTGCTCATAAACTGGCTAATTGGCTCGTTGGTAACGAAGAGCAGGCTGCCACACTCGAAATTACATGGTCTGGCTTTGCAGCTGTTATGCTTGAGGACAGCTGGATGGCTATAACTGGTGGCAACTTGGAGCCAATGCTGGACGACCAGCCTTTGCCGATGTGGCGACCTGTGTTCATAACAAAAGGCAGTCGAATTTCGTTCAGAAAAGTAATCCGTGGTTGTCGTGCCTATATCGGTATTAAAGGTGGCTGGGCAGTGAAGTTGATGCTACATAGTGCCAGCACTTATTTGAGAGCGGGGATTGGGGGACTAGAGGGACGTGCTTTGCAAGCAGGAGATGTATTGCATCGGTATGGAAGTGCGCTACATGCTACGGACACCTCTTCATTGCTCCCTGATGATCCAAATGCAACACAAGCAAACATAACTATGCAGTCTACAGATAGCGTCGTTCTATCTAGAACTACGCATAGCATGTTACATTCTCAACCCGTCTCTGTTCGCTGGATGGTAAGTACTCATTTAGTACCAGTCTATGATCGAGAAGTGACGATTCGCATTCTTGCCGGAAGACAATGGGATGATTTTCAAGAGTCAGCTCGACAGCAGTTCATGGAGCAAACGTATCAAGTTACACCACAATCTGATCGGATGGGCTACCGGCTGTCTGGCTCAGAGCTTCTGTTGAAGCAGCCGGGACAGTATATTTCTGAAGGGGTTACGCATGGTACGATTCAGGTACCTCCGGATGGACAACCGATCATTCTGATGGCGGATCGACAAACGCTTGGTGGATATGCCAAAATAGCACAGGTGATTAGCATGGATCTACCTTTGCTTGCTCAGCTAGCGCCAGGTGCCAGCGTACGGTTTCGAATGATTGAGCTTGGTGAAGCTCAGCGACTATATATGGAATGGCAGCATGAACTACAATTATTACATCGGATGATTCATTTGCGACTTGGCGAGATCATAATGAATTAAAATGAAAAGGAAAGAGGTCACGAGATGCTTCGACTGGACATCAATTGTGATATGGGAGAGAGCTTTGGTATTTATGAGCTTGGACATGATCAGCAGCTGCTAGCAGAAGTTACATCTGCCAATATTGCATGCGGATTTCATGGTGGCGATCCGTCGGTGATGCGCAAATCTGTACAATTAGCAATGCAGCACGGGGTGGCGATTGGCGCACATCCAGGTTTTGCAGATCTTACTGGATTCGGGCGACGTCAGATGCAGTTATCACCAGACGAGGTATATGATCTGATCACCTACCAGATAGGTGCGTTGCAAGCATTTGTCCAGCAAGAGGGCGGAACTCTGCATCATGTGAAGCCACATGGTGCATTGTACAATATGGCAGCAGCTTCTGCTCCACTGGCTGAAGCAATTGCAGGAGCCGTTGCTGGTTTGGATAAATCGCTGATTCTATACGGCTTGTCTGGGAGTGAACTAATTCGAGCTGGACGGGAAGCAGGCTTGAGCGTAGCTAGTGAAATATTTGCAGATCGAACCTATCAAGCAGACGGTACATTAACCCCAAGAACGCATGAACGCGCTATGATCCAAGATGCTTCGGAAGCTGCCCAGCAAGTGCTGCATATGATTCGTACACATACAGTACAAGCCATAGATGGAACAATCGTAGCGATCGAGGCAGATACAGTGTGCATCCACGGCGATGGTACACAAGCAGTAGCATTTGCTCGTGAATTACGCGCATGTCTGCTAGCTGAAGGCATCGTGCTTGCAGCGATATAACATAAGATGATTACAGTGTTTGGCAGTATAAACACGGGGTCCAATAAAAAAGGGATTTTTGTGTAGCATAAAATCCGTACTATTACAGTGTTTGGCATTATAAACACGGGGTTCAATAAAAGAGGGATTTTTGCGTAGCATAAAATTCCTAATATTATTCGCTATCCAGAACAGGTGAAAAGAGGAAGTTGCATGACCCAGAATACAGAACCAAACAACCATAAAAGCAAGGCACAGCATATTCGCTCCGGCCAAAGTGCAAACCCGAGCACTCCCCCTAGCTTACAGCAATATATGTATACCTACGCATGTCATGAAGACGAAGTAGAACTATGCTCCTTAGAGCTTCGCCGTTTATTACAAGCAACACCCGCAGAGCGTTATGTATGCAGCGGGACATATATCGACCTGAAGCGCAGTCCATTTATTCATCATCGACTTGATATTATATTAGAAGTCGATACGCTGGCCCAGCTCGAATCTGAAGTTAAGCAGCTTCATTTGGGAGCGTACCGAAAGACATTGATTCATGATGGTGATACGTTGTCAGCTTCTACACAAGTTCAATTCCGAACAGCGTATAAGGACACCACCGAGCCAATCCATGATGTGACATTCAAGCTCGTCTGTCTGGATGCCGATCAGACATTCACATACGAAGAGAAGCGAAGTGTAGAACGCCGAATTGGGATGAATGTTAAAGGGAAAGCTCAGATGAAGCAACCGGAAGTATGGCTTGGCATGGCTTTTGTGAATGGCAAATGGGTGCTTGGTCGATTATGGCATAGCGAATCGGTATGGCTACAGCACAATAATAAGCCACGTCATTATTCGACTGCGCTCAGTACTCGTGTGGCTCGTGCTATTGTCAATATTGCACTGCCTCAGCCAACAGAGCGCACACTTCTTGATCCATGCTGTGGTATCGGCACCGTATTAATAGAGGCTTTATCTATGGGCATGAATGTGTCTGGCTCCGATCTGAACCCACTTGCGGTGCAGGGTGCTCGTGAAAATCTACTATTTTATCATATGCCTGATATTGTACGGATTGCGGATATGAGAGAACTTGATGGTCACTATGATGCAATCGTTTTGGATCTGCCGTACAATTTATGCTCGGTGCTAGAGGAAGATGAGCGTCTGGATATGCTAAGAGCTACGGGCAGACTGGCATCGCTACAAGTAATCATCGCGACTGAACCTTTAGAAGCGTCTTTACTGGCAGCAGGACTTCAGATCAGCGAAACCTGCCGTATTCGCAAGGGGAAATTTACGAGGTATGTATGGTTATGTGAACTGGGATGATTTCTGTACAAATTTATTCGACCAGCGGATAAAAAATCTGTTCACTCAGTGTGAAATTTAGTAACATAGAAGTAGCCGGTAGATTCCGAGACTATTACAGTGAGGTGCAAGTGCATGAAGTTTAGCGAGTTTACTTACCAGCGCCCAGATATG
>JAAIGF010289374.1_pt1 | contig 18699 bp, 13 predicted proteins | sample 6487441 | NCBI WGS metagenome assembly JAAIGF01 (sample SAMN13974129, study PRJNA590717) | phyllosphere metagenome | biome: pepper field; feature: multiple bacterial spot infested pepper fields; material: pepper leaves; isolation source: leaves from pepper fields | host: Capsicum annuum ... | reverse complement strand
GTCGCGTACCTGCTGGCCGTTGCCGTACACCGGCAGCGCCTTGCCATCCAGGGCGTTGAGGATCACCAGGGGGATCAGCTTCTCCGGGAAGTGATACGGGCCGTAGTTGTTCGAACAGTTGGTCAGCAGCACCGGCAGGCCGTAGGTGCGTTGCCAGGCGCGCACCAGGTGGTCCGAGGCGGCTTTGCTGGCCGAGTAGGGGGAGCTGGGGGCGTAGGGCGTGGTTTCGGTGAACAGGTCGTCGACGCCGTGCAGGTCGCCGTACACCTCGTCGGTGGAAATATGGTGGAAGCGGAACGCCTGACGATGTTGCTCGTCCAGCTTGGCCCAGTACGCGCGGGTGGCTTCGAGCAGCGTATAGGTGCCGACGATATTGGTCTGAATGAATGCTGCCGGGCCGTCGATGGAGCGGTCCACGTGGGACTCGGCGGCCAGGTGCATGATGGCGTCGGGCTGGAAGCTGTGCAGCGCCTCGCTTACCGCAGGCTGGTCGCCGATATCGGCCTGCAGGAAGCGATAGCGCGGGTGGTTCTCGACTTCGCGCAATGACTCCAGGTTGCCGGCGTAGGTCAGCTTGTCGAGGTTGAGCACCTCATGATCGGTGTCGTTGATCAGGTGACGGATCAGCGCGGAGCCGATAAAACCCGCGCCGCCGGTGACGAGAATGCGCATGCTCAATTCCATTGAAAAAGAGCGCAATTATGCCCTTACTTTGATTGTGGTGCGCAGTTTATGTGGGTGCTCTATCTTGATATGAGCTTCTATTTTAGCTTTTGAGTAGGGCCTAGACCGGCTCTTGTGAGCGTTGGAAAGCCGCGTGCGTCAACTGTTAGGTGAAACGGTCTGCGGTTACGCGCCGAAGGACGGAGTCGTCGACTGGATGCACCAACGCCGTGCCGCCAACAAGCCAGTGGAGTAATCGACTCCAGGCTTGGCCAGTGAGCAGCGATACCCACGGATAAGTGGGTATCGCCCAGGGCTCTACATCTTATCCGAGAGGCTTACGCCTTGATGTAAGCGGCTCAGAAACCCCACTTCGAAGGCGCGGCGCTGTATGTCCGCGGGTATCTCTTCCCGTTCGAAAATCAGGGCGGCCCATAGCCAGTTCCTGCGGTTGCCGGCTAGCCAGGCCTGGGCTGCTTGAACGCCCTGGTTGAAGGCGGGGCGGCAGTCTTGCGCCCAGGCGACGGTTAACCCGGGGTGGCCCTGATAGCTGGGCAGCGTGGTGGCGATGATTCCCTTATTCATGGCTGCTTCTTCCCTGAAGCTGGGACAGTGCCCTGCGGTACAGCACCACCAATTCGTCCAGCAGGTCATTGGCGGCCAGTGTTGCCAAACGTATTCGTAGCCGGTCGGTTCTGTGCTCTGCATGGCTGGTGAGATCTGCCAGTAGCTCTCGCAGTAGGGCGGCACGCAATTCGGCATCGCCTTGAGCGTTCTGGGTTTGGTAGTCGGTGGCGGGGATTGGGCTTGGGCGCCTTGGAAATGGCAGGACGCGACCTTGCGGATTAGCCATGGCGCACCTCCTTCATGGAGGTTTCGGTAGGTGCTGGGTGGGCAAGGAGGTGCCCTTGCATAAAAGCTGGATAGCGCATTTTCCTTATGCTCCTTGGTTTGGTTAAGGAGCCGCCACCGCCGTTGCTACGCGGGAATGGTGACGGACCGCACGGGGGTAGCAAACCGGAAACCAAGGGAACCGGCCAGGCCGAAGCCTGCCCCGTACGGCCCGCCATAGAAATGCGTTAGCACGATAACGGGTACCGGCTAGGCAATTACGACGCACCGCGTCTTGGTTTTTCAGGTTGCTACACCCGGCCACGGCACCAACCGTGGCAGACGCACTGTAGCTTGGGAGATGGGCATTGGCAACCGCCGCCGCTAGCCCTGGCAGGCGTCAGGGAGGTTACGAGCACGGGGTGGAACCGTGCGCGGAGCCAGCCTTGTAGGGTGGATAGGGGAGCTTAGTCGACGCTATTTCATCCCGTCCACCCACGGACTGTCGGCGGACGGGATGCGGGGGAGCAAACCGCGATGCCGTTTGGCTTGATCCGTTTTAATGAGGTGCTGCCGGCATTCGCGCTCAGGAAAATGCCAGGAGGCGGCAAAAGGTGTATCAGCCTAGACCAGCACAGCTTGCCAAGTAAGCCGTCACCACAGATTGCTTCTGTCAGTTCAAGGCATAACAGCGCGATGTGGGAACACTTTCCTGAGTCTTGGGGTCGGCGCCGGATAGCAGGCAAATCCTATATCGCTGTTCCCTTTTCACCGTTACTACCGGGCCGTTATCGGCCACATAAGCTGTAACGATCTCGGCGCCACTATTGAGCATCTGCTCGAGGGATTCATTTAGTGGGGTGAGCTGGGTAGGAATTGCGGCGGCGTTGAGTGGCACCTTGGCCCCCTCTTCGGCAGGCCAGGCTGATGCCTGCACCGAGGATGTAAATGCGGTTTGTGCAAGGCAGAAAATGATGAAAACAGTGGAGCGAGTCATGCGTAAGTCCTATGGGCTGTTTTCGTTCAGCATCCGAGATGCTTGGGTACCGGATGACGCAGGTGTGGAGGTAGCTTTCACAAAGCGGGTACGAGTTTGCAAGGCTCTGTCACTGCTCAGTAATGAGCGCTGCTCAAATGCTTTGGGAAATCCTGCTGCACCAGGCCATCTAAAACAACCGCGATCTACGCACGTGGAGCGCCGGTCGACGCCATTGCACGGGCGCGGAAGCCGCTCGTAGTGCCAGCGAACAGCGGTCCACCTGACCAACTCGCGAGTGGGAGCGGGCCATGCACGCGAAAAATCACGGGCATGGCCTGGACGTGGCCGCGGGTTACGCTGGCTGGCGGTTCTGCTTGATTGCCTTCGATCCCTAGGCACACGAGTTCCGGCTACACACGGATCATGAACGGTCTCAGAACCTTTTATGCTCATGAAACGGCAACTACAAGGCAGAAACGGACGGTAGGCACGGAGTTTTTGTGGGAGGGGGCTTTAGCCTCGAGTCTTCTATCAAGACAAACAAAGAGCTCGGGGCTGAAGCCCCTCCCACGGGTTCGCGAACGGCTGTTCTCGCCACTTAGCTGCCAAAATCGACGAGCCTGGGCTTAAAGATTATGAACAGGTTCTCAGACCTTGAAGCGGCTGGTCATCTCCTGCAGGCGCGCACTGATGCGCGCCAGCTCCACACTAGACGAAGCGGTTTCTTCGCTGGCTGCTGCTGTCTGCACTGAGATATCTCGCACGCTGGTCACGCTTCTGCTGATTTCTTCACCGGCACTGGTTTGTTGTTCCACTGCACAGGCGATCTGCTCGTTCATCGATTCGATGGTTCTGATCGAGTCGGTGATGCTGCGCAGCGTAGCGCCGGCCTCGCGGGACAGGGCGACACTGCTGTCCGTGAGCAGGATGTTCTGCTCCAGCACGCCCGCCATACGGTCCGTGCTGGTGTGCAGGCCGCCAATCAGATGGGCGATTTCATCCGTGGAGGCACGGGTGCGCTGGGCCAGGCCACGAACCTCGTCGGCGACCACGGCAAAGCCTCGTCCGGCTTCACCGGCGCGGGCTGCTTCGATGGCCGCATTGAGAGCGAGCAGGTTGGTCTGTTCGGCCACGGCCTTGATGACGTCGAGTACGCCGCCGATGCTTTCCGCGTCGGTGCGCAGGCTGGTCATGGCCACCCTGGTGGTTTCCATTTCCGCTGCCAGCAGTTCTATCTGCGAGACTGCTTTGGTCACCACTTCGTCGCCTTGCGAGGCCTTCTGGCTGGCCTCAAGGGCAGTGCGCGAAGCCTGGGCCGCGTTACGCGAGACTTCCTGACTGGTGGCGGTCATCTCATGCATGGCCGTGGCGATCTGGTCGGTCTCGACCGTCTGGGCGTTGACCCCGGCGCTGGTCTGTTCGGTAACCGCAGAGAGCTCTTCGGCTGCGCTGGCAACCTGAACGATGCCATCCTTGACGTCACCGATCAGCGTACGCAAGCCGGTGGTCATGCGCTGCATGCTGTCTTGCAGCATGCCCAGCTCGTCACGCCGGGTGATCACGGCCTGGTAGGTAAAGTCGCCATTGGCGACGTTTTCCGCGATTCTGACCGTCTCCTTGAGCGGCGTGACAATCGAGCGTGAGATGAGCCAGCCGGCCAGCGCGCTGATGACTAGCGCAAGAGTCATCCAGAGCATGAGCATCTGGAATGCATTGGCGATGTCGGAGACACGCGATGCTTGCTGGATGTCGGTCATCTTATTGCTGATCGCGAACAGACTTGCAATCAACCGCGTGATGCCAGCCTGAGCCTCGTCCACCCGGCCTTGCATGCTGACGATGGTTTGCAGATGCTTTTCATAGTCGTTCAGTGCGCTGGCGAGGCTCTCGACCCCATCCTGCGGCAATGACGTCGAGGTAAGGCCGTTGACCAGACCCGCTATGTCGCCGATCGCCTTGCGGGCGGCGCCCAATGATTCGGGGCTGGGCGATGCCGTGTAACTGCGGAAGCTCACGCGCATTCTTTGAAAGGCCAGGAGTACCTGCGTCATCTGCTGGCGAGCGATGAAGCTGCCACTGTCCCCGTTGGCATTCTCGGACAAGTCCTCCAGCAGCTTGCTCGCTCTGTCCGCCAACGCCACAGCGGCGTTGCGCGCCGTCTCGCGCTCGTTGGTGGCGGTTACGGCTTGTGTGTAGAACTCACGGTAACTGACAAGCGTAGTGGCGACCTCCTGCAGCAGTTGCTGGTTGGTGGGGCTGGCGAAGTGCGGCATGACGGACTTCAGCTTGTTGTCGAGGTTGTCGATGGCCTCGAGCCATTTACCGGCCTGGACCTGGGTGGCCGTGAGGGAATACACCAGGCGCTCGATACGCATATCGCGAGTCAGCAGGCTGATGCTGGAAATATCCTCCATGCGCTCACTGCGATCGCGAAGGGAGTCGATGGCTTTCCACCCCGTATAGGCGATCAGGAACATCATGACCACAAGGAGAGAGAAGCCGTAGAGCAGCTTGGCGCGCACGCTGATGTTGCCCATGAAACCTGATGAGTGACTGTGCATCTGGATTACCTGGAAGAAAGGTCGTGGTTGTGGTGTAAGGGTGCTGCTGGCGGTCATCTCTGAGGCCGGTTTCAAGGCTGATCCGGGCTGTATCTTGTTTTGTTCGCCTGTAATGGGCTGCTGATCAAGGGTCATGGAACCTCAACGCATGCAGCTGCCGAGCGCGTCTGGAGCCAATTCAATTGAGCTGGCAATGGAGCCAAAACGCGATTCATTGGGAAGTGTGTTTGGGCGCTTCGTAGGCGGCAAAGCGCCTTTTTCAATCGCCTTCGAAGATCGCTTCTATAGTTGGTGCGCAAAATATTTGCTTACAATAATAGATTGCGGCGTAAGTTAGTGTGATTCGTGAGTTGTCATTGTGCCACTATGACGTCGATGCGGTCGGGTTGGTTCACGTCATTTTCGACGAGCGGTTATGGCCCGCGAGAATTCAGCCCGACCGCGATCGCTTTGTGGCTCCCACGATCTGCGGCAAGCACGCAATTTGTATATTTGTTTGCCTGGGCTGTAGCGGTTCGGTGCCAGCCGCCAATTTGGCTGAAACGGATTTCGCGAGAGGCTACGATCGTTTCGTCGGCGCTCCTAAACGAGGCGGGAAATGTAAGGCGTGGAAACCTTAACTAGTCGGCTGCCAACGCGCAGCGATTACGGCCGTCACGTTTGGCCCGGTAAAGCGCATCATCGGCACGTGCCATGAGTGCATCGATATCGGCTGCGTGTACAGCTTCGGTCAGGGCGACGCCGAAGCTGGCCGTTAAGTGGATGGGCTGTTCCAGTCCTATATCGAAGGGCGTTTTGTCGATGGCCGTGCGCAAGCGTTCGGCAAGTTGCAGCGCCGTTCGCCCGCTGTCTATGCAGAGCTGAATCGCGAATTCTTCTCCACCAATTCGAGCGATACGCTCACCATTTCTCATCTGCGCTATGCACCGAGCCGCGAGCGCCTGTAACAGTCGATCGCCGGCGGGATGGCCATAGGTGTCGTTGATACGCTTGAAGTGATCGATGTCGAACAGAATAACCGCCAGCAGGGCGTCATCTTTCTGCGGCGTGTCCTTGAGGCGCGCGTCGAAGGCTCTGCGATTGGCCAGCCCGGTCAGGTGATCGGTTTGCGCATAGGTTTTCAGTTGGTTTATCAAGGCATCTCGTTCAAGGCGCACGGCATAGGCTTGACGCAGTTGGCGCTCGAGTTCATGCAGTGTGTTGGAAATGCTGAAACGGTCGAGTTGCCGGCTTTCGTCTGCGCTGGGTTCAGCCTGCACAAGCAGCGCTGTCATCTTGTGCGTACTGACCAGGAGCGGATCGAGTACGCGTCGCTTCAGCCACACCAGGCTGACTGCCAGCAAGAGCAGCAAGGCCAGGGCCGTGCCTGCGACGAGCGCGAGGTGCATGAGGGCATCCTGGGTCGAGCGCTGCAGTTCGATTTCGGTCAGCCGCAGCGCAGTGTCGCGTAACGCCAGGATGCTGGTCATGGTTGGCACGTAGTGTCGTGCAAAAACCGCCGCACTGGGTGCATGGCCGGTGTTCAGCGCGCTCATTGTGCTGCGTTGGTATCGCAGGCCTTGCTCGAAGAAGTCCCGGCTCATTTGTTCATAGGCGTTTTGCATATCACGCTGGTGGTCGCCGGCGAACTGCTTGGGCAGATGCTCGACGGTGAGTGCCAGCTGTAGCCTTAACTGGCCGATGCGGCCTTGTGTGACGTGCAGGCGTTCGGTTTGCGCTGCATCCAGCGGCCTCTGCTCGGCGAGCGCGGGCGTGAGAAACGAGCCCAGCTGACCCGCGAGTTCTCGCAGTTGCGCAGCCCAGTAGGCGTTGTACAAAGGCGCGCCGGCCTGAGGGGAGCGGCGCAGCATGTCGCGAGAAAGCCAGTCGGTCAGTGGCAGCAGGATCGCCACGACATCGAACATTGCGTCGATGGCCTCGGATTGGTCTTTCGCCGTACGCTGCTCTACGGGGTATCCGAGTACGTCATCCACCTGCTTGCGCGCGGCCGCTAGTGCGCCGCGAATGTCTTCGAGGTTGTGGGGCATCGCTCGGCAGGAGGGACAGGTGGCGAGTGCGGCCGTGAAGGCGTCGAGACGCCGATCGCTTGCTGTGCGGCTGACCGCCAGTCTTGCCAGGTCGCCGTCTTTGCCTCCGAGCAGGCCATTGGTAGGGCCTCGCTCGGCGCCCACCGCTTCCATCGCACCCAACGCGCTACGAAATACCGACAGTTGTTCGCGAGTTTGTGAATGCGCACGGTAATCGCTGTAAGCGTCGGTAACGATCAATAGCAAGCTGAGCAAGATGCCCAGGCTGACGCCGATCAGGATCGTGTTTACCCAGCTGTCCAGGCGCGAGATGGCGTGTTGAGAGTCTTGTCCTGGCATTCGACGACCACTGCAATCTTCAGGTAGGGACCGCACATCGTGAGCTGATGGCTACCTCGATTGTAATGTCATCGCGCCATTGGGGAAAACGCCGCGTGGTCGACGCGGCTACACACCGCAGGTGAGAGCCTGGTGCTGGCGACAGCAGAGCCAGCCTGTCGAGGCGGCTGGCCAGTACGCTATAGCAGGGAGCGCGAGCAGGATGTGTGACCTACGCGTCAGCTGTCTCTTTCCCGATTCCCTACCAAGCTATCCACCGTCGGCACCCGCGTCTCCGGTTCCATCTGCGCATCATGTTCCAGCTGGTGGCTGAAGCGCTCCAGCGAGCCATTCTCCGGCTGTGCATCGCTGGCAAATACCGGTGGGCTGAGCAGGTAGGCGCCGAGCAGGCGGGAGAGGGCGGCGAGGCTGTCGATATGGGTGCGCTCGTAGCCGTGGGTGGCGTCGCAGCCGAAGGCGATCAGCGCGGTGCGGATGTCGTGGCCTGCGGTGACGGCTGACTGGGCGTCGCTGTGGTAGTAGCGGAACAGGTCGCGGCGCACCGGGATTTCGTTTTCGCTGGCCAGGCGCAGCAGTTGTCGCGACAGGTGATAGTCGTAGGGGCCGCCGGAGTCGTGCATGGCCACGCTGACCGTATGTTCGGTGGAGCGCTGGCCGGTGGCGACCGGCGCAATGTCGATACCCACGAATTCGCTCACGTCCCAGGGCAGCGCTGCTGCCGCGCCGGAGCCGACTTCTTCGGTGATGGTGAACAGCGGATGGCAGTCGATGGGCGGTTCCTGACCGCTTTCCACCACCGCCTTGAGCGCGGCGAGCAGGGCGGCGACACCGGCTTTGTCATCCAGATGGCGGGCACTGATATGGCCGCTTTCGGTGAACTCGGGCAGTGGGTCGAAGGCCACGAAGTCGCCGACGGAGATGCCCAGGCTTTCGCAGTCGGCGCGGCTGGCGATCAGGGCATCCAGACGTAACTCGACGTGATCCCAGGAAATCGGCAGTTGGTCGACCTCGGTATTGAAGGCATGCCCCGAGGCCAGCAGCGGCAGGACGCTACCGCGGAATACGCCATGGTCACTGAATACGCTGACCCGGCTGCCTTCGGCGAAGCGGCTGGACCAGCAGCCGATGGCGGTCAGGCTCAAGCGACCGTTGTCCTTGATCTCACGAACCATGGCACCAATGGTGTCCAGGTGCACGGAGACGGCACGATCCGGGCTGTCACGACGTCCTTTGAGGGTGCCGCGAATGGTGCCACGACGGGTCATCTCGAAGGGAATGCCGATTTCGGTAAGACGCTCGGCGACGTAGCGCACGATGGTGTCGGTAAAACCGGTAGGGCTGGGAATGGCGAGCATTTCCAGCAGGACTTTTTGCATGTACTCGAGATCGGGTTCTGGAATTTGCGACATGGGCTCTCCATCTAGGACGGGGGCGGGCCGCCGGGCGACGTCGGTCTCTGGTGACTGCTTGACGCCTGTCGACGGACGGAAATTTTGCGCTGTGTTACATCCTGACCCGCATTTGCAGCGAGGGTTTCAAGCATGGGTCGCTGATCGAGCCCATCACTTGCAAGGCACTCTGGTCCGATCAATCGCGCCGAGGCGATATCGCCAATTGACCGGCGGGCACCTAAGCCCTGCCGCACTCGGTTCCACGGTGCCGGCACCGGTGAGGCAACCTTCAAGCGTCCTCACCGGCGCCAGGAGTGGCCAGTCTGGTTCGATCAGTCACCCACCCCATGGCTCAAGGGGAACAACAGATCGATAAACCGCTCCGCGGTTGGCTGCGGCTCGTGATTGGCCAGGCCTGCGCGCTCGTTGGCCTCGATGAACACGTACTCGGGCTGGTCCGCGGCAGGTACCAGCAAATCGAGGCCTACCACCGGAATATCCAGCGCGCGAGCCGCTTTGACGGCCGCATCGGCAAGCGTCGGATGCAAAATGCCGGTGACATCTTCGAGAATCCCGCCGGTATGCAGGTTGGCGGTCTTGCGCACGGCCATGCGTTTGCCTTGGGGCAGCACGCTGTCGTAGTCATAACCAGCGGCATGCAGGGTGCGCAGGGTCTCGGCATCCTTGGGAATGCGGCTTTCGCCGCCGGTGGCCGCCTGGCGACGCCGGCTTTGCGCGTCGATCAGCTCGCCAATGGTATGGCGGCCATCGCCGAGAATTTCCGCTGGGCGGCGGATCGCCGCCGCCACTACTTCGAAACCGATCACCACGATGCGCAGGTCGAAGCCTTCGTGGTAACTCTCCAGCAGCACACGCTCATCGAAGGGGCGCGCGCGCTCGATAGCGGCCTGCACATCGGCGGGCGTGCGCAGGTCGACGGCGACGCCTTGGCCCTGTTCCCCATCCACGGGCTTGACCACTAGGCTGCCATGCTCGGCCAAAAACGCCGCGTTGTCCTCGGCACTGCCTGCGAGGCGCTGGGCGGGCAGGCTCAGGCCAGCACGGCTGAGCGTGCGGTGGGTCAGGCGTTTGTCCTGGCAGAGAGTCATGGTCACGGCGCTGGTCAGGTCGGTCAGCGACTCGCGGCAACGAATGCGTCGGCCGCCCTGGCTCAGGGTAAACAAGCCGGCTTCGGCGTCGTCGATCTGCGCATCGATACCACGACGACGGGCTTCGTCGACGATGATGCGTGCGTAAGGGTTGAGGTTGTCATCCGGCCCCGGGCCGAGGAACAGGGTCTGGTTGATGCCGTTCTTGCGTTTGATGCTGAAGGTCTGCAGTTCGCGGAAGCCCAGTTTGGCATACAGCTTCTTGGCCTGGCCGTTGTCGTGCAGCACCGACAGGTCGAGGTGGCTGAGGCCGCGGCTCATGAAGTGCTCGATCAGGTGGCGAACCAGCACCTCGCCCACGCCGGGGCGGCTGCAGGCCGGGTCGACGGCCAGGCACCAGAGGCTGCTGCCCAGTTCCGGATCCTTGTAGGCTTTCTGGTGATTGAGGCCCATCACACTGCCGATCACTGCGCCGCTGTCTTCATCCTCGGCCAGCCAGTAGACCGGGCCACCCTGGTGACGCGGGGTGAGCTTTTCGGGATCGAGCGGCAGCATGCCGCGGGTCTGGTACAGGCAATTGATCGCCTGCCAGTCCGCCTCGGTTTGCGCGCGGCGCACGCGAAAGCCGCGAAAGCCGCGGCGCGCCTGCCGGTAGTCGCTGAACCATAGGCGCAGGGTGTCCGAGGGGTCGAGAAACAGCTGCTGCGGTGCCTGGGCGAGGACCTGCTGTGGCGCCGCGACATAGAGCGCGATGTCCCGCTCGCCGGGCTGCTCGCTGAGCAGCTCTTCGGCCAGCACTGCGGCGTCGGGGAAGGTGTGGCCGATCAGCAGCCGGCCCCAGCCGCAGTGGACGATCTGCGGCTGGCTGATGCCATCGCCGTGTTCTTCGGCAAAACGCGCCTGCAGTCGCTCGTAGGAGGGGGACTGGCCGCGGAGAAGGCGTTGGTTGTGGGCAGTGGCTCGCATTGAAGAATGTTCCTTTGCTTGCGCATGGCCGGTAATTACCGGCTATCGGTTGGCCTGTCTGATGATCCGCAGCGAGGCGGATACGGCCATTGCAGTTGAGAGCGAGGGAGCCGCAGCTCCCCCGATTCGTCGTTACAGGCCCTGTTCGCTCAGCCACAGGTTCAGCGCTGCCATCTGCCACAGCTTGGAGCCGCGTAGTGGTGTCAGCTGGCCCTGTGGGTCGGTGAGCAGGCGGTCGAGCATCTGCGGGTTGAAGATGCCGCGGTCGTGAGCCGGGTCGACCAGCAGGTCGCGCACCCAACCCAGGGTCGCGCCTTCCAGGTGCTTGAGGCCCGGCACCGGGAAGTAACCCTTCTTGCGGTCGATAACCTCGGACGGGATTACCTTGCGAGCCGCCTCCTTGAGCACGTACTTGCCGCCTTCCGGCAGCTTGAACTGGCCGGGGATGCGCGCCGACAATTCCGCCACGCGGTAATCCAGGAACGGCGTGCGCGCCTCGAGGCCCCAGGCCATGGTCATGTTGTCGACGCGTTTGACCGGGTCGTCGACCAGCATCACCGTGCTGTCCAGGCGCAGCGCCTTGTCCACCGCAGCACTGGCGCCCGGCTGGGCGAAATGCTGGCGCACGAATTCGCCGGACACGTCGTCGGTCAACCAGGCAGGTTGCACGCAGGCGGCGTATTCATCGTGCTCGCGGTCGAAGAAGGCCTTGCGGTAGGCGCTATAGGCATCGTCCGCGCCATCGACCAATGGGTACCAGTGATAGCCGGCGAACAGCTCGTCGGCGCCCTGGCCGCTCTGCACCACCTTGCAGTGCTTGGCCACTTCCCGCGAGAGCAGGTAGAAGGCAATGCAGTCGTGGCTGACCATCGGCTCGCTCATGGCGCGGAAAGCTGCCGGCAACTGGTCGAGAATCTCGTTCTCGCCGATGCGCAGCTGGTGGTGCTGGGTTTCGAAACGCTTGGCGATCAGATCCGAATACTGGAATTCGTCACCGCGCTCGCCACCGGCATCCTGGAAGCCGATGGAGAAGGTCAGCAGGTTTTCGACACCTGCCTCGCGCAGCAGGCCGACCAACATGCTGGAGTCGACGCCGCCGGACAGCAGCACGCCGACATCCACGGCGGCACGCTGACGGATCTCGACGGCTTCGCGCATGCTGTCGAGGGTGGCGTCGCGCCAGTCTTCGAAGGTGAAGTTGGCTTCATCGGCATTCGGGCCGAAGTTCAGCGTCCACCAGACCTTCTGCTCGACCTTGCCATTGGTGTCGATACGCATCCAGGTCGCCGGCGGCAGTTTCTCCACACCGGCCAGGATGGTGCGCGGTGCGGGTACCACGGCATGGAAGTTCAGGTAATGGTTGAGCGCGACCGGATCCAGGGTCTTGCTGATATCGCCGCCTTTGAGCAGCGCGGGCAGGCTGGAGGCAAAGCGCAGGCGATCCTTGGTCTTGGACAGGTACAGCGGCTTTACGCCCAGGCGATCACGGGCGATGAACAGTTGCTGGCTGTCGCGCTCCCAGATGGCGAAGGCGAACATGCCATTGAGCTTGGGCAGCAGGTCGGCGCCCCAGGCGTGGTAGCCCTTGAGCAGTACCTCGGTGTCACCACCGGAGAAGAAGCGGTAGCCAAGCTGTTCCAGCTCGCCGCGCAATTCCGGGTAGTTGTAGATGGCACCATTGAAGACCATCGACAGGCCGAGATCGTTATCGATCATCGGCTGACCCGAGGCTTCGGCGAGATCCATGATCTTCAGCCGGCGGTGGCCGAAGGCGACGGGGCCGCGGCTGTGGAAGCCATGGGCATCCGGGCCGCGAGGGGCGAGGTGGTGAGTGATGCGTTCAACGGCAGCCAGGTCGGCCGCTTGGTTATCGAATCGAAGTTCGCCTGCTATTCCGCACATAGTTTATAAAGCCCGCATGTTTCCTGGGCTCTGTTCCTCCTTAACGTCAGTCCGTACCAGTGTTGTACCGGTTCTGAGTTCCAGTGCGCTCCAGGGCGCGCCGGAGACGATCGAGCAGTGAAAAAGCTGCTGCGCGCGGATAAGCAGCGCAACAGGCTCGAGTTTTTTCGAGTCCCCGTGCGCGGCGAACGTTCAATAAAATGGCCGGGATGGCTGGTTCTGGCTGCTCGGCAGCCGTGATCGCTTCGCGGGCATGGCCCGCTCCCACAGAAAAGAATGGTGTCTGTCCGAAACAGCGCTGCCAGAGTGTCGACTGTGGGATCGGGCGGGGACGCCCAGTCCACGCCCGCGATTTCGCGCCGACGGTGCGCGGCTATTATGAGGCTAGCGATATCCGGGATTTGGACACCGCGTGCAAGGCCACAATCGCTTCGCGCGCATGGCGCGCTCCCACAATAAAAAGGGTGGTGGTTGCTCAGGCGGGGGCTTACTCGATATCAATTGTGGGAGCGGGCGGGACGCCCAGTCCATGCCCGCGAATAGGCAGGCCGTTTGTTGCAGAAAAATGCGCGGTGGTTGGCGCTACGCCTAGCTCGCTCAGCCCTTGCGGATCAGCTGGCGCAGCATGAACCGATTGGGGTGGCAGCCTTCGGCAACGTCGCTGGGGACGGGGAGCGGCTCGCTTCCCAGCCAGGCGGCGATCAGTTCACCGGACAGCGGCGCGGTGATCAGGCCGCGCGAACCATGACCGCTGTTGATGTACAGGCCCTCCTGCCAGGGGCAGGGAATGGATGGCACCTGGCGGGCGTCACGGGCCAGCACGGCATAGGCCTGCGCGAACTGCTCGGCATCGGCCAACGGGCCAATGATCGGCAGGTAATCCGGGCTGGTACAACGGAAGGCGACGCGGCCCTGCATCGATTCCGGGTCGAGCTTATCGGCCTCGAGGCGCTCGACCAGGTCGCTGGAAATTTCCTGCAGCAAGTGCAGATTGCTGGCGTGCTCGACGCTGCTTGGTGTCAGGTCGTCGCTGTCGAAGTTGAAGCTGGCGCCCAGGGTGTGCTCGCCCTGACGCACGGGCGCCACATAGCCCTCGGCGCAGACCACGGTACTTAGCGCCGCGCTGCGTTGTGACGCCGGCAACCGACTGATCTGCCCACGGATGCGCTTGAGCGGCAAGTGGGCACTCTGCTCGAAGCGCAGGGTGTCCGCCGCGCTGCAGATCACCACCACCGGCGCCGCTGCCAGCAGCTGGTCGCCATTCAGCGCCTGCCATTGCTCGTCGACGCGTTTCAGGCCCAGCGCTTCCTGGTGGTAGTGCAGGCGGATCCCAGGATGATCGAGCAGCTGTGCGCACAGCGCTGGCGGGTGCACCCAGCCGGCATCGGGGTAGAACAAGCCGCCGCTCGCCAGGGCGATACCGGCTTGCCGTTCGGCCTGCGAGCGCTCCAGTGGGGTGAGCAGCGTGGTCGGGAAGGCGGCCGCAAGTTTGGCCTGGCGCTGTGCTTCGCGCTCGTCGAAGGCGAGTTGCAGTACGCCGCAATCATCCCAGTCCTGCCCCTTGTGCAGGCGCTCGAGCAGCCGACGGGTGTAGCCGAAGCCATCGACGATCAGCCGCGACAGTGCCGTACCGTGGGCGGACAGTTTGAGGTAGAGAACGCCCTGGGGGTTGCCTGAAGCTTCCTGGGCCGCGGCGCCATGGCGCTCCAGGACGGTGACCTGCCAGCCACGTTTGGCCAGGCTGGCAGCCGTGGCGCAGCCGGCCAGCCCGGCGCCGATCACCAAGGCGCTTCGTTGCGTGTGGCGATCAGCCGGCCGCGCGAACCAGGGCTTGGCCTGGCTGCTGGCAGTGCCGGTGAAGGTGCCGCACATCACCTCCCATTTCTTGCCGAGGCCCGGCACCCGCTTCATCGCGAAGCCCGCTTCGATCAGGGCGCGGCGCACATAGCCGGTGGCCGTGAAGGTGCCCAGCGTAGTGCCCGGTGCGCTCAACCTGGCCAACTGCGCGAACAGCTCGGGCGTCCACATCTCGGGGTTTTTCGAGGGAGCGAAGCCGTCGAGAAACCAGGCATCGATGCGTGCATCGAGCTGCGGCAGCATGGCCACGGCGTCGCCGATCAGCAGGGTCAGCACCACGCGACCGTCATCGAACAGCAGGCGCTGGAAACCCGGGTTCAGGCCGCGATAGGCACCCAGCAATTGCTGGCTGTAGGCCTGCAGCGAGGGCCACAGCGCAAGCGTGCGCTGCAGGTCGGCCGCGCTCAGTGGGTGCTTCTCCACGCTGACGTAATGCAGGCGCGCGCCGGCAGGTGCCTGCTGGACGAAGAGTTGCCAGGCGCAGAGGAAGTTCATCCCGGTGCCGAACCCGGTTTCACCGATCACCAGCTGCTCGCCTGACGACAGTGCGGCAAAGCGCCGTGGCAGCTCGTTGTTGTCGAGAAATACGTAGCGCGTTTCTTCCAGGCCATTTTCCCGGGAAAAGTAGACGTCGTCATACTGTCGCGAGGAGGGCTGGCCCTGTTCGTCCCAGTCGAGCTGTGCGTATTGATCGGCCATGGTCGGGGGTGTCTGTGGCGGGCAGGGCGGCGATTCTAACAGGGCGGGGGCGCGGCCGTGATGCGGCGGCGTGTTGCAGTGCAACGGGCAGCCGGAGCATCGTCGCTTGCGCGAAGCGCTATACGGCCCCTAGTCTGCTAACACCGTTCAGGAAGAGGTGCTTATGTTCGAGTCCGCCGAGATCGACCACGTCATCGACAAGGCCACGTTCGCCGCCGAAGAGCAGGTGCTGCGCGAGGCGCTGCTCGAAGTGCAGTATGCGCTGCGCGAGCAGGGCCGCCATGCGGTGATCATCCTGATCAATGGCATCGAGGGGGCGGGCAAGGGCGAGACGGTCAAGCTGCTCAACGAGTGGATGGATCCACGGCTCATCCAGGTCAGCACCTTCGACCAGCAGACCGACGAGGAACTGGCCCGGCCGCCCGCCTGGCGCTATTGGCGGCAGCTGCCGCCCAAGGGGCGCATCGGCATCTTCTTCGGCAACTGGTACAGCCAGATGCTGCAGGGCCGGGTGCATGGCGATCTCAAGAAGGATCAGCTCAACGGTGCCATCGAAGGCGCACTGGGCCTGGAGCAGATGCTCTGCAACGAAGGCACGCTGATCTTCAAGTTCTGGTTCCACCTGTCCAAGAAGCAGATGCTCGCCCGGCTGGAAAGCCTGAAGGATGATCCGCTGCACAGCTGGCGGCTGAGCCCGCTGGACTGGCAACAATCGAAGACCTACGACAAGTTCGTGCGCGCTGGCGAAGATGTGTTGCGGCGCACCAGCCGTGATTACTCGCCCTGGTACATCGTTGCCGGCGCCGATGCCAATTATCGCAGCCTGACGGTCGGGCGCATCCTGCTCGAAGGCCTGCAGGCGGTGCTGCGCGGCAGCGCCGAACGGGCGCCGCTGCCACATGCCACGCCCCTGATGACGCGCACCGATCAGCGCAGCCTGCTCGACAGCCTGGATATGCGCCTGAGCCTCGCCAAGGCCGACTACCGTGAACAGCTGGTGCGTGAACAGGCACGCCTGGCGCAGCTGATGCGCGACAAGCGCATGCGCCGTCACGCCCTGGTGGCGGTCTTCGAGGGCAATGACGCCGCCGGCAAGGGTGGAGCGATTCGCCGTGTGGCGGCGGCGCTGGACCCGCGCCAGTACCGCATCGTGCCGGTCGCGGCGCCGACCGAGGAGGAGCGCGCGCAGCCCTACCTGTGGCGTTTCTGGCGACATATCCCGGCGCGCGGCAAGTTCACCGTGTTCGACCGTTCCTGGTACGGCCGCGTACTGGTCGAGCGGGTGGAGGGCTTCTGCGCGCCCGAGGACTGGCTGCGCGCCTATGGCGAGATCAATGACTTCGAGGAGCAGCTGAGCAACGCCGGCGTGGTGCTGGTGAAGTTCTGGCTGGCCATCGATGAGCAGACCCAGTTGCTGCGTTTTCGCGAACGCGAGAACAACCCGGTCAAGCGCTTCAAAATTACCGAGGAAGATTGGCGCAACCGCGAGAAGTGGCCGCTGTACCGCGAGGCCGTTGGCGATATGGTCGACCGTACCAGCACCCGCCTGGCACCCTGGACCCTGGTCGAGGCCAACGACAAGCAGTACGCCCGGGTCAAGGTGCTGCGCACCCTCAACGATGCGCTGGAGGCAGCCTTCGAAAAGGCCAGGCACTGATCGCGACGGTTGCCGCTGGCGCCTGAGCAGGCAAGGGCGGCAGTGCGATCAGCTCAAGGCGCTATCGCGGTTGCGGCTATCGAGAATGGCCTGGGACTGCAGCATGCGTGCGATATAGCGTGGCACCTGGCGTTCGGCCTCATCACGAGAAAAGTACGGGCCTTCCAGCGTGCCCTCGCGGGTGCTGAAAAAGAACTGGCCATTGATGGTACTGACCCGCTCGCTGCGAAAATAGGTGCTCTGGCGGGTGTCTTGCGCGCGCTGGATGGTGGCCATGAAAGGCGCCTCTGGTGGGCTGGATTCATGCAGTGTAGCTGCGCGTTGCAAGGTTGCCGGCTGGCCCGTAGGGCGAGGCTCAGCGGCGATCCGGCAGGGTTTTCTGCTTGAGAATGTACAGGCTCACCAGCACGGCACTGGTCAGCATGAACAGCCGCGCCCAGATCAGCGGCACCAGAGCGCAGGAAATGCCGATGCTCAGCCACATCAGGCCGATGGCGTAGATCTTGGCCTTGCGCGGGATCCCTTCGCCGGCCAGATAGTCGCGGATCCACGGCCCCAGACGCGGGTGTTCCACCAACCACAGGTAGAAGCGCTTCGAGCTGCGCATGAAGCACGCTGCGGCCAGCAGCAGGAAAGGAGTGGTGGGCAGCAGCGGCAGGAAGATGCCAAGCACGCCCAGTGCCACGCTCAGCCAGCCGATGAACAGCAGGCAGTAGCGCAGCAGCGGGTTGCGGGTTTCGAAGGGTTCGCGCGCCATGACGATGGCGTCGCCATCAATGCGGGCGAGGCTTGAGCAGCGCCGGCTTCTCGTCGGGTGCGTTGCACAGCAGGAACAGCGCGGTCAGCAGCTCGGGGATCTGATCGATCATGCTGTCGACCAGATCGCGGTCGCGGGCGATCTCGGCGAATTCCGGCTGCTCGTCGAACAGACCCGAACCGACCATGATCGGCAGCAGCAGCTCGCTGACTTCGTCTTCGGCGTCATCGAACCAGACGCTTTCGCGCAGGAACACACCTTCCATGAAACCGATGCACCAGCCGCGCAGGTCGGAATCGTCCGGCTCGTCACCCAGGTCCAGGTCGCACGGCACTTCCGGCTCGTCGTCGCTGGCCAGCTGGCGGGCAATATGGGCCTGCAGCTGGATCAGGGTGGCTTCGATATCGTCGCGCTCCTCGTCGCTGCGGTAGTGCGGCGGCTCGGAGAACAGCGCGTCGATCCACTCGCGCGACTCGATCTTTTCCGGGCAGATGGACAGGGCCGTCAGATAACCATGGGCGGCGACATAGTCCAGAGCCTCTTCGTGCAGGTCATCGGCATCGAGGAAGGCTTGCAGGCGGGACAGTTGCTCGGCGAAGGACATCGGTGGCTACCTTGGAAAAGTAAACGAGGCTGGATTCTAGCAGGCTGTTGAAAAACTATCTGCGTTACGTTGCAGCGCCCAAAAAAGGCAGCGGCTGCCTGGCCCGGGCTTTTCAGCAGGCCTGCTAGTGCAGACCGGCGCAGGCAGCCAGAGTTGCAGGTAAAGAGCGCTGCCAAGGCCGCACCTTGCAGCTCAGGTGCGTATAATGCCCCGCTTGATTCGGAGACCCTACATGCTCGAGCAGGCGCAACGCATCCTCAAAGACGTATTCGGCTATGACAGCTTCCGGGGTCGCCAGGGCGCGATCATCGAGCGCGTGGCCAGCGGCGGCGATGCGCTGGTGCTGATGCCCACCGG
>JAAIGF010197539.1_pt1 | contig 18705 bp, 11 predicted proteins | sample 6487441 | NCBI WGS metagenome assembly JAAIGF01 (sample SAMN13974129, study PRJNA590717) | phyllosphere metagenome | biome: pepper field; feature: multiple bacterial spot infested pepper fields; material: pepper leaves; isolation source: leaves from pepper fields | host: Capsicum annuum ... | reverse complement strand
CGACCGCGTTGATCGCAATCGAGCCGCCTGGTAGGTGACGACCGTTGGTCGTCACGCTCTGGCGGCGCAGCCGTACGGTCGTAGCGCCGGGCTCTGCCCGGCGAGCGCGCAGCGCGCGGTCGGCGCACAGACGTTACGCCGGTGATGGCGGGCAACAGCAACAGCGTGACGACCAACGGTCGTCACCCACCGACAGCCATCGCCCGCGCCGTGGCGACGTCAGCCCATCAGCTCCATCCACGCCGCCTCGGCCTTTTCCAGCTGCGCGGCGGTCGTTTCGCGGTCGCGCCCCAGCACCGCCATGCGCGTGGCATCGGCGTAGTTGGCCGGGTCGGCCAGTTGACGGTCCAGCTCGGCAAGGCTCGCTTCGAGCTCGGCGACCCTGGCCTCGGCCGTGGCCAGTTTGTGCGGATTGACCGGCTTCTTCGACACCACCTGCGCCACGGGGGCCGTTTTAACGGCCACCACCGGCTCGGCCGCCTGTTCCATGCGCACCTTGGTGCCCTGTGCCTGCGGCCGTGTGCGCAGCCACGCCGCGTACTCGTCCAGGTCACCGTCGAACGGCTCGACCACGCCATCGGCCACGCGCCAGAACGTATCGCAGACCAGACCGATCAAGTGGCGGTCGTGCGAGACCATCACGATCGCACCGTCAAAATCGCTCAGCGCCTCGGCCAGTGCCTCGCGCATCTCCAGGTCAAGGTGGTTGGTCGGTTCGTCGAGCAGCAGCACGTTGGGCTGCTGCCAGGCGATCAGTGCCAGCGCCAGGCGTGCACGCTCACCGCCGGAGAAGCCATCGACCGGCTCAAACGCGCGGTCGCCGGGAAAGTTCCACTTGCCCAGGAAATCGCGGAACGACTGGTTGGTCGCCTCCTTGTCGATGTCGCGCATGTGATCCATCGGCGACTGGCCTTCATGCAGCGACTCCACCGTGTGCTGGGCGAAGTAGCCGATGCGCAGGTCCGGGTGGGCCATGCGCTCACCGGCAATGGGCTGCAGCTCGCCGACCAGGGTCTTGACCAGGGTGGTCTTGCCCGCGCCGTTGGGGCCCAGCAGGCCGATGCGCTGACCGGCCTCCAGGCCGAAGCCCACGTTGTGCAGGATGACGGCATCGCTGCCATAGCCGGCCTCGACATGATTGAGACGGATCAGCGAGAACGGCAGCTTGGCCGGCGGCGAAAGCTCGATGCGGAACTCGCGCTCGGCGCGCACCGCCTCGGTGCCCGCCAGCTTCTCCAGCCGCTTCATCCGGCTCTGCGCCTGCGCGGCCTTGGATGCCTTGGCCTTGAAACGGTCGATGAAGCTCTGCAGGTGAGCGCGCTCGGCCTGTTCCTTTTCGTGGGCGATCTGCTGCTGGCGCAGCTGCTCGGCACGCTGGCGCTCGAAGTCGGTGTAGCCACCGGTATAGAGCTTGGCGCCACCGCCATGCAGATGAAGGGTGTGGGTGGCTACGTTGTCGAGGAACTCGCGGTCGTGCGAGATCAGCAGCAGCGTGCCGGGGTACTTCAGCAGCCACTGTTCCAGCCAGTACACCGCATCCAGGTCAAGGTGGTTGGTGGGTTCGTCGAGCAGCAGCAGGTCGCTGGGCATCATCAGCGCGCGCGCCAGGTTCAGCCGCACGCGCCAGCCGCCGGAGAACGAAGACACCGCCCGCGAATGGGTCTCGGCCGGGAAGCCCAGGCCGTGCAGCAGCTTGCCGGCACGCGCCTCGGCGTCGTAGGCATTCAGCTCGGCCATCTTCGTATGGGCCTCGGCCACCGCCTCCCAGTCCTCGCGCGCGGTTGCGGCCGCTTCTTCGGCGAGCACGGCGGCCACCTCGACATCGCCGCCGAGCACGAAGCTCAGGGCCGGATCAGGCAGGGACGGGGTTTCCTGCGCGACGCTGGCGATGCGCACCTTGCCGGGCAGGTCGACGTCGCCCTTGTCGGCTTCCAGCTCGCCTTTGACCGCAGCGAACAGGCTGGACTTGCCGGCTCCGTTGCGGCCGACGACACCCACGCGGTAACCGGCGTGCAGGGTCAGGTCGACGTTGGACAACAGCAGCCGCTCGCCACGGCGCAAGGCGAAATTACGAAGGGAGATCATTCGGGGAGTCCATATAACGGAATGGAATATGCTCGTGAGCACAGTTCCTGCGACGTAATTCTAGCGTTAACGAATACTTGACGTATCCCGGAGCACGTGCCGGCGGCCCATCTCTCCTACCCGGCCGCCGGTCGCGCTTCCGGGGAACTGCCTTCCCCGCGTGAACAGCGCGCCAAATGACCGCTACGGCAAGGTTTTCTTCCCGCCCGTGGGAGTTGACAAGCTGTACCAGCAGCGCATGTTCCGATAACGGACACCGTGGTGGCCAGCGCCTCCAGGACCAGCCCTGCGCTGGTCCGCGCCCACCCCGGTGTCTCCCCCGCCCCCGGAGCCACGTCCTGATGAACCGCAAGACCCGTCCGCTCGCTTCCGCCGTCATCGCCATCCTCGCCGCCGGCGCCGCACCCGCGATGGCCCAGCAGAGCCCCAACACCCTCGACACGGTGATCGTCACCGGCACCCGCGTGGCCGACCGCACCGTGGCCGAGTCGCAGTCGCCGATCGACATCATCACGCCCGAGACGCTCACTGCCACCGGCACCGGCGAGCTGGCCACGGCGTTGTCGCGCGCGCTGCCCTCGCTCAACTTTCCGCGTCCTGCGCTGGTAGATGGCACCAGCGGCGTGCGCCCGGCGCAGTTGCGCGGCCTGTCACCGGACCAGGTGCTGGTGCTGGTCAACGGCAAGCGCCGCCACAGCTCGGCCATGATCAACGTCAGCGGCACCATCGGTCGCGGCTCTGCGCCGGTGGACATCAATGCCATTCCGATCGCGGCCATCGAACGGGTCGAAGTGCTGCGTGACGGCGCCTCGGCCCAGTACGGTTCCGATGCCATCGCCGGTGTGGTCAACATCGTGCTCAAGGGCAGCGACAGCGGCGGCAGCCTGGCCATCGACCATGGCCAGTACTCGGCCGGCGACGGCAACCGCAACCAGCTTTCCGGCGATGCCGGTGTGAGCTTCGGCCAGGGCCGTGGCAGCCTGCATGTGGCCGGCCAGATCAGCCAGCAGGACGAGAGCAACCGCGCGGGCCCCTACCGCGGCAGCACGCCGAACACCGGCAACTTCCCCGCCGTGGGCGAAACCACCTTCGTGGTCGGTGACCCGCAGGTCGACACGGTCGCGGCCTCGGCCAACGCCAGCTTCGCCTTCAACGACAACGTCAGCGCGTACGCCAATGCGCTGGTGAGCAACCGCGACATCACCTCCTTCGCGTTCTACCGCTCGCCCAACCACAGTGGACAGAGCGCCCTGCTGGCGCAGATCTACCCGGACGGCTACGTGCCGCAGATCAACCAGGACGCCAGGGACCGTTCGGTGGTGGCCGGGGTCAAGGGGAGCACCGACGGCGGCTGGACCTGGGACGTAAGCGTCAACCATGGTGAGAACAGCCTGAAGTTCAACACGCGCAACTCGATCAACTACGCACTGGGCGTGGACAGCCCGCGCGACTTCTACGATGGCGCATTGAAGTACCAGCAGGACATCTTCAATGCCGACTTCACCCGATCGCTGGACTGGGGACTGGCCTATCCGGTCACGTTGTCCTTCGGCGGTGAATACCGTCGCGAGAAGTGGGACCAGACCGCAGGCGAGCTCAGCTCCTACACCGGCAGCGGTGCGCAGGGCTTTGCCGGCTTCACCCCGATCAACGAGGTCCACACCGACCGCGACAACTATGCGGTCTATGCCGGCCTGGAAGCCGATCTGACCGACCGCTTCTCGGCGGGCATCACCGGCCGTTACGAGGACTACTCCGACTTCGGCGACAAGGTCTCGGGCAAGCTGTCGGCGCGTTACGCGTTCACCGACCAGCTGGCGCTGCGTGCCACCGCGGCCAGCGGCTTCCGCGCGCCGGCACTGGCCCAGCAGGGCTACCAGGCGGTGACCAGCACCATCGTCAACGGCGAGTTCGTCGAACGCGGTACCTTCCCGGCCGCCAGCGCCGCGGCGCAGGCGCTGGGCTCGGCACCGCTGAAGGCCGAATCGTCAACCTCGTACAGCGTGGGTCTGGTGCTGCAGCCGGTGGACCGTCTGTACCTGACCGTGGACGCCTACCAGATCGACATCGACGACCGCATCGCGCTGTCGTCCAACGTCACCGTCAGCGGCAACCCGGCGGTGGCCAGCCTGCTCAGCGGCCTGGGCCTGCCGCAGGTTACTGCCTTCTCCTACTTCACCAACGGTCTGGATACCCGCACCCGCGGCGTCGATGCGGTGGCCAGTTACACTGTGCCCTTCACCGCCAGCAGCCTGGAACTGACGGCGGCCTACAGCTACAACGACACCGAAGTGAAGAAGGTGAGCGGCTCGCCGGCGGTGTTCGCCGGGCTGGGCATCACCCAGTCGCTGATCGGCCGCGACGAGCTGGGCCGCATCGAGGACAGCTACCCGCACGACAAGTCGGTGTTGAGCGGGACCTGGCGTTCGGACCACTGGGAAGTGGGCCTGGCCGCCACGCGTTACGGCAGTTTCACGGTGCGCAACTCGGCGACTGCGGCACGTGACCAGACCTACGATGCCAAGTGGGTGCTCGATGCATCGGCCAGCTACAAGCCGAGCGCGAACTGGACGCTGACGCTGGGCGCGGACAACCTGCTGGACGAATACCCGGACCGCACGGCCGACCTGCAGAACTCGACCTGGGGGATGCTGCCGTACAGCAACTATTCGCCGTTCGGGTTCAACGGTGCCTACGTGTATGGCCGGATCAGGTACACCTGGTAAGGGCGTGGTGGTGCAGGGCCAATGGCCCTGCACCCGCTGAGCCTGCGCCGCCGGTTTGCCGGATCCGGCGCCATCGGTGAAAATCGGGATACCCCCGTTCCTGCCTGCGAGTGCCGATGCACCATGACACCGCCCTGATCAACATGATCGCCGTCGGCCTTGGTCTCGCCTTCGTGTTCGGCGCCCTGGCCAACAAACTGCGGTTGTCGCCGCTGGTCGGCTACCTTGTCGCCGGCATCGTCGTCGGCCCCTTCACACCGGGCTTCGTCGCCGACCAGGCGCTGGCCAACCAGCTGGCCGAGATCGGGGTGATGCTGCTGATGTTCGGCGTCGGCCTGCATTTCTCCCTGAAAGATCTGATGGCGGTCAAGGCCATCGCCATTCCCGGCGCCATCGGCCAGATCACGGTGGCGACCCTGCTTGGCTGGGGCGTGGCGAGCCTGATGGGCTGGCCGGCCATCCATGGCATCGTGTTCGGGTTCTCGCTGGCCACCGCCAGTACCGTGGTGCTGCTGCGCGCGATGGAAGAACGGCGGCTGCTGGAAACCCTGCGCGGCAAGATCGCGGTGGGCTGGCTGATCGTCGAGGACCTGGCGTGCGTGCTGGCGCTGGTGATGATGCCGGTGCTGGCTGGCGTGTTCGGCGAGGATGCGAGCCGGCAGAGCCATAGTGTCGGCAGTGTGCTGGCGCAGATCGGCTGGACCTTCGTACAGCTGGGTCTGTTTGTCGCGGTGATGCTGGTGGTCGGCCGCCGCGTCATCCCATGGGTGCTCGAGCGCATCGCCGGTACCGGGTCGCGCGAGCTGTTCACCTTGTCGGTACTGGCCATCGCGCTTGGCGTGGCGTTCGGTTCGGCCATGCTGTTCGGCGTGTCGTTCGCGCTGGGCGCGTTCTTTGCCGGCATGCTGCTCAACGAGTCCGAGCTCAGCCACAAGGCTGCCCATGACTCGCTGCCGCTGCGCGATGCATTCGCCGTGCTGTTCTTCGTCTCGGTCGGCATGCTGTTCGACCCGAACATCCTCATCGAGCACCCTTGGCAGGTACTGGCCACCGTTGCCATCATCATGGTGGGCAAGTCAGCCGCCGCGTTCTTCATCGTGCGTGCATTCGGCCATCCCACCAGTACGGCGCTGACCATCTCGGCCAGCCTGGCGCAGATCGGCGAGTTCGCCTTCATCATCGCCGGCCTCGGCGTTGCCTTGAAGATCCTGCCGCCCAGCGGCCAGTCGCTGGTGCTGGCCGGTGCGCTGGTGTCGATCATGCTCAATCCGCTGGTATTCGGTCTGCTGGATCGCTGGCAGGCCAGGCAGCTGGCAGGCCAGCCTGCGGCCGCCGAGCCGGTGGAAGCCATTGGCCCGTCACGCGACCTGCAGGGACACGCCATCGTGATCGGCTACGGCCGCGTCGGCAGTGAACTGGCCCAGGTGCTCAGCGATCGCGGCGTGCCGGTGCTGGTCATCGATGACAACAAGGATCACGTCGAGAGCGCGCACGCCAAGGGCATCGCCGCCATCCGTGGCAGCGCGGCGGCGGACAAGGTACTGGCCGAAGCCCATCCTGAGCGCGCCAAGATCGCCGTGCTGGCCATCCCGCAGCCGCTGGAAGCGGGCGAAGCGCTGGCCAAGCTGCGCGCGATCAATCCCAACCTCACCCTGCTGGCGCGTGCGCACAGCGACGCGGAGGTCAAGCATCTGCTGGAACACGGCGCCGATGGCACGGTGATGGCCGAGCGCGAACTGGCGTATTCGCTGGCCGAGATGATCCTCTCCACACCGCCCTATCGCGGGCTGGGCAAGGACAGCATCCCGGTGGTCTGAGCGCACCTGCTCGACAGATTCCCGCAAGCCGGCGATGGCACGCCGCAATGTCGACCGGGCACGCGGCGGTGAGGTCGGTGGTTCAGTGCGCCGGTGTCGCGCTCACGCTGGTCTGGCACTGGCCATCGGCGCGCGGGCGGCACAGGCCGGTACCACGCAGCCAGGCCATCCATTCCAGCGTCTGCTCACGCTGCGGCACATAGCGGAACGCTTTCTGCACCACATAGTGCGAGTGTGCCCCCTGCAGGCCCTTCAACCACGCGTGCTCCGGTTTGCCGGTGGCCGGGTTGTTCGGGCAGGTCAGCATCAGCAACGCGAAGCGATGGCCGTCCTCTTCGCCCTCGCGCAGCCAGGTGCTGGTCGACCCCGGACACGCCTTCAACCAGCCGGCCTCGATGGGCGCCAGAAACTGGCGCGGCGCGGGCACCTGTCCCGTTGGGTCCAGCACCTGGTGGATGCTGAGCATGTCGGTCCAGTTCTGCGCAGACTGGTGGGTCGGCACCATCTGCATGACGCGCGAGCCGTTCGGGTTGACCGATTCGGTAAGCGCGACGTAGCCGGGCGTGGGTGGCATGACCAGCCGTTCCGACACCTTGGTCGGCGGCATCGCCGCAGCCGCGCACGAGGCGGTCAGCAGAAGCCACAGCGGCAGCAATGAAGATCGACGGAACGGGGCCATCGCTGGCTTCCTTTCAGGAACGGGAGAACGCGCAGTATCCCCGCCCGGCTGCGGCCCCCCCTGCACGCTGACTGAATCGAGCAACGCGGGCCGTCGGCGATACACCCACGTCTGTCAGCCCCGCCCGACACCGGCGACTGCCGAAGGCGCTGTGCGCCAAGGCCTCGCCCGCCACCCGCTGCGGCTGCAATGTGTTGTGTGGTCGCGCGGCGCTTGTACTGACCTGTTCAGGCCGCATAGGGCCTTGCATCCGGCACGGCCTGCGCCGCCGGGCGGTTTTCAGGGCAAACACGACACAGGCGGCGGCACCTCGAAGGCGCACTATCGCGCGGGTCATGCGGGCAGGCGATCACGGAAGCGGCCCGCCCGGCCCGAAAACGGACAACGCTTTAGGCCTGCCGACGACGCAATCGGAACTGTGCCGATCACCGGGAGCACAGTGCCCCGATGCCTGCCCCCCAGGACGCTGATGAAGATGAGCTCCTTTCCCACAGGTGAGCGACTGACATGCTTCCACGCATCTCCATCCTTGGTGCCGGACACAGTGGCTGTGCACTGGCGGTCGATCTGCACGCACGCGGCTTCGAGGTGCTGCTGCATGCCCATCCATTTCATCGGCGGCAGCTTGATGCCATCGAGCACGCCGGGCGGCTGCGCGCCGACGGTGTCTGCTCGGCGACCTGCCGGCCGACCACCACCACCTCCCTGCAGCGGGCGCTTGAACATGCCGACCGCCTGCTGATCACCCTGCCCGCCTACGCACACGAGGAACTGATCACATCTTTGGCCAGCCATGACCTGCGCCGCCATACGCTGGTCTGCATCACCGGCAACTTCTTCGCGCTGGCCGCACGCCATCGGCTGGATGCACAGGCGATCGTGGAAACCAGCACCTCGCCGTTCTCGTGCCGTGTCAACGGGCACACCGTGTACATCAAAGGGCGCAAGGCCATGATGTATGCCGCCGCACTCGGCACGCTGGGGCTGCAGCAGCGTCAGGCGGTGGAAGCGCTGTTCCCGCAGCCACTGGTCTGGCTGCCCAGTGTGCTGGCCAACAGCCTGAGCTGTGTGACCGGCGTCATGCATCCCACCCCGGCGCTGATGAATGCCGGTCGCATCGAGAGCACCGGCGGCGACTTTCATTTCTACCGGGAAGGCATGACCGCCGGCGTGGCCCGGGTCATGTCGTCGGTGGATACCGAGCGCCTGCTGATCGCCGACAGTCTCGGGATCACCCTGCCGCCTGCGCTGAACCTGATGAACGACTACTACCGGCAAAGCTTCGGCTCGCTGGCCGAGTTCGCACGCGAAAGCGTGGAGCACAATTCGCGAAAGAGCGCGCCCGACAGCCTGACCCACCGTTATCTGATGCAGGACGTGCCGTACGTGCTGGTGCCGTGGCGCGCACTGGCGCGGCGCATGGGGGTGGCGACGCCGACCATCGATGCGGTGATCCAGCTGACCGCGAAGGCCAACCGCATCGCGCTGGCCTCGGGCAGCCACACGCTGCGCAGGCTGGGCCTGCATGGCCTGGAGCCGCAGCAGCTGCGTGCGCTGGCACGCGGCGAGGACATCACCGGCGGGCACGAATCACCCAGCCGCACTACCTGCGAAGCGGTCGCCGTGTAGCCAGCCGGGGGCGCCCGTGCATGGGGCACGGGCGCCTGCAGGCCGATCAACGGCGTTCGAATGCCAGCCTGCCCGCCGCAGCATCTACCGCGATGGTGTCGCCGCTGCTGAACTCGCCGCCCAGGATCTTCTGCGCGAGCGGGTTCTCCAGCTGGGCCTGGATGGCCCGCTTGAGCGGACGGGCGCCGTATACCGGATCGAAGCCCACGTTCCCCAGCAGGTCAAAGGCTGCATCACTGACCGACAGCGTCAGGCCACGCTCGGCCAGCCGCTTTTCCAGCCCGCGCATCTGGATGCGCGCGATCTGACGGATCTGCTGCTTGTCCAGCGGATGGAACACCACGATGTCGTCCAGCCGGTTGATGAACTCAGGGCGGAAATGCGCCTGGACCACCCCCATAACCGCGGCTTTCATCTGAGTATAAGCCTCCGGGCTGTCATCGCCACTCATGTCCTGGATCTGGTGCGAGCCCAGGTTGGAGGTCATGACGATCACCGTGTTGCGGAAGTCCACGGTGCGCCCCTGCCCGTCGGTCAGGCGGCCATCATCCAGCACCTGCAGCAGGATGTTGAACACATCCGGGTGCGCCTTTTCGACCTCGTCGAGCAGGATCACGCTGTATGGCCGACGACGCACGGCTTCGGTGAGGTAGCCGCCTTCCTCGTAGCCGACATAGCCCGGGGGCGCGCCGATCAGGCGCGCAACGCTGTGCTTCTCCATGAACTCGCTCATGTCGATGCGCACCATGGCGTCGGCCGAGTCGAACAGGAAATCGGCCAGTGCCTTGGTCAGCTCGGTCTTGCCCACGCCAGTCGGGCCGAGGAACAGGAACGAGCCGCTCGGACGGTCCGGGTCGGAAAGGCCCGCGCGCGAACGCCGCACCGCATCGGACACAACGCGGATCGCTTCCTCCTGGCCCACCACGCGGGTGTGCAGCATCTGCTCCATGCGCAGCAGCTTGTCACGCTCGCCCTCAAGCATCCTGTTGACCGGAATGCCGGTCCAGCGCGAAACGACCTCGGCGATTTCCTCGTCGGTCACCCGGTCCTGCACCAGCTTGAAATCCTTGCGTTCCACTTCCTGGGCGGCATGCAGCTGCCGTTCCAGATTGGGCAGCACTCCATACTGGATTTCGCTCATCCTGGCGAAGTCCTGCCGCCGCTGCGCCGCTTCCAGGTCGAGCTTGGCCTTCTCCAGCTGTTCCTTGATCTTCGTGGTGCCCTGCAGGGCCGCCTTCTCGGATTTCCAGATTTCGTTGAGGTCGGAGAACTCGCGCTCAAGGGCATCGATGTCCGCTTCCAGGTCGGCCAGGCGCCGCTTGGAGGCCTCGTCCTTCTCCTTCTTCAGCATCTCGCGCTGGATCTTCAACTGCATCAACCGCCGCTCGATGCGATCCAGCTCTTCAGGCTTGGAGTCGATCTCCATGCGGATGCGCGAGGCCGCCTCGTCCATCAGGTCGATGGCCTTGTCCGGCAGCTGGCGATCGGCGATGTAGCGGTTGGACAACGTAGCCGCTGCGACGATGGCCGGGTCGGTGATCTCTACCCCGTGGTGCAGGGCGTACTTCTCCTTCAGCCCGCGCAGAATGGCGATGGTGTCCTCCACGCTCGGCTCACCGACCAGCACCTTCTGGAAGCGGCGCTCCAGCGCAGCATCCTTCTCGATGTACTGACGGTACTCGTCGAGCGTGGTGGCGCCGATGCAGTGCAGCTCGCCACGTGCCAGTGCCGGCTTGAGCATGTTGCCGGCATCCATCGCCCCATCGGCCTTGCCGGCACCGACCATGGTGTGCAGCTCATCGATGAACAGGATGATCTGGCCTTCGTTCTTGGCCAGGTCGTTGAGCACGCCCTTCAGGCGCTCCTCGAACTCACCACGGAACTTGGCACCGGCGATCAATGCGCCCATGTCCAGCGACAACACCCGCTTGCCACGCAGGCCCTCGGGCACTTCGTCATTGATGATGCGCTGGGCCAGGCCTTCAACGATGGCGGTCTTGCCCACGCCGGGCTCACCGATCAGCACCGGGTTGTTCTTGGTCCGGCGCTGCAGCACCTGGATGGTACGGCGGATCTCCTCGTCGCGACCGATCACCGGGTCCAGTTTGCCGCTCTCGGCGCGCGCGGTCAGGTCGATGGTGTACTTTTCCAGCGCCTGACGCTGCTCTTCGGCATTCTCGCTCTGGACGCTCTCGCCGCCGCGCAGTTTGTCGATGGCCGCCTGCAGGCGTGCCTTGTCGGCGCCGGCAGCGCGCAGCGCCATGCCCAGCGAACCGCCATCTTCCAGCGCTGCCAGCACGAACCACTCGCTGGCGATGAACGCATCGCCCTGCTGCTGGGCCAGTTTGTCGGTCTGGTTGAGCAGACGTGCCAGATCGTTGCCGATGGAGAGGTTGCCGGCCTGGCCGGTGACCTTGGGCAGCGCATCCAGCGCCTCGTCCAGGCGCTCGCGCAGCACAGGCACATTGATGCCGGCCTGTGCCAGCAATGGCCGCGTGCTGCCATCGGGCTGCTCCAGCAGGGCATGCAGCACGTGCACCGGTTCAACAATCGTGTTGTCGCGGCCCACGGCCAACGACTGGGCGTCTGCCAGCGCCTGCTGGAAGCGCGAAGTGAGCTTGTCCATCCGCATGTCAGTCCCTCGAATCAGAAAACGCCGGCCGCGCCGGCACTACCGATCAGATGCGGATGCGCCCCTGCCAGTTTCAAGGGGGTCTGCGACGAGCGTCCGGCACTGGTCAGCCAGCGGCCAGCATCACCCCTGCCATGTCGAGCCCCCGTGGTGATGGCAGGAGCCTGCCCTGCCACCTTCGCGCGCCGCTCAACCGCGGGTGATCGCCGCGCGCAGCGCACGCAGCTGCTGCATCACCGCCTGTTGCTGGGCCAGGTCGAGCCGCAGCAGCGCTTTCTGTCCGACCGAGCGCGCCTGCAGCGCAGGGTCCACGAAAGCGTAGCGGCCGCGTGGGTCACGCGTGACGGCCAGCGGCCGCGCTGGCTCCGGGGTCTGCAGCAGGTGGTCGATCACGGCCACCAGGCGATCGTTGAAGTACGCATCACCCACGCCCAGGTCCGCGTAGGCCTGCTGCACGAGGGGGTAGAACCGCAGGTAGGCACGCGCCAGCGCGTCGGCATCCACGGCGGTGAAGGCCTGCACATAGGGTGCATAGCGCGCGCCGTTGGCCGCGGCGATCTGCTCCCCGTCCGCACCGGCCTCCACCTGCAGCGCACCGGGCAGCGGCGCGACCGCCATCACGGTAGGCGGCACGCTCGGCTTGTCCAACAGATTGATGTGCCCAACCAGCCGCGCGATGACATGGTCGCGCAGCAGCGGCGCGAGCGTACCCTCGCCGCCCAGCAGCCCGGCCAGCGACTCCAGCGCGGCTGCATCGCTGTCCTGCAGGGCCGGCAGCGCGGGATCAGCTGCGGCCTCGATATCCAGCGGGTGCTGCACCAGTGTGGGGCCCGCCGCCGGGTCGGCGCCAGCGGCCGGCGCCGCAGCGCCGCGGGCCGGCGCGCCTGCTGCAGGCGGATCGGCGCGTCCAGGCGCGCCGGTATCGAAACGGTCGCGCAGCAGCAGGAATCCTATTCCGCCGACCAGTACCACCCCCGCGATCCACGGCCAGACCGCTGTTTTCTCATTGCGCATGCCATCGTTGCCTCACAAACGTGGAGTAAGTGAGACCCGGCGGCCCGGCGACGGTTCCTCGCCGGTTCAGCTGCGGTCCATCGGCTGCTTCTGCAACGACAGCAGCGAGAGGATCAGCGCCAGCGCCACGTAGGCCCCGGCGAACTGCCAGCTGATGACCCGCGCCAGGCCCTGCAGCGACCACGGCAGGTAGATGCCACCGCGCGGATCAACCGAGTGGATCAGACCGAACAGCGTGAGTGCAGCAGCGACCAGCAGAAAACCGCTGGCGCGCCGCAGGCGGCCGTCGACCATCGCCGCCACGGTGGCGATCCACAGCATGGCGGTGATGATGAATCCGTTGCCCAGTGCGAAGATCACCGCCAGCTCCGGCAGCCCATGGCCATCGACCTGGGACAACAGTGCCGGCAGCTGTTCGGGCCCGATCCACCCTGGCGCCTTGATCGTCAGCAGGTAGGCCACCGACGGCAGAAAGCCCAGCACCATCGCCCCGGCATGCTGGCGCGGGGTGGCCTGGAATGCCTGGGTGGTGATGTCGATGGCGACATAGACGATGATCGGCGCCAGTACCGCCAGCGGCAGCCACTGCACCAGCCCGGAGATGATGCCGAGCATGCCGCCGATGCCGACGAACAGGCCGGTCAGCAGCGTATAGCCGCTGCGCGCGCCCATATGCTTGTAGGCTGGCTGGCCGATGTAGGGCGTGGTCTGGGCGACGCCACCGCAGACACCGGCCACCAGGGTGGCCACTGCTTCAACCAGCAGGATGTCGCGGGTGCGGTAGTCATCGCCGGCCGCGCGTGCACTTTCGGAAACGTTGATGCCCCCGACCACCATGAGCAGCCCGAACGGCAGCAGCAGCGGCAGGTAGGTCATCGCGGTGGGCAGGCCGTCGATGAAGCCAAGTGTGGGCAGCGGCAGCACCACCTGCGGTGGTACCCAGGCCGGCACCTGGAAACCGGGAACGCCGAGGCCGGCCAGACCCAGCCCATAGTAGAGCGCGGTGCCGAACACGAAGGCGAGCAGCACGCCGGGCCCGCGCACCGGCAGACGTCCCTTGGCGATCAGGACGTAGAGCAGCAGCCCGAGCGTGGTGAAGCCCACCAGTGGCGAGCGCAGGGTTTCCAGAAGCGGCAGCAGGCCCATCAACACCAGCGCGATGCCGGCAATGGACCCCAGCAGTGCGGCACGCGGCAGGGCACGGGTCACCGCTTCGCCGAAGAAGGACAGCACCAGCTTGAGCACGCCCATGATCACCAGGGCGGCCATGCCCAGCTGCCAGGTCGCGATGGCTGCTGTGTTGGGGTCCATGCCCTGCTGCTTGAAGCCCAGGAACGCCGGACCGAGCACCAGCAGTGCCATGCCGATGCTGGTCGGCGCATCCAGTCCCAGCGGCATCGCGGTAACGTCGTCGCGCCCGCTGCGCGCGGCCAACCGGCGCGCCATCAAGGTGTAGAGCAGGTTGCCGACCAGCACGCCCAGCGCGGTGCCGGGGAACATGCGGGTGAACACCACATCGGCCGGGAACTGGAACAGGCCGATCAGGGCCATCGCGATGAAGCCAAGGATGGAGAGGTTGTCGACGACCAGGCCGAAGAAGCCGTTGAAATCGCCAGCGACGAACCAGCGCCGGTTCGCGGCGGGAGCGGGAGCGGTCATGGGAAGGGGCGGTGGGGGTGGGGACCGCCGATGGTAGGCCCAGCCGCGCCGGCGCGCCAATGCCGGCTGCCCTTCGGCCACATCGCGCTGGAAGCCGCGCTGCGCGCTCGCCCCGTAGTGCCGGGCTCTGCCCGGCAGCTCTGCGACCGGATCGCGATGAAGCCGCGCTGCGCGCGCGCCGGGCAGAGCCCGGCGCTACGACGGCAGCTCTGCGACCGGATCGCGCTGGAAGCCGCGCTGCGCGCGCCGGGCAGAGCCCGGCGCTACCACGGCAGGGCGTTGCCGGCGGCGGCTCAGAACGATACTTCGACCGGCTGGCGGGACCACAACACCGACTGATGCGCGGTCTTCTGCTTCCACGCCAGGCGGATCGCTTCGATGTCCGCGCGGCGCGCAGGCGTGTCCTCATGCAGCACCACCAGAACCTTGGTGCGCAGGCGGTTGGGTTCGGCATCACCGCGGAACAGCCACTGGCCGTAGGCGTCGAAGACGGTCAGGCCATCGGGAAAGCGCGGGGTGACCTCCGTGTCCAGAAACTGCCGCCACTGTGCCTCGCTGATGCCCTCGGCCTGCGGGCGTTCGGCCTTGCCCTGCTCTTCGCCCACGCCGAAGTACAGCTCGCTGCGCACCCAGCCATGGGCATCGGCCGGGCGCGCGGCGTCACCCTGCATTGCCGCAGTGGCGGTGACCGCGGCGAGGGTGCCGGTCGGGGCGAGGCTGGCACAGCCGCTGGTGGCCAACAGCAGGGCAGCGGCAAGAGCGAGGCGTTTCATCGGGAACTCCAGGGGCAAGGGAAATCGCGGCGGGGCACGGAGGGTACACCGCGTTGTCGGTTGCTGCTGCAACCGCCGCTGATGCCGGCGGGTCATCTGCTCATGACACCACCTGCCCCGCTTGCATCCTCCCCCCACCTCACGCCAAGATACTATATCGCTTCATCCGGATGGATGTAAGTGAAACCAATCCCTTCCCCGTGTTGTTGCTGGAGCCCCCATGTCTTCGCGCCTGTCCGCGTCTCCGCTTGGCCTCGCTATTGCCTTTGCCCTGCTCACCCCTCCCGCCCATGCGCAGGACGCCACCAACCTGGATACGGTGATCGTGACCGGCACCCGTGCGGTGGACCGAACCGTGCTCGAATCCACCTCGCCGGTGGACGTGCTGACCGCCGAGGACATCCGCAAGGCCGGCGTGGTCAACGGCGAGCTGGGCAGTGCGCTGCAGGCGCTGCTGCCCTCCTTCAACTTCCCACGTCAATCCAATTCCGGCGGCGCCGACCATGTGCGCGCGGCGCAGCTGCGGGGGCTCTCCCCCGACCAGGTGCTGGTGCTGGTCAACGGCAAGCGCCGCCACCACAGTGCGCTGGTCAACACCGGCAGCAAGATCGGGCGCGGCACCACCCCGGTGGACTTCAACGCCATTCCGGTCAGTGCCATCAAGCGCATCGAAGTGCTGCGTGATGGTGCCGGTGCCCTGTATGGCTCCGACGCGGTGGCCGGGGTGATCAACGTGATCCTGGACAACGCGGCGGAAGGTGGCAGCGTGGAGGTCAGTTACGGCGCCAACCACACCGATCTCAAGCCGATCGGCCGTACGCTCACCGACGGCCAGACCGCCAACATCAGCGCCAACGTGGGCACCGCATTGAGCGACGACGGCGGCTTCCTGCGCGTTGGCGTGGAGTACAAGGAGCGTCGCGGCACCAACCGCGCGGGTTTCGACCAGATTCCGCCGTGGGACCAGACCGAGGCCAACCTTGCGCTGCAGGGCAAGCGCAATTACGTGCTGGGCGATGGCGCGAGCAAGGACATCAATGGCTGGTTCAACGCCGAGCTGCCGTTCGGGCAGACCGGCGTAGCGTATGCATTTGGTACTTACAACCAGCGTGACACCGAGGGCGCGAACTACTTCCGCTACCCCGACGGCGAGGCCAACTGGACCCAGCTGTATCCCAATGGCTACCGCCCGATCTCCGAAGGCGAAAACAGCGACGTACAGCTGGTGGCCGGTGCACGCGGCCAGTGGGACGACTGGAACTACGATGCCAGCCTTGACCACGGCCAGAACAGTTTCACCTACCGTCTGCGCAATACCCTCAATGCCTCCCTGGGCCCGACCAGCCCGACGCGGTTCAAGACCGGCGACTACGAGTATGCGCAGACCGTGGCCAACCTCGATGTCGGCCGCGTGTTCGAGCAGGGCCCGGACACGACCCACAGCCTGGGCCTGGGTGCCGAGTTCCGCCACGAGCGCTACCAGACCCGTCCCGGCGACCCCAGCAGCTACGCTGCGGGCCCGTTCACCGACCGCCCGACCGGCTCGCAGGCCGGCGGCGGGCTGACCCCACAGGACGCGGCCAACCTGTCGCGCGATGTGGCCAGTGTCTACGCCAGCCTGTCCAGCCAGTTCGGCGAGCATTTCTCCACCGACCTGGCTGCACGTTATGAGCACCACGACGATTTCGGTGGTGAACTGACCGGCAAGCTCGGGCTGCGCTATGAGTTCACCCCTGCGTTCGCGCTGCGTGGCGCGCTCTCCAACAACTACCGCGCACCGTCGCTGGCCCAGATCGGCTACGAGTCCACCGACACCGGTTACAACGCCGCCGGCCAGCTGGTGCAGGGTCGTCTGCTCTCGGTCGACAATCCGATCGCGCGGGGACTGGGCGCGACCGACCTGAAGCCGGAGAAGTCGCTCAATACCAGCCTGGGCTTCACCAGCCGCATCGGCGAACACTTCGACCTGTCGCTGGACCTGTTCCAGATCGACATCGACGACCGTATCGCGCTGTCAGAAAGCATCACCGGCGACGCACTCACCAGCTTCGTGCAGCAGCAGTACGGTGTTGCCGGTCTGCAGAGCGCCAGCTTTTTCGGCAACGCAGCCGACACACGCACACGCGGCGCCGAGCTGGTCACCAACTGGCGGCAGGGGCTGGGCGATGGTCAGCTGCTGCTGACCGGGACCTGGTCATATGCAAAGACAACGCTGAAGAATGTGCTGGCCACCCCGGACGCCCTGCTGGCTCTGGACCCGGACTACGTGTTGTTCGGCATCGAGGAAAGCAACACGTTGACCGACGCTGCACCGCGTACGCGGGCCTCGCTGGGTGCCACCTGGGGCAATGACCAGTGGACCGTGAGCAGCCGGGTCAACCGCTATGGCCGTGCGACGCGGGTGTTCAACTTCGGCGATGGCTACATTCCCCGCCAGACCTACCAGGCCGAATGGCAGCTCGATGCCGAGGTGGAATACCGCTTCAGCCCGCGCTGGAGCGTCGCCATCGGCGGCCAGAACCTCACCGACAATTATCCGGATCTGTCCAACGACGACATCTACTACTTCGGCAACCTGCCCTACGACGTCCTGTCGCCGGTGGGCAGCAATGGCGCCTATTACTACGGCCGCGTGCGCTATACATTCTGACCCGGAGGCGGCCCGTGCAGCGCCGGACATCCCCGGCGCTGCCGCAGCTTTTAACCACCCGTCGACCCCACCTACACATCCGCGCTGGCATGGTGCCGACCATGGCCAACGACCTCCCCCTGCGTCCGCCGCCACCGTTGCTTGACGACGCGTGTGCTCTTTTTCTCGATGTCGACGGCACGCTGGTCGGCTTTGCCGAACACCCGTCCGCGGTTGCACTTGCGCCCGATGTGCGGGCGGCAATAGAACGTCTCAGCGAACGCCTCGACGGCGCGCTGGCGCTGGTCAGTGGGCGTCCGCTCGGACAGCTGGATGCGTTGTTCAGCCCACTCCAGCTGCCCGCCGCGGGGTTACATGGCCATCAGCTTCGTCATGCTGATGGCCGGTTGCATGACGCGCGCAGCGACCAGGCAAATATCGACTGGCTGCGTGCCGTACGCGAGCAGGCCGAGCGGTTTGCTGCCAACCATCCCGGCGTGCTGGTGGAAGACAAGGGCGCGAGCCTGGCCCTGCACTGGCGAACTGCTCCAGAAGCGGCCGCCGAGGTGCGGGCCTTCGCCGATCGCCATGTGCGCGGCAACTGCAGCTATCGGCTGCAGCCTGGCGACCACGTCATCGAGTTCGTCCCGGTGGGCTCGGACAAGGGCCGCGCCCTGCGCATGATGATGCAGCAGGCACCGTTCCGCGGCCGCCTGCCGGTGTTCATCGGCGACGATCTCACCGACGAGTACGGCTTCGAAGCGGCCAATGCCCAGCATGGCTGGAGCGTACTGGTGGGCGAACGCGAAAACAGCGCCGCGATTTTCCAGCTGGCCGATGTGGACGCCGTGCACGGCTGGCTGCTCGAAAATGCCTGGTCCAGCAACTCGAACATCACCCCCACTATCACCAAGAAAGAGATGCACGCCCCATGAGTGTTGCCGACCTCAACCTTGGCGTCGTCGGCAACGGCAGCTTCGGCGCCTTGATCGACCGCCAGGCCCGCGTTGTCTGGAGCTGCCTGCCTACCTTCGATGGCGATCCCACCTTCTGCGCCCTGCT
>JAAIGF010273713.1_pt1 | contig 18741 bp, 15 predicted proteins | sample 6487441 | NCBI WGS metagenome assembly JAAIGF01 (sample SAMN13974129, study PRJNA590717) | phyllosphere metagenome | biome: pepper field; feature: multiple bacterial spot infested pepper fields; material: pepper leaves; isolation source: leaves from pepper fields | host: Capsicum annuum ... | reverse complement strand
TGTTTAAAAACACCGACTATAAGTGGTATGCGGTTTCTTACAACACAACTACGCAGGTTGCTGAACCTTCCAATAAGGCAACACCAACGTTGGATGTTACAACGGCAGCACAAGATTTGTTGTTTGCTTCGGGAACCATACGTACCGTAGCCGGTGGAAATAAAATCAGCATTGCTTTCGATCGGAAAATGGCGGTTATCAAAGTGCGCGTAGATGCTAGAGGGATGTTTTCACCGATTAACTCGGTGGATGGAACCGTCACGGCCGCGACGCAAGGTGTTGTACAGAGTGCGGGGCGCTTAAACTTAAAAACGGGCGCTTACAACTCGACAACGGCCAACAATTCGACTATAAATTTAAATTGGAGCAACGAAAGTAGCGACACCGGAGATTCGGTAAAAGTTGCTTATATCTATACAACCGGGACGTCGCCTATCGCAGGATTTGGCGTCAACCTGAGCTCTTTGGTGTTGAAATTAGATAATACACAGTCGCCTACACGTACGTTTTCCAACCGAAATTTCAATTTTACCTCGTCGTTTACACCAACATTAGGCAATCGGTATACCATTAATATTCAATTGCGGGAGTCGGCGGTAGAGATTGGCGGCGTGAAATGGGCGCGTGCTAATCTGTATTTTTCGGCAAGTAACCCAGGCTATCGTTTCAGGCAGCAGTCTTCTAACATTTACGGAACGGCTAGCAATCCGGCTGCGTCTGGCGAATATTGGAACTGGCGCGCGAGAAAACCTGGTGCATCAGGCGCGGAGACGGCTACAGGCGTGGTGGATCCCTGCACATTGGTTTTTCCAGAAGGAACCTGGCGCATGCCAGATGCTACCGAATTTAATACCTTGATCAATGTGACAGCAGGCAGCGGTACGCCAAGAAGAAGTGTTGGCCAAACGGATAATCCAACAATACGTTATGCAGCCTGGACGAATTCGGCAACGGGCTCGCCAACGGAGTATGGTATAAATTGGACTTCCTGGTTGTCTTTTGGCTATCGTGCTACAGGATCGAATACCATAGTAAACTATAACCCTTCAGAATCTACTTTTTATGGGTATTGGTGGGCAAGAGATCAGGTAAATACGACGAACGCCCAGTATTTCCGCGCAAACTACACGCTTAACAGTAATAATAGTGCCTATGTAGCCACGCTGGAGATTACACCGGGAACGGGCACCAAAACATTAGGTATGAATGTGCGGTGCGTTCGGACGGCAAATAATTAACGCTTTATTTTTAAGATTTTTCAGAAAAAAAATCACCAAAAGCAACGTAAACAATACGTTGCTTTTTTTTATATTTACAATTGATTAGTAGGTGATTAACCTGCTCCGGAAATTATGCTATGCATAAATTCCATATGTTTATGAAATTGTTTGGGCAAGACCGAAGGGTAACTACGGTTTTTTGTAGCGTTTTCTCTATAAATTTTTTTTTGACCGCCGACATTGCTATGGATTATATGTGCGCGTTGCAATAATTCTTTAAATTTGTTACATGGTCTAGATGGTGTCGGGATGGCTTATGGTTTCGTACTTTTCTATCTGTTAAAATTATTAAAAACTGAAAAAAATGAAGGTATTTATTCTTGTTTTTGTGGTGCTATGGGCAAGCACAGCATTCTCGCAGTCTACTATCACCATGCCGGACTCCACCGTGGAGCACCGACAAGAGAAACATAAGGTAGTAACAAATAAATTTTTTGAGAACTGGTTTATAGGTGCTGGTGTCGGCGCGCAATTTTTTTACGGCGACCACAACCGGCAGATGAACTTTTCTGATCGTTTGGTGCCGGCTTATGAGCTGCATCTTGGAAAATGGTTTACACCAGGTATTGGTGTGCGACTAGCATTAAATGGTTTAAACAATAGAGGTCTAACGCAAAATGGAAGTCACTCTACCGGCGAACTGTACGATGCCGTCAATAATTTGTATGTTCAGGAATTTCAATATATTAATTTGCATGGTGACGTGCTTTTTAATATTTCCAACATGATTGGCGGTTATAAAGAGGATAGATTTTATCAGATGAGTCCGTATGTTGGATTAGGGTGGATGACAACCTGGGATGAACCTACCGCGAGTGAAATTAGTGCAAACCTGGGTATATTCAATAGTTTTCGCATCAGTAAGGCCGTTGACATTACACTAGATGTACGGGGTAGTATGGTGCAAGATCGATTCGACGGTGAGCTCGGCGGAAGAAAAGACGAAGGCATGCTAACGGCGGCTGCAGGTATCGTGTATCGTTTCGGCAGGTCAACAGGCTGGAACAAAAATACGCAAACTATTGTGCGCTACACCAACGAAAAGGAACTACAAGCTTTGCGCGATAAAGTGAACGAACTTGCTGCAGATAATAATGCGCTAAAAAGACAGCTTTCTAATGCTAAAGATACTTCGGTTACTGAAGTTATTGTCGAGAAAAATGTATTGGCGGCGCCGATCTTGGTGACCTTCCCGCTGAATAAAAGTACGGTAAGCAACGAAGCACGTGTTAATTTGGGCTTCTTTGCAAAAGTAATCAAAGAAGGTGATCCTAAAATCGTTTATCAGGTGGTGGGTTATGCCGACAGGGGTACAGGTTCTAAGAAAACAAATGATCGGTTAAGCCGGGAGCGTGCACAGGCAATTTACAACATATTGGTGCGTGAGTTTGGCATAAATCCTACGCAACTGGAAGTTGACCACAAAGGTGGTGTAGATAATATGTTTTACGATGATCCTCGGTTAAGTAGAGCAGTTATCACCATTGCTAAATAATAAGAAGTTTATAAACCGTTATTATCCTTTACGAAAATAGGCGCCCATAGCGCCTATTTTTTGTTCTTGACCTGTTGTATGCAAATTGTTCAGCATATAACCATCTTTTTGCTGAGCGAGTAGGGTAATCTTCGAGTTTAGCGAATGTCTAATCCCGATTATACTATCTTTTTAAAGCTTACGGGTTGGCCGCAGTTGTTCGTACACAACGAACGTTGCGGAATCCAGAACTTGCGATATTTAAGCCAAGAAGATTCAATAGCGTTACGTCGCCTATACCTGTGGTCGATCCTGAAGTGTACACAATACTAATAGAAGGAGGAATAACCGTAATTTGAGTCGAAGGCACTTGTCCTGCGCGGTAATAGCTGGCTAATACATTCAAAATTGATCCCAAAGCAATTGTTGGGTCATCACTCCAAATATAGGTGTCTCGGGCATAATCTTCAATGCCGAAGCTTACTGTTGCAAGACCGGTTAATAAACTTATGTTAGGACTATGACCATTGTAAGGCAGTACCAGGTTGCTGTTTGGGTAAGTCGGGCTACCTGTGCCGGTACCGGTGTATTCAATTCTACCTAAAGTAATGCCCGTTTGGCCCGTGCTTCCATTTCCCGTTCCCGGAAAGAACGTTCTTCCGCTTGTTGTGTTGCTTAACGTAATTAACTCTGCCGGACTGGGCGTGCGCCAACGGTTAGTTGGGTAAACTTGCCGACACGGATCGCCTGAGCCTATACTGACATCGTCTGGTGTTAACGCTCGCCAAGGCCAGTAGCCACGACGCTCAGCAATGTTGTTGTTGTTCGGGTAGAATCTGTACGCATTATGATCACCGGAGATGTAATATAAGTTTTCTCTTGCCCACTGAATACCAGCAACCGTTACAGGCGATTCGACCAAGTTAATAAGGGCAGTTTTGCTACGGCCTAAAGAAGAAAACGATGGCACGTTGAACGTGTAACTCGTTGATCCTGGGAAAGTGCGCGTCGTGTTATCTGTTAACGTGATCCCAAAATTGCTTAAGCTCACTTGCATGGCCGGCATGGCGGCGTTGCTTGCTGTGTAATAATAAGCCACGTTACGATCGTTGAAGGTGTAACCAGCGGGTCTGACAAAATTTGGTGTGCTAATCGCCGCGGGTGTATAGCTGGTCGCACCACTGATCACATTTGTACGCAAATCCAATGTGCCCGTCGTAAAGTTGGTACCTGTAAGTGTTACAGTGGCGCTGTTTAGATTGGCAAACATGCCTAAGGTGTTTAATTCAATGCCGATACGGTTGGTGCGGTGTGAAAAGGTGATGGGTAGGTGCGTGCTTCCTGTAGCGGTAATGCTAACCGTGCCCGATGCCGTTATCAGATCGCGCGTTGTTCCCGTAGGCACCGTTGGCGTACTCGTGTTAGAAACATTCGCGACACTTTGGTTGTCGTTATACGAATAAGCATACCAAGTGTAGGTTTCGCCACGTGCCACATTGATATTTAATGCCGTTCCGGCAGTAGCTTCCTGTGAATCCCAAAATACGCCGTTGGAGCGGTAGAGTAGGATGCGGTAGCGGATGCCATTAGGCATTGCGGTAACCATCTTGTTTCCACCAGCTGTTGATCTGCCGGAGGATCGAAATCTTGTCATGTCGCTTTTGTAACCATCATTCTCGACTGAAGTAAGGGCATCAAAGCCTTCGAAAGAGAGTTCTTGCGGTTGTTGAGCAATGTCTACAGCTCGGCTTACCGTAGCTTTCAATGCATTTTTACTACTCGCATTGTCGCTAACGCTACCGCCTTCTTCAATATTTTCTTCGTCAACTCCGGTAATATTTACCGTGAGTTGAACCAGATCTTCTGGTGCTATTTCTTGATCAACCTGCTCTTTGGAACAACTGAAGAATAGTATGGAACACGCAAAGGCGAGGCTTAGGGAAGTCTTAATGGTATTAAGACGGGGGATAATAACTTTCATAATGCTTTGTTTCTTAGTTTGGTAGGTTCGATTAAAATTCGCCGGTCGCCGGGTCGAGCGGATCATCCAGCGTCCAATCGTTTACGTCGGGATTGTAGTTTGTTGTTCCGTTCCCTCCCGGATTAAGAGTTGTCGAAGAAGAAACGATGCCCTGTTCCATTTCCACTGTGAAAACGATGACCTGAGGCGCCAAATAGAAATTTCGTGCTGTTTTCATAGCCTTGTTCTTTAGATTATTGATTAAAGCAGGCTCGAAAAAACTGGATGTAGCACGAATTGTACAACATGTAGATGATGTACGGCAATGGTGAAAAAATTGTGCTTGTCCCCGAAGTTGTTTCTAACACATTTGCCCACATTACACGGTAATGCGACAACTGCTCTCATCGTTAATCGATGTTAATTTTTTAATTTTCGTAAGCAATAACCACAACAGACAAAGTTGCCCTGTGGCGTTCATAAGCGACTGAACTTAATCAGTATATGATACAAAGTTAGCGTGTTTTTAGATCACTCGTATCAATCTGTGTAAATTTTTTTTTTCAAAGTCATTTTATTTACTGTTACTCGGTAAAACGTTGACATGTAGTCGCTTTTCTCTGTTACGTATGGGCTATGTGTTTCTTTTTTCTGAAAAACTGACGTAAGTGTAGTTTAGGGGCTACAATAATTGATTTGATGGATACTGAGGTATATTTCTAAGCATTTCGTTGCCTACTTTTGTTAAATTTTTACGCGTTTGCCGTTACATATTTTACTGATCGAGCAAATAGGAGCGTGATGAAAATTATTGATCCGTGCGGCATGTATAAAAAATATAACAAAGAAGAGAAAGACCGTATTATCTATTGCATAATATCGGGTGAGTTGATGTTGGAAGAAGTCGTCGCAAAGTTTGATGTTTCACGGATAAGTGTAGTTAAATGGTTGAAAGAACGTCAGCCTGAAATTGATGCTTATTTTAAAGAATCACATGTAAACGCAAATTTTTTAAAAAAATAGCCGGCTATTGTGGGTTGGATATAGCGACGCTTTTTTTTGAGCTATTTTTTTGAATTTCTTTCTTCATTGTTTACTTTTATTGCAGATTTTTTGATGCTGGTAATCAACCAACCCTCGTATGTATATAAAAAAAACAACTATTTGCTTGTTTTCCGTTTTTTTGCTCGCTCTCGGATGCATGAATGTAAAAGCTCAATATCGCGTAGGTGGATCAGGCCTCCGCGAAAACTGGTTCATCGGAGCCGGATTTGGTGCTCAGTTCTTCTATGGTGATCATAATCGACAAATGTATTTTTGGGATCGCGTGGTTCCTGCTTATGAATTGCATGCCGGAAAATGGTTTACTTCGGGTTTAGGTCTTCGATTAGCGCTTAATGGTTTGCAGAATCACGGTGTGACACAAAATGGTAGTCACGGCACCGGTGAAATCTATGACGCTTCCAAATGGTTGGAAAAGCAGGAATTTGGTTACATGAATGTGCATGGCGACGTCATGTTTGATTTGATGAACATGATCGAAGGCTATGACTATCAGCGCTGGCATGTTATTCCCTATGTAGGTTTAGGGATGATGTTTACCTGGGAAGTCCCACGCAGCAATGAAATAAGTGCAAATCTCGGTATTTTCAATACCTGTTATATAAACGAATCTTTTGATTTTACCATTGATGTGCGGGGAAGTATGGTTAATGACCGATTTGATGGTGAGCAGGGAGGAAGAAGTGATGAGGGAATGCTAACGCTTGCTTTTGGGCTTATTTACAAAATAAACTATACCGATTGGAATCGCCCTCGTTGGGAAGCACCACCGCGACGAGGCCCTCGCAGAGCCGACGCAGCTAAACGTCTGACTTCAGAACTGCGGTTATCGGAGTATGATGCATTAAAAAAATACAAGGATGATCGCGAGGTTGTTCGACAAGAAGTAGCCGTTTTGGTACCTTTGCCGAGTGCTACGGTGCAGCTTTAATAAAGTTCGCAAATAAAACAATCAGGTCGCTGAAAATATGCTGTTCAGCGACCTGATCGTTTTATCTATGGTAGATAGCCAAACGAGTTATGTCGTAGGGTTTACATTACGTACACATCGTATATTCATTCCCTGATTTCTAGGTCCTTCTTCCAGTACAACTGATCCTCCGGACACGGTTCCGCCGAGCGCGACCACATTTCCACGAATATAGAAAGCGGTGGGCGCCGTGGTTGTACCCCCGCCCTGATTTGTCCAGAAGAATCCGGCTGACGTCACTAAAAGCGAGTAATCAGCAAGTACGTTAGTGCCGATTCCGCGTCGACCTTGTGCCAGCAAAGAAAGCCAATTAATGCCGTATTCACTAGACGTGCCTAAGTTCCACGCGACATAAAGCGCATCACCGGAAGATCCGTAAGTTTTGACTGGTGTGGTTGCCGCGACTAAATTTTGCGCTTCTGTTTGTAGCGGAAGTCGCCAGGTGTTGTAAGGAAAAACCTGTCTACATTGGTTGAGAACTTGCGTTGCCGCATTGATATCGCTTGTTCGTGCGCCCCAGTTAAAATATTCATTAGATCCTACCGGATTGGCTGTGGCTCCATATCGATTTGATGTGCGGTGTCGAAATCGATATCCTTGATCGGATGGGCGATGATAGAGATTGGAGCGTGCCCAGAGAATACCCGCTACATTGACAGCCGATTCGATCAACGTTATGGTGCCGGTGTAGCGTCTTCCCAACTGCGGCGTAAAGCTGGTAGAAAACGTAAACGGTTTGGCCGTGAACGTGCGCGTCGTGCCATCGTCTAAATTGATGACAAAGTTGTTTAACGTTACACCGAAGTTAGTCAATGGCGTCGTGGCTGCCGTGTAAAAATAAGCAACTTTTATCGTATCGCCGGTAGCTGTTGCCGCATTGATCCAGTTGCCTAATGCTGTAGTCGATGTGTTGGGGGTAACGGAATTGTAAGCGCCCGTTCGCAAATTGAGTACGCCGCTGCTCAAGCTACCCGCTGTGCTGTTGGAGGCCGTGACCGAATTGATGGTTGCAAACATGCCGCGAGCATCCAGACGAATCGCAATGCTGGCCAATTTATGCTCGAAAGTAATATCAATCTTATTGGAGCCGGCTACGGTTGTCAGCGTGCCGGAATCATACAGCAAAGCGGTTATCCCGGCAGCAGGCGTCAACGTTGGATTTGCGGTGTTAGTCGGTACCGCCGGCGAAGTTGTCGAATTGTACGAATACGCATACCAGGTGTACGTGGTATTTCGGAAAACAGGAAATCCGGGTGTAAATGCTGTGCCGGAAGTAGCGTCGATGGTGCCTACATAAGCATTGTTGTTATCATAAATCAGTATTCGATACCTGTTTCCAGCAGGCATGGCTGCCGCTACTTTTGCGCCTGCGATGCCTTTCTTGCCTGGACTATTGATTTGTTCTAGTTTTGATCCTGCACGCGTGGAGTCGCCCATAGTAGCAAAGCTATGGCCTTCTTCCTCAAAAGTAATGAGCGCGTCAAAATCATCAGTTGTTACCATTTCTGTTGTCGCAACAAATGGTTGCCTTAGGCTGTTACTCGGCTTTCTAGTCGCATTTTGTACAAAATCGCTTCCGCCGGAAGGTGTTGTGCTATCATCGGGTGAGATCTCTCCTTCGGAGATTTCATCGGTGATGCCGATTACCTCAAAGGTAAGTTGCGTGGAGCCATCAGGTTCGAGTTCGGTGTCTTTAGCGTTTCGAGAGCAAGCAAAAAATGTCGTTGCACAAAATATCCCAAAAATGACGATTGGCCATTTTTGGGATGTTGATCTAACATGTCTTTTCATAATTTATTGGAGCGTTTATAGCGAGGTATTTTTCATAAGCAGGGGTAAGTTGTTGTGTCACATGTCGAGGGTTCCGCTTTGCGAGCCTTCAATGACCCAATCTTCAACTTCGGGGTTGTAATTTGTTGCGCCCGGCCCGCCAGGGGTGATGGTGGCCGAAGCCGCGACAATGCCTTTTTCCATATAGACAATGGTGACAGTCATTTTGGGAGCCTCGTACTTTCTGTAGCATCTTGCATTTTTTCTCATGGTTTCTCCTTTCTATTTCTATTATTTTGCTATAGTGATGACGGCACGACTCAGTCTTGGGTCGTCGTAAAACATATTACTTACACCGCCTTTGTAATCTACTTCTAATTGATTGGTCGATACGCCAAATTCCCGTACGAGCACATTGTAAATAGCTTCTGCGCGCTCGCGGCTAAGCCGTATGTTGGTGTTTTTAGATCCTGTACCTTTATCGGCGTAGCCAACAATGTGATACTTGATTTCCGGATTGCCAGACTTGATAATCTCCGCGAAAAAACCAAGGTTTACGCGCGCTTCGTTGCTGACCGTGCTTTTGTTAATGGGGAAAGTGACGAGTATGGGCGCGGCGAGAACATTTCTATCAATAATAAGATCGGTAACAGAGGTGTCTTTTGCGCGTTGTAGTTGCGCCTGCAAGGCCTCGTTATCAAGCGCGAGCGCGTTTACTTTTTCACGAAGCACATTGATCTCTTCGCTGTTGTCTATGCGGATGGTGGTTGTTGTTTCCTTATTCCAATTCTTGCGGCCGAAATTATACAGTATACCTACCGCGGCTGTGAGCATTCCTTCATCTTTTCGGCCGCCGAGTTCACCATCGAAGCGATCGTTGACCATGCTTCCGCGAAGGTCCAGGGTGAGGTTCCACGTGTCGTTTAGCCTAAATTTATTAAACAGGCCCAAGTTGGCGCTCACTTCGTCTGAGGTCGGCTCCTCCCAGGTAAACATGTAGCCAATGCCGATGTAAGGACTGAATTCATAAAATCGATCTGGCCGATAACCTTTAAAAAGGTTGGTGAAATTGAAGAGTACGTCAGCATGGATATTCAGATAGTTGAATTGCTGCTTGTAGAGAGCTTGGGAAGCATCGTAAAGAACACCGGTCGAGTGGCTTCCGTTTTGGGTAAGTCCTTTATTGGTTACACCGTTGATGGCTAGTCGCGTTCCGATGCCTGGAGTAAACCACTTACCGGTATGAAATTCAAAGGCAGGAACAAGTCGTTCGCCAAAGTTCATCTGTCGGTTATGGTCGCCATAGAAAAACTGGAGGCCAGCACCTGCTCCCACAAACCAATTGTCTTCAAACTTATTAGTCACGACACGATGCTTATCGCTGCTTACCTGAATGGTCGTATCTGCTCTGACGCTGGTTGTTTGTGCATGGGCAGCGATCCCAAAAAGAACCATAAGTAATACCGTCAGAATACGTAAAGTAACCGTCATAAATTGTCGTTTAGTGTTGACTAGGATTATACTTTACAGCTTGTATAATCCCCCTGTTTTTCATAGCAAAAACAAATACGTTAGAATATTTGTTCAATTTTTTTTGAGCAATAACTATACCATGAAATATAGTGTCGGTTTGTAGATGGTTTATTTTACTGGGTTTTTTCTTGATTTTCAATAAAAATTGAACGTTGTAGTGCGATGTGTCTGTGAAATAATATGAAATAACGCGTATTTTTACGATCAACTTTTGATATGAAATCTCGTCTATTTTTAAAGACAGGATTCTCGGAAATGATGCACAATAAACTTATTTTGTCATCCTGTGCAAATTATCTGTACCTTTAACTGACGGTCGAAATAGTAGTCTGCAGGGATACGGATAACCCGGGTCTACGTTTTTATCATGTTTATTAAATGCACGATTTGGATCAACCTACGACAACATACCGCCTAGCATTAATAGAAGACAATCTGCAACTCCGCATGTTGTTGCAGCGTTATTTCGGATCATCCAAATATTTTAATGTCGTTAGAAGTGCCGATTCCTATGAGGCGTTCGTCGCGTCATGGGGCGAGCAGCAGATCGACCTGGTGCTTTGTGATATCGAACTGCCCGGAAAATCAGGGATAGAAGCTACCTGGCATATCAAGAAACGTGCGCCGCAAACAGATGTTGTCATCTTTACCGTGCTGGAGCAGCGCGATGCGGTTTTTCAAGCATTGTGCGCCGGCGCTTCGGGTTATTTGGTGAAAGGTCGGCCGATGGATGAAATCGAAGAAAGGTTATTAGACGTTATGCGCGGCGGATCGGTAATGAGTCCGCAGGTAGCCCGCTTGGTCTTCTCGCACTTTAGTCCACCAACTTCCGAGGATGCTCATCAACCAACCGTACAGCTAACACCGCGAGAAATTGAAATCGTGAACGTGTTGCGGCAAGGGCTAAGTTATAAACAGATTGCAGAAAGTTTATTTGTATCGGTTGATACGGTAAAATACCATACAAGAAACATCTATCAAAAATTGCACGTGAGTAGCCGCACGGAACTCATTCTAAAATATAAGTGAGATTTTATTTTTATTTTCTATTTTTAGAAATATTTTTAACGTTGCGGTAGCAATGAATTAGGAAAATGCATGAAAAAACTAACAGCTTTCGTTGATTTTAAAAGGCGTATCTCCGCGATATCATGCCTGCTTTTTTGCTTTATAACGGTCTCCGCATCGTTTGCGCAAACCCCTGAGGCGTTAGATTTTTATCAATGCGGACGACAAAGTCTGGATCGTATTCACCAAGCCTACGCCGTGCCGGATGGCAAATTCCTATACCGTGAAAATTATCCGAATGATGAAGCGTATACCGCAGATTATTTGGGTGCCGGTGCAAATGCAAATCGACCAAATCCCTATGCTTATCTTTGGCCATTTTCGGGCACACTTTCCGCACACGTGGCGCTGCTGGAAGTCGCTCATGATACACACATCAAAAAAGAAATAGACCAGCGCGTGTTGCCCGGCTTAGCAAATTATCTGGATAATCGGGCACCTGCGGCCTATGCTTCTTACATCAACGAAGCGCCGGTGTCTGACCGCTTTTATGATGACAATATTTGGTTAGGAATTGACTTGGCTGATCTGTATTTGCTGACGAAGGAGCGGAAATACCTCAAACAGGCGGAAGCTATCTGGCAATTTATTCTTTCGGGCACTGACGATAAATTAGGTGGCGGAATTTACTGGTGCGAACAACGAAAAGAGTCAAAAAATACCTGTTCGAACGCTCCCGGAGCTGTGCTCGCGGCAAAGCTTTATGAGGCTACGCGTGATAGCCTTTACCTGAATAGTGCGAAGGAACTATATGCGTGGACAAAGAAAAACCTCCAGGATCCCGAAGATGCACTTTATTGGGATAACGTAAGTCTGGGAGGTAAAATTGAAAAAACAAAACATGCTTACAATACCGGGCAAATGGTTCAGGCCGCTGCACTGCTTTATAAACTGACAAAAAAGGAGAGCTATCTAATCGATGCGCAACGTACTGCAGCTGCTGGTTTTGATTACTTTTTTCATAAAGATGTTGACCAATCGGCCTTACGCACCCTAAAAAATAGCAACGTATGGTTTCTTGCCGTTATGATGCGTGGCTACGTGGAGCTCTACGCGCTAGATCAGAACCCGACTTACATCAATTCCTTTCGTTTCAATCTCACTAATGCGTGGCATAGCATGCGTGCTGAGAATGGCCTATTCGGCAAAAATTGGTCAGGCCAGGCGCAGGATAGTAAAAAATGGCTGTTGGATCAGTTTGCTATCGTGGAGATGTACGCGAAACTTGCGTCGTTGCGGCAAACCTAATCGTTCAAGCTTAAAGTTTTGGTGGGTGATAGAAAAATGCAATCGTTTTAATTGTGGTGATTTCCCGAGATTTCCATTTGCACGTTTGCTGGTAAGCGTTGGTCTTATCTCTACGAAATAAACTCTTGCTGGTGCTATTTTCACCATTACAGGTCAGATCCGCATGAGCGATATATTTAAAAAGCAAGTTTATAAAAATTCGTTCCCTACAGCATAGTTGATCTTGATGCCTGTTTTAGCGGGCCAATGAGTGGCGACTCCAGTCAGATTCGTTTTTTTCTAAATACAGTTTGTAAGATTGTGTACGGGATATGCGTCTCGCGTCTGATGAGCATTTTTTTTGCGAAATTTCGGTGGTATCGTTCCGATGGGTATATAAAAAAAAGGTTTTCAAACGGGGAGAATGAAAACCTTTAGCTAACCAATTATAAACCTAAATTATGATAGTGCAAATATCGTGTTTTTTTGATTTTGAACCAAATAAATCGCTGTTTTTGTAGGTTTTATGTGACAATACGTTGATAAATAGCCTACATCTGACAGAATTAGAAAAAATATTGGCTGTTTTAAATAATATGGAGCAATGAAGCGGGTTCGTGAATGATAAATTTCGCTCCATGTTGGCGAAGTTCGTCTTCTGTTCGAAAACCCCACGTGACGCCGACCGCGGTAACACCAGCGTGGGTGGCTGTGAGCATATCAACGGAGGAATCGCCAATATAATAACAGTTTTCCTTCGTTATTTGCAATGTTTCTAACGTGTCGTATACAATATCAGGATCAGGCTTGGCTGGTCGCCCGTCGCGGTGCCCTAACACCAAGTTAAATGCTACGGTTGGGAAATAATGTGCAACCAACGCGACGGTAGCATCGTGGTATTTGTTAGATGCCACGCTAATCAAGTTGCCCTGCTGCTGTAAGCTGTGCAATAAGCTGGTGATGCCGGCATAGGGTTTTGTGTCGTCTTGCGCGTGCAAGGTATAGTAGGCTACAAAATCCGCTTTTACCTTTTCGATTGTGTGCTCGTCACGGGCTGTTTCCGGGAGTGCACGCTCAACCAACGTTCGGATACCGTTACCTACAAAATATTTGTAAGCAATCTCTTCGTGCGCCGGAAATCCATTGGCGGTTAACACATGGTTGCAGCTATTGGCCAAATCACGAAGCGTATCGATCAGTGTTCCGTCCAAATCAAATATAAACAGTTTCATATGGGCAAAGCTAGAAAATAATTTGAAAATCCAGGGCAGAAGTGATCACCGGCTAAGCCGCATGCTATTGCGTTTTTCATTATGTTATAGCTTAATTGTTTGTAAATTTTTATAAATAACACTTGTGTTTTTGGAATATTGCAAATAAATACTATCTTTATAGACTTTGTAGCCGTTGATGGCTATGTCGAGCGGATATGTTTTACATAAAACTAATTTCGCTAAATGAACGAAGTGTGATAAGTAACGAAGCCTATCGTGTAGCCTGATATAAACCTTTTCACCGCGTAAAATTTCTTTTGGAAGAGTTGAAGGCTAAACCAGTTAGCCTCCTTTTTTCATATATGTTGTTTAGTTATCAAAATGAATGCCCAGATGTTTACAGACGCGAGTCGGTAAGCAAATGGGCAAACATTTTGATTCTTTCTTTTTCCTTTTTTTATGTGTAGGAATTCAGTAGAATTGGTAATATCTTTGGTAGGTCTAACGGGCGCCTGGCAAAAAAAATACATGTAAAAACAGTTGATGAAACTTAAAAAAGTAAAGCCTTGCGATCATTCCTGCTTGATGTGTCAGCATGTAATGCGCGATTGGTATGATCAGATCGATTTAAGAAAGCAAACGATAAAGCTAAAAAGAGGTGAACAATTTATTGTAGAGGGCGATGCTGTGCGTGGTGTGTATTTTGTGCAAAGTGGTGTCGTAAAGGTGCATCGTCGGTGGGGAGATAAAGAAATGATTGTCCGTTTTGCGCGTAAAGGTGATATTGTCGGTCATCGGGGCGTCTCATCAGCATCGGAACAATCGGTCTATCCCATATCGGCGACGGCTTTAGAGGCTGCAACTTTATGTTTTGTTGATATCGACTTTTTCCTGTCTACACTTCGTGTCAATGCGGCCTTAACGTACCGCTTGATGTTGTTTTATGCCGACGAATTACAATTGTCTGAGCAAAAAATGTATAACCTCGTTCAAAAATCAGTAAAAAGTAGGTTGGCATGGAGTTTATTATCGTTGTATAGTGTTTTTGGCGAACAATCCGCTGATGGTTATCTAGGAATAACTATTAGCAAGACGGATTTAGGAGGTTATATTGGAGCGACCTATGAAACGGTTTATCGGTCATTAGCAGATTTGGTGCGGTTAAATTATATCCGGATGGAGGGTAAGAAAATCTATTTAACCACATTGGATGCTCTTCAGCAATTGGCAAATGAGCAGGTTTAAACGCTTGTTGAAGAGAGCGAAGCTTGCCTAAGACTTCGCTCTTTACCTTCTGTTACTCCCTATTTACTATCTTATCATCAAAATCTGTAGCCTAAGCCAAAGCCAAGTTTCCAGCTGCCGTCTGCTGTTGCAGTTTTTGCGGTGTAATACGTTGGTAATTGCAGCGCCAGGTGTCCAATACTGGCCGTTAATCCAAACCCTAAAGAGGGCGTGATCCAAGTGTTTTTTGGTTTTCCGTCTGCAACGTTATCTTCTTTCATTCGAATACCCGGCAACAGACCCAATAAAAATACTTTTTTAGCGTGGATGTATTTAACCCCCGGCCCCGTGCAATTTAGATAAGCACCCCGATCGACGTAGCCTGCGACAACTGTGCCTTCGAAAAGGCTTGCTCTGATTTGTTTTTCTTGCGAAAAAAGTGTTGTTGTGCAACAAACAAAGAATGCGCACAGTGTTACATATAAGTTGTTCATACGAAAATTGGGCTGGTCTAGTTTGGAGTGACGGATTGCTGTTCTTTTTTGCTGTATGTGTAGTAAATGGCCATGCCTGTAAATAAAAGTCCACCTACGATATTGCCTGCCGTGACGATAAGTTGATTGTAAAACCACCAATCTGTTAGTGAAACGTTTGCGCCAAACATCATGCCTGCGGGAATGACGAACATATTGACGACCGCATGCTCATAGCCTAAAGCAAAAAAGATAAAAATTGGTATCCCGGCGGCTAAAATTTTTCCCAATGTTGATTTCGATGTCATAGACATGACTACGCCCATACACACCATCCAGTTGCATAAGATTGCTTTTACAAATGCGGCAAACAAACCGGCCGGACCATGAAAGCCATATCCGATGGTTTTTTTCTCGCTGATGGTGATCAGCGCTTTCTCCACCGCGCCGAGATCGCTGATTTGTCCAGTTTCTGTGCTTGCCGCCCAAAAAAGTACGGCAAATAGGACGCTGCCAACAAGATTGCCTAGAAATACCCAAGACAAATTGCTTAACATCGATTTGAAAGTTATTTTTCCTTCAAACCAGGCCAGCGGTACCAGGGAAAAGCTTCCCGTGACGAGCTCCAGTCCTAAAATAACAATAATGACAAATCCGACGGGGAATACGAATGCGCCAATCAGGCTCAGGCCTGTTTGCGTGGTCGCCATAAGGGCAAGCGTAACGGATATCGCCAGCAGAGCGCCAGAGAGTGCTCCACGAATGAGCAGATCTTTAATAGGTAATGCTGATTTGTTGATTGCGGTGCTCATCATGGCGCCTGCAACTTCTTTTGGGCTAATGTAATCCATCGTAAATGTCTGTTGGTGGTGTGTGAGTTAGTAAAGTTGTTTTCTATGCAGAAGATTAGCGCGCCATGGCAATAAATACGCGGCCATCTTCGACTTTTACCGGATAAGTTTTTATCGCACATTCGTCGCCCGAAAGGCACTCACCCGTATCTAAAGCAAACGTTTTTTTGTGGAAAGGGCAAGCCACTTTCGGCGTTTCTCCTAGCGAGCCTAGCATACCTCTGCTTAATATCATTTGTCGTTTATGAGGGCATTCGTTTTGCGTCGCGTACCATTCATTGCGTCGCTTGAAATAAAATAATGCGACCTGTTGATCTGCTAATTTGAGGCAGACGCCGCCATTTTCTATGGCATCTTCTACGTGGCAAGCGAGGAGCCACTGGGTTTGTGTTAAGGTTTCCATGCTGTTGCTGTTTTATGTAAAATGGTTTAAAGTACAGGGGTGTTATTCCAGTCTGCCGCCTTTTTCTGTCCGCGAAACTCGTCAAAACGTACGCTAGTATCTTTCTCCTCTGGGGCATTGACAAAGTGAACGAAGCGTTTGCGGATGTTGGGGTCTTCTACGGCAGTTTTCCATTCGCATTGATAAGCGTTTACAAGTTCCTGCATTTCCTGTTCCCAGCTGTCTGCCATGCCGAGGCTGTCGTTGATGACCACATTTTTAAGATGTTCGAGGCCGCCCTCCATTTTATTAAGCCAGGTGGCCGTACGTGTTAGGGGGTCGGCCGTACGGATATAAAACATCAAAAAACGATCGATGTAGCGTATACACGTTTCGCTGTCAATATCGATAGCTAACAGTAGCGCATGTTGTGGTTTGCTGCCGCCATTGCCACAGACGTAAAGGTTCCATCCTTTTTCGGTAGCAATAATGCCAAAATCTTTGCTCTGCGCTTCGGCACATTCACGTATGCAGCCGCTAACGGCAGATTTAAATTTGTGTGGTGCGCGAATACCGCGGTAGCGCTTTTCAATATCGATGGCAAAAGAAACACTGTCGTGCAGTCCGAAGCGGCACCAAGTACTGCCTACGCAGCTTTTTACCGTGCGCAAAGCTTTGCCATAAGCATGGCCACTTTCAAAGCCTGCTGCAATAAGCTCTTCCCAGATAGCAGGAAGATCATTGAGGTGTGCTCCAAATAAGTCAATGCGTTGTCCACCGGTTATTTTGGTATACAGATTATACTTCTTAGCTACTTCGCCGATAACAATCAATTTCTCGGGCAGAATTTCGCCGCCCGGAATGCGCGGGACCACAGAGTAAGTGCCGCCTTTTTGGATATTTGCAAGAAAGCGATCGTTACTGTCTTGGGCTACATCATTTCCTTTTTTTAAAATCATGTCATTCCAAATGCTGGCCAAAAGGGATGATACAAGCGGTTTGCATATTTCGCAGCCGTGGCCTCTGCCAAGTGTGTTCAGAACGTCGTCGTAGCTTTCTAACGCATGAATTTTAATGAGATCGTAAAGCTCTTGCCGATTCAAGTCGAAGTGCTCGCAGATCGTTGTTCGAATCTGCTTGCCTTGTTGTTTCAGGCTGTACGTAACCAAGTCTTTAACCATAGGCATGCAGCCGCCACAGCCCGAGCCCGCTTTCGTGCATTTCTTCACCGCGTCAGCCGTTTCACATTGCTGTGTAGTGACGGCGTCGCAAATCTGCGCTTTACTGATGCCTTCGCAACTGCAAATAAGTGCGGTGTCGGGTAGTGCCGTCAATCCATTTCCGTTGGCTGTTGAGCTGCCGCGATCCTCAAAAAGTAAAGCCTCCGGATGTTCTGGAAGACGCAAGTTGTTGTTTACCGTTTGGAGTAACATGTTGTAGCTCGTTGCGTCGCCCACCAAAATTCCGCCCAGTAAACGTTGGCCGTCAGGGCTGATGTTTAATCGTTTGTAAATGCCTTTGTGCCGATCTTCAAGGGAAATAACGCGTGCGTGTGGCTCATTGATAAATGGATCTCCGAAGCTGGCGACATCAACACCCATTAATTTTAATTTGGTGCTCATGTCAAAGGTTTGAAATGCTTTCTTATCGCCCAAGATGTGAGATGCCGCAATCTCTGCCATTTCATAACCAGGTGCGACTAAGCCGTAAATCATATCATCTACGAGTGCGCATTCGCCAATCGCGTAAATACAAGGGTCTGATGTTTGCATTTGGCTGTTCACGATAATCCCGCCACGAGGACCAACCGCTAGCCCGATTTTTTTTGCGATTTCATCGCGCGGTCTGATGCCTGCGGAGATAATCAGTATGTCGGTCGCTAAGCTGCTTCCATCCGTAAAAGAAATACCTGTAAGTGTTTTATCGCCGAGTAATTTGTCGGTAGATTTTTGTAAGAGGCAGGTTAAACCTAGTTCTGCTAATTTTGTTTGCAGCACATTGCTAGCGGGTTCGTCGATTTGTCTAGGCATCAAACGGGGTGCAAATTCGATCACGGATGTTTCTGCTATTCCTAGATCGACCAAAGCTTTTGCTGCCTCCAGGCCTAATAGGCCGCCTCCTAATACAGCACCGCTTTTGGCGCCATGTGCATAGTCTTTTATCAGTTCCAGGTCCTCGATTGTGCGGTAGAGGAAAACGCCTTCTTTATCGATGCCCGAAATAGACGGAACAAATGCAGCAGAACCTGTTGCA
>JAAIGF010072400.1_pt1 | contig 18757 bp, 17 predicted proteins | sample 6487441 | NCBI WGS metagenome assembly JAAIGF01 (sample SAMN13974129, study PRJNA590717) | phyllosphere metagenome | biome: pepper field; feature: multiple bacterial spot infested pepper fields; material: pepper leaves; isolation source: leaves from pepper fields | host: Capsicum annuum ... | reverse complement strand
GCCGCCGCGCAGCGCGGCGATGCCGATGCTTGCACCCACCTGCAACCGTTCACGCTCCCAGGGCACAGCCAGCAGCGAGAGCGCCTGCAGCAGATCCAGCCCGATGCGCCGCGCGCGACGCAGTGAGCAGCCCGGCAGGATCACCGCGAACTCGTCACCGCCAAGCCGGGCGACGATGTCCGAATCGCGCACCCCATGGCGCAGTACGCTGGCCACCGCCCACAGCACCGCATCGCCAGCGAGGTGACCCCAGGTGTCGTTGATCGGCTTGAACCGGTCCAGGTCGATGAACATCAGCGAGGCGGACTGACCGGTGCGCTCGACACGGGTCAGTGCCCGCTGCAGGTGGGCCTCGAACCCACGGCGGTTGCTCAGCTCGGTCAGCGGATCGATCTCGGCCAACTGGCGGGCTTCACGTTGCCGCGCGCGTTGCTGGGTCGCATCGCGCAGCACCCAGACCGCGCCACTGACCTCGCCCCGCTCGTCGTGCAGCCAGGCACGGGTCAGGTCGATCGGCAGGTTGCGCCCGCCGTGGCGCAGCAGCAGGTCCGACTGCAGGTCCACCGCGTTGCTTTCCGGATCAAACAGTACCGACACGTCCAGCGCCGACCCGGGTGCGTACTCGGTCGTCAGGGCGATCACCTCCTGCAGATGACGCCCGGCCAGCGAGACCGCGTCCTGGCCAGCCAGTTCATGCACCGCAGCGCTGTTGGCGTGCTCGATGATGCCATCCAGCCCGACGCTGATCACCAGGTCGGTGACCGCATCCAGAGTGATGCGATTGCGGCGCTCGGATTCAAGCAGACGCATCTCGCTGGAGCGCTGTGCGGTCACATCCTGGATCTGCGAGACGAAATGCAATGGGTCACCGCGCTCGTTGCGCACCAGCGACACCGATAACCGTCCCCAGATGACATTGCCGTCGTGCCCGATGTAGCGCTTTTCCAGGTGGTAGTGGCTGCGCAGGCCATGCAGCAGGTCCTGCACCAGGCGCAGGTCGGTGTCCAGATCGTCGGGATGGGTAAGCCGCTGGAAATCCACCTGCAGCAGCTCCTCGCGCGAATACCCAAGTATCCGGCACAGGGCGGTATTCACATCAAGCCAGCGTCCCTGCAGCGACACCAGCGCCATGCCCAGTGCTGCACCGGTGAAGGCGCCGGCAAACTTCTCCTCTGCCAGCCGCGCTTCGGCGCGCGCCTGCAGCGTTTGGGTCAGGTCGGTCGCCATGCCGACGAATCCGGTCAGCTCGCCCTGCCCGTCGGCGAGCGCGCTGATCGAAAGACGCACCTGCCGATGCTGACCATCTTTGCGCACGAAGGTCCACTGGCGCGAATAGGTCTGCTCGCGCGCCCGCCCCACAAGACTGGCGAACAGCTCCTCCGGCGTGCCGGCCGGTGCGCCGGTGGCCTGCAGCTGGGCCTGCACCTCCTGGCGATCATGGAACAGGATCGGGCTGGCCTTGCCAACGATCTCATCGGCGCGGTAACCCAGCAGACGCTCGGCGCCGGTGTTGAACATCACGATGGCGCCCTGCATGTCGGTGACGATCATGGCCACTTCATCGGACGCATCGACGATCGCCTGCAGGCGCTGGCGTGCCTCTGCCGCTTGTTGTCGTGCCCGCTGCAGGTCGCTGACATCGGCATGCGCGCCGGCCATCCAAAGCGGCTGTCCCTGCGCGTCGCGCTCGTAGACCTTGCCACGGTCCTGCACCCAGACCCAGTGCCCCTGCTTGTGGCGCATGCGGCACAGGCATTCATAGTAGGGCTCGCGGCCGTCGAAGTGCGCCTGCAACGCCTCATCCGAGCGCTGCAGGTCGTCGGGGTGAACCAGCCGCACGAAGGTCTGCGCGCAGATGGGCTCAAGCTCGGCGCGCTGGTAGCCGACGATCTCCGCCCAGCGCTCGTTGACGCGCATCTGGCCGGTCTGCGGATTCCATTCCCAGCTGCCAACGGCGATGCCATCGACCACCATCTGCAACCGGCGCGCCTGCTCCTCGGCGTCTGCCAGCCGCTCGCGCAGCTGCTGCATGTCATCCTGCACGGCAGCGCTCATCGGCGAACGACGCCGCAGACGAGCTGGCGGGCGCGGTGCGCCAGTGGCTGATGCCATACATGATTGTCAGTGGTGGCACGCATCGTTGGCCTCCGCTTCCGACAGGCCGGTAAGGCCCGGCGTGGGCCCTGTTGGCCGCAGTTTGCGCAATAGCAGGCAAAAGCGTAAGCCCCCCCATGTCGGGGAGGCGTGCAAGCCTTGCAGGGCGGGCCAGGCGCGGCGTGTCAGCTGCGCTTGGCCCGCGCGAAGGCCTCGGCCAACGCGTTGTTGGCCGGGGCCGCAGTGGCGGTGGTGCCTCGGCCGCCGCCGCTGCGGCCCGGGCCGCGGCCGGCCGGACGTGGGCTGCCGGCCTCATGCCTGACGCCGGCGCCTGCCGCGCGCGCGGCGCGCTCCCCCGGTCGGCTGGTGCTTTGGCCGGGGCTGTCGTCCAGGCGCCGGGTCAGTGCGATGCGCTTGCGCGCCACATCCACCTCCAGCACCTTCACCTTGACGATGTCACCGGCCTTGACCACGTCACGGGGGTCCTTGACGAAGGTGTCGGCAAGGGCGGAAATGTGCACCAGCCCATCCTGGTGCACACCGATATCAACGAAGGCCCCGAACGCGGCGACGTTGCTGACCACCCCTTCCAGCACCATTCCCTCGCGCAGATCCTTGATGTCTTCTACGCCCTCGGCAAAGCGCGCGGCCTTGAATTCCGGACGCGGGTCACGGCCGGGTTTCTCCAGCTCCTTGAGGATGTCGCGCACGGTGGGCACACCAAAGGTCTCATCGGTGAACTGTTCCGGCTTCAGACTGCGCAGGAAACCGCCATCGCCGAGCAGCGCCTTGATGGGGCGCGCCGTGCTGGCCACGATGCGCTCGACCACCGGATAGGCCTCGGGATGAACGGCCGAGGCGTCCAGCGGCTGGTCGCCGTCGGCAATGCGCAGGAAGCCGGCGCACTGCTCGAAGGTCTTGTCGCCAAGCCGGGCCACTTTCAGCAGCTCGCGGCGTCGCTTGAAGGGGCCGTGCTCATCGCGGTAGCGGACGATGTTCTCGGCCACTGTACTGGACAGTCCCGACACCCGTGACAGCAGCGCCGCCGAGGCGGTGTTGACGAACACGCCGACCGCGTTGACGCAGTCCTCCACCCGCGCTTCCAGCGCGCGCGCCAGACGGTACTGGTCGACGTCGTGCTGGTACTGGCCCACGCCGATCGCCTTGGGCTCGATCTTGACCAGCTCGGCCAACGGGTCCTGCAGGCGCCGGGCGATGGACACCGCGCCGCGCAGCGAGACATCCAGCTGCGGAAACTCCCGAGCGGCAAACTCGGAGGCCGAGTACACCGAGGCACCCGCTTCGCTGACCACCACCTTCTGCAGACGGCTGTTGCCGCTGGCCTTGATGACCTCCCCGGCGAGCTTGTCGGTTTCACGGCTGGCGGTACCGTTGCCGATCGCGATCAGCTCCACATCATGCCGGGCGCACAGCTGCTTGAGCGTCTGCAGCGACTGCTCCCACTGGCGACGTGGCTCGTGTGGGTAGATGGTCTCGGTGGCCAGCAGCTTGCCGGTGGCGTCGACAACGGCCACCTTGCAGCCGGTGCGGATGCCCGGATCCAGCCCAAGTACGGTCTTCGGCCCGGCCGGTGCAGCCAGCAGCAGGTCCTTCAGGTTGTCGCCGAAGACGTTGATCGCCTCGGCCTCGGCCTTTTCGCGCGCCTGGTTGAACAGGTCCAGCATCAGATGCATGTGCAGCTTTGCCCGCCAGGTCAGGCGGCAGGCGTCGAGCAGCCACCGGTCGGCCGGACGTCCCTGGTCGGCGATGCCGGCACGGCGCGCCACGCGGCCCTCGGCGTACTGGTTGCCGGCCTCCACATCGGTACCCGGGTCCAGTTCCAGGAACAGGATTTCTTCACGACGCGCCCGGAACAGGGCCAGCAGGCGGTGCGAGGGGATCTTCGCCAAGGCCTCTGCATGCTCGAAGTAGTCACGGTATTTGGCGCCCTCCGCCTCCTTGCCCTCGGCGACACGCGCACGGATGACACCGTGCTCGGCCAGCCACGTGCGCAGCTCGCCGACCAGCGCGGCGTCTTCGCCCCAACGCTCCATCAGGATCGCGCGCGCGCCTTCCAATGCTGCCTTGGCATCGGCCACGCCCTTGTCTGCGTCAACGAAGCCGGAGGCAAACGCCTGCGGGTCCTGCGTCGGGTCGGCAAGCAGACCATCGGCCAGTGGCTCAAGCCCGGCTTCGCGGGCAATCTGCGCGCGGGTACGGCGCTTGGGCTTGTAGGGCAGGTATAGATCTTCCAGCCGGCTCTTGCTGTCGGCGGCAAGGATCTCGTTGCGCAGCGCATCGTTGAGCTTGCCCTGTTCGTCAATGCTGGCCAGCACCGTTGCGCGCCGGTCCTCCAGCTCACGCAGATACGTCAGGCGCGATTCGAGGTTGCGCAGCTGCGTGTCATCCAGTCCGCCGGTGACTTCCTTGCGATAACGCGCGATGAAGGGAACGCTCGCGCCCTCGTCCAGCAGCCCGACCGCAGCGCGGACCTGGGCGGACTGGGCGCCGATTTCCTCGGCAATGGTCTGGGCGATCTGCTGCGCGAGTGCGCTCTGGGCTTGCTTGGCGTCGTGCATTGCTTCCGGCCTGGGCCGCGGTTCGGGGAAGATCCCATTCTGGCGGTGCCGGGCGGCAGGGGAAAGGCGTTGACAGGTCGACTGCGGACAGGCAGTACTTCGGGGGGCGCCGGCATCCTGGCGGGGGGCTGGATGCCGACGACGCGCGCATACCCGGCGCGTACCTGCCTGTGTATCGGGTGACTCAGCGGTAGTGACGCACCGCGTGCTGCATGACGATCTCATCGCGCAGGCCTTCCAGTGCCATCAAGCGCACCTTGCCCACGCCCTGCAGTTCCATGAACCGCTCGGTATAGATCTCCGGCCCCAGCGCCGTGTCCGCACGGGATTTGCTGAAACCGTAGGGCACCACGCCCTTGTCGCCGTCCTTGCTACCACCGACATAGAGAACGATTGCCATGTGATGTGTTCCTCCAGATTACGCTTTGCTTCGACCGGTGCGGCCCCGAAGGCACCAGCACCGGATTCCAGCTTAGCCGGTAAAACCTGACCGGAATGTCACGAAAGGTAATGTGGAGCTGTTGCGAGCTTATGACGGCCGTTGTCAGCGCGTAGACATCAGTTTTTAACGAACCGATAACAAGCGCCTGCGAGCGGTCGCCAGCGCACTCTGGCCACAAGGCGCTTCAGCGCAGCCGCCACGGCCACCAGCCATGGCCGTGACGCGCGTAATGGTCAGCGGCGCGCTCCAGAGGATTGCGCGCTGAAACACCGCCACAGAGCAGATACACGGGCACGAACAACGGGCCGAGCACCATGTATTGATAGACATGGGCGCGCTCATGGTCGTGCAGAGAGATCACCGGCTCAGGCCCCCACCCTGCCTGATGCGCGTAGGTGTGGCAGGCCGTGTCCAGCTGCGCACCGGTGTGCAGGATGACATTGCCCAGCGTGATCGCCCCGCCCGGCCCCCACGGCCAATGCGCAAAGACCAGCGCATGTTCGTTGGCGCTCCAGCGCGCTCGTGCGCCGGCCAGCATGCCCGCCGTACCGGCCAGCAGACCGGCCAAGGTGTTGGGGCTGGCCCACAGCATGCCCAGCCCAAGCAGCAACAGCCGCACGTGTGTTGGCCTCAATCGGCTTCGTTGGGCATCAGCAGCCACAGAATCAGGTACACCAGGATGCCCGGAAATGCGGCCGAGACGATCGAGACCACCACATAAAGCACGCGCAGCAGGTTCGGCTGCCAGCCAAAGCGATGGGCAATACCGGCGAGTACGCCGGCGAGCATGCGGTCGTTCAAGGAGCGGGCTAACGCGCGGGGTGCGGCGCTCATGGCGTGATCTCCGGGCTGATGGTGTCGGTCTGACGCGCTTTGCTACGGACCGGACCTGATTGCAGCTTACTGCATGGTCTGAGGAAAGTGGTCACATCACCGTAGGGCTTCCTGATAGTCAAACAACAGGAGTTCCCATGCACCGCGCCCGTCTGTTCATCGCTCTGTGTTCTCTGCCCCTGCTGGCCAGCGCACATGACCACACGTCCGCCTGCCATCCTGCGCCAGCAGCGCGGACGTTGGCCAGCACCGTCTGGCAGACCACGGCCGTCTACGTGGGCAATGACCGCAGCAGCAACCAGCTGGAGAACTACGGCGGCGTAGTCGGATTGTCGCTGTGGAACGCCTGCAGCAACCGCTATGAGTTCTTCAACACGGAAGATGGCAGCTCGTATGCCCCCCAGGGCGGCAACGGTGATTTCCTGGTCACCGGTGATGGTCGCGAGCTGGTGTTGATGCCACCGGCCGGCCCGGCCCAGCGCAGTCGCGTCGAGACGCTGACCACCTCGGAGTACACCTACAGCCGGCAGGTACCGAAGAACCTCCAGCCAGGCCAGCCGATGGTCACGATCCACGTGGTACACACCCCCTACCGGGGCCCGCTCAAGCTGCCCGCCGCGCCCCGGCCCGCGCGGTGATCTCAGCGGCGGGCGTTGAGCCAGTCATCGATGGTGGCGGGCACCTCGCGCTGTGCCCGCCCGGAGACATAGATGCCGATGTGCCCGCCACGGAAGCTCGACTCGCTGTAGTCGGCCGTGCCCAACCGGCCACGCATCGCGCGTGAGGCATCCGGGGGCACCAGGTGATCCTGCTCGGCATAGATATTGAGCACCGGCAGGGTCACCTGGGCCAGGTCGACCGGCTCATCGCCAATGCGGACGCTGCCGTTGACCAGGCCATTGCGCTGGTAGAACTGGGTGATGAACTCGCGGAAGGCCTCGCCGGCAAGATCCGGCGAGTCGAAGATCCATTTCTCCATCCGCAGGAAGTCTTCCAATGCCGCCCTGTCGTCGAGGATGTCGAGCAGGCCGACATATTTCTGCACGTTGAGCCGGAACGGCTTGAGCATCAGGTAGCTGGCATTCATCAGGTCGGCGGGGACGTTGCCGAGCGTGTCCACCAGCAGATCCACGTCCACCTGCCGCGCCCAGTGCGAGAGCATGTTGTCGTCGGTATGGAAATCGAACGGGGTCACCATGGTGATGAGGTTGGCCAGCTTCTGCCGTCGCAGCGCGGCATAGCACAGGGCAAACACGCCGCCCTGGCAGATGCCGAGCATGTCCACCGGCCCGCCCGACGCTGCGCCCAGCGCATCGACTGCTCCGTCGATATAGCGCAGCAGATAGTCTTCCAGCGTCTGGTAACGCTCGGAGCGGTCCGGGTAACCCCAGTCCAGCACATAGACATCGCGCCCCAGTGCCAGCAGACGCTGCACCAGCGAGCGGTCGGCCTGCAGGTCCACCATGTAGGGGCGGTTGACCAGGGCGTAGACGATCAGCAACGGCCGTGCGGCGCGGGGTGCATGCGAGCCGACGAAGCGGTAGAGCACCACACGGCCATCGCGCCAGACCTCCTCGCGCGCGGTAGCACCATAGGTGACGTCCTCCACCGAGGGCAGCAGCTGCAGTCCTTCAAGCAGCTTGCGCTGCATCGCCAGCGACTCCTGCAGCAGGTCATCGGCATTGAAGCCCAACGGTCCTTTCATCGGCGCGCCCCCCGCCTGCCAGCCGTTGCAGGGCCGGGCTCTTCAGCTTTGGAGGCCGACCGGGGCCGTGCCCTGGCCGCGTCAGGAGCCTTTGCGGCTTTCTTCTCGGCCTTCGTGGTCTGGGCCTTGGCCGCAGCGCCGGCGGCCGCTTTGCCGGCCGCTGCACCCACACCAGCACCACCGGCACGCGCGCGACGCGGCGCCACCTTGGCTACGGCCGGCTGGGCCGCCTGCTGCCACGGGTCGGCCGCTGTGCTTTCAGCGGCAGCGGCTGCACTGCTGCCCAAGCCAGCCACCGTCGTCTGCAGCCGACGCAGCTGGCGCTCAAGCTCGGCGATACGGCGATGAGCTGCATCCATCTCGGTGCGGGTCGGCAGTCCCACCCGCTCGCTCACCTGCTCCACTTCCTGCTGCATGGCCGCGCGCAGCCGCATCTGCGCGTTGCCGAGCGCGGCGTAGACCGTCTGGAACGCGTCGGAGAGCGCAACCTTGGCGTAAGCCTCCTCCGCCACTTCGATCCAGAGGTCGAACATCGCCCGCGCGCTGGTGAGCTGGGTGCCGGGCGCCTCATGCTCGGCAAGCCGCTGCTCGAACAACACAAACGCTTCGTCCAACGCCTTGCGGATCTGCTCAGTGTAAGCCTTGGACTGGTCCTGGAAGTCCTGCTGGGCGCGCAGCAGCGTCTGCCAGCGCGCATGATGCTCGCGACCCGGCCCGAACGCCGGCCCCTGCAGCCACGGTGACAGATGCTGCTGCCACTGCTGCAGCAGCGCAGCCATGTCCACGCCCTCAGCTGCTGCGCCAGGGGTGGCCGTCGTACCGCGGGCCCCGCCGAGCATCCAGCTCAGCAGTGCCTCGCCCTGCTCGCCTCCCATCACCGCGTCGCGCCAGGCGGCGGCAACCTCCGCGCTGGTGGTGTCGCGGCCGGTAAACCGCGCAGCAACATTCTGCATGGTCGAGTACCAGCCACCGGCCTGGTTGCCAAAGCGATGCAGCGCGTCATCCACCACGCCGGGGCTGCGCTCGGGCAGCAGCTGCGACCACCAGTCCAGCACCTGCTTCCAGTCGCCGGGGTTGTTGCTGCCCGAAGCGGCAGCTGCGCCGGCGCTGCCGGCATGACGCAGGGCCTCGCTCCAGGCGGCAAAGTACTGTTGCGCCCGCGGATCGAACCCGCTGCCGCCGTGGCCGCCCTCGTTGTTCATTGCATGCTCCTGATCGCCCTCACGGCTTGGGAATGCGCAGGGTCTTGCTGATCATCAACGACCCGGACAGGGCAAACAACAGCACCAGCGGATGCAGCTGCCACGGGCCAATCTGCCACTGCCCCAGCCACAGCTGGCTGCCGATGGCGCCGGTACCGGCCGCAATGGCCAGCACGATCACCAGCAGCAGGCTGGTGGGGATCGGCGTGCCTTCAAAGTAAGGCACCTTGTCGCCGCCCTCGGACATGGCCTCGGCAGTAACGTTGTAGCGCGCAAGCCGGCTCACGCCACAGCAGACGAAGTAGCTCAGCACCAGCCAGTCCCAACCACCCTGCATGCCACAGGCATAGGCCAGCGCGGCCGGGGCCACGCCGAAGGAGATGACATCCGAGAGCGAGTCCAGCTCGCGGCCCAGTGTCGAACTGGATTTACGCCAGCGGGCGATGCGTCCGTCCAGCGCATCGAAGATGAAAGCCAGCGGGATCAGGGCCATGCCGAACAGCAGATAGCCGTGGTGACCGTCCTGCAGGAAGCGCATTGCCGCAAACACCGCACCGGTGCCACAGAACGCATTGGCGAGGGTGAACCAGTCGGCGAGCTGGAACTCCCGCAACATTGAGAAGTGTCGTTTCATGAAGGCTCACAGGACTGCAGTGGCTACAGATTACGCGAGCGGCGATGACGACGACAGCGTGGTCAGCGAGCTGCCTTCACCTGGCAATCACGGCGCGGCCGCCCTGGCCATTTTTTGGCCAGCCATCTTGACAGCCAAGCCCGGCGGGCCCTGACGCAGGTTATCCACACGGTTGCTCACCAACAATCCACACCCCCTGTGGACAACCCTGGCGCATCCGCTGCGACGCTGCTCATTTCTTCATCACACATGCGCGGGGTTTTCCTACCCCCTTTTGTCGACGGCCGGCGCTATGCTGCCCGGCTGGCGACCTCCAGTGACATCTGCACCGGGCAGCTGACCTACAGCCGGCTGTACGACCAGGACTGCATGCGACCGTCGCGGTACGGCATCACCCCATGGAAGGCGCGCGGGTCGGCGTCGAACACCAGCGGCAGGAAGTTGCGGTCGCCCTCCCACATCGGCAGCGAATCGAGCCTGTCCAGTTCGACCCATTCCAGCGTGCCCTCGTGGTTGCCTTCGTGCGGCGTGCCCTCGAATGCATCGATGACGAACACGAAGCCGAACCAGTCCTCGCCATGCTTGCCGAACCCGGGCCAGCTGATGGTGCCGCGCAGCTGCATCGACGTGCAGACGATGCCCGCCTCTTCCTCGATTTCACGGCGCATGCCGGTGGCTACGTCCTCATCGGCGTCCACCTTGCCGCCCAGCCCGTTGTACTTGCCCAGGTGGTGATCGCCCGGCCGCGTATTGCGGTGGATCATCAGCACCCTGCGACGGTCCGGGGAAAGCACGTAGCCCAGGGTGGCCACGATCGGCGTATACGGCATGCAGGATTCCAGCGAGGGGTAAGCGACCGATTATGGCCGATCAGCGCACCAGTGACAGATTCCGCGCCTGCAGCGCGGTGCCGGCTACCGCCGCGTCCGGATCAGGCGCCAAGGTCGCCACGCCGTGGCCGCGCTCGGCCAGATACTCGAGCCACTTGCCCAGGAAGGTGTTCATCCGCATGCGGTGGCTGATCAGCTGCGCCGGCGGCGGGTACATGCCCACAACATCCTGCCAGCGCCGCCCGACGTAGCAGTGCGTCGTCTCGGCCTGCTGTGCGTCGCGGTACAGCCGCACATAGGCCGAAGGATCCGGCTGGCCGGTGACCGGGTCACACAGGTCATAGGTCAGCCGCAGCTCCACCGTGTAGCGGTGGCACTCGATCACATCCAGACGGACATCCAGACCGTCGCCCACCGAGGACACGTAACTGCCGACTGTCAGCTGGTCCGGCGCGAACAGCCGGACCAGGTGGCGGTGGTTCTCGGCATACAGCCCCATCAGCCAGCTCAGACGGCTGAGACGGGGGATACGCTGGGTGCGGGGCAACGCCTGGGTCATGGCTTGATGCTACACGCTGGCAGCGGCCGGCGGCAGCCTTGTGCACGGCCGCTTCCGGCCCCATGATCGGACTCGGCTGGCGGCCACCCGGCCCATCCCGGTAGGGCGCGGTTCAGTACATTCCGCGCTGCAGCCCCAACGTGGCCAGCACCTTGCTGGAAATCTCCTCGATCGAGGTATGCGTCGTACTCAGCGTGGGGATGCGCTCCTTCTGGAACAGGCGCTCGGCCACGGTGACCTCGCGTCGGCAGGTTTCCAGATTGGCGTAGCGCGAATTGGGACGACGCTCCTGGCGGATCTGGTGCAGCCGATCCGGGTCGATGGTCAGACCGAACAGCTTGCGACGGTAGTTGCGCAGTCGCGGCGGCAGGTTTTCGCCTTCCAGGTCCTCATCGGTCAGCGGGTAGTTGGCCGCACGTACACCGTAATGCAGGGCCAGGTAGATGCATGTCGGCGTCTTGCCGGCCCGCGACACCGCCACCAGGATGACATCGGCATCGTCGTAGTTGACCGCGATCCCATCATCGTGGCTCAGCGCGAAGTTCATCGCGTTGATGCGCCGGTGGTAGGTCTCGAAGTCGACCATCCCATGCGCCTGGCCCACCTTGGCCAGCCGTGGGCTGGACAGCTCGCGCTCCAGCGGCTCGATGAACGGGGCGAACACGTCCAGCATCAGCGCCCCGCTGTCGGCCAGGATCACGCTCAGGCTCTGGTCGACGCAGGAGTTCACCACGATGGGCCGCACGTTGTAGCGCTCGCCGGCCGCGCGGATGCGATCGCAGGCCTCGGCGGCTTTTTCCGGATCGTCGATGAACGACAAACGGTCGGTAATGAAGCTGAACCCGGTGAACTGGGTCAACAGGCTATGCCCAATGGTTTCAGCGGTGATACCGGTTCCATCGGAAACGTAGAACACCGGTCGGACAGTCGTCATGCGTCGCAAACCTCGCTCGAAGCCCAAAAATGCCCTCAACACAAGCTTGTGCCGATGGCCGTCTGGCCTGCATCATATCGGCTTCTTCCTACGGACGCGGCCATTCAGCCCGCCTCGGGCGATGGCCAAACGGAGCATCGCGCTTGAACGAGAACATCCTGTGGTTGCACGAACTGCGTCTGGCCGACCTGGCCCGCGTAGGCGGCAAGAATTCGTCGCTGGGCGAGATGATCGGCAACCTCGCCGGTCTGGGCGTTTCGGTTCCTGGGGGGTATGCGACCACGGCAGAAGCCTTCAAGGACTTCATTGCCCATAACGACCTGTCCAAGCGCATCTTCGACAAGCTGGCCACGCTTGATGTCGAAGACGTCACCGCCCTGACCGCGGCGGGCAAGGAAATCCGCGGCTGGGTGATCGATGCACCGCTGCAGCCGCAGCTGGATGCCGACATCCGCAGCGCCTACGAAAAGCTCAGCGCCGAGAACGGCGGCGGCGACGTGGCCGTGGCCGTGCGCTCGTCGGCCACCGCCGAGGATCTCCCCGACGCCTCCTTCGCTGGCCAGCAGGAAACCTTCCTCAATGTCACCGGTGCCGACGACGTCGTGCACAAGGTCAAGGAAGTGTTCGCTTCGCTGTACAACGACCGCGCCATTGCCTACCGCGTGCACCATGGTTTCAAGCACGAGGACGTCTTCCTCTCGGCCGGTGTGCAGCTGATGGTCCGCTCGGGCGTCGGCGCCTCCGGCGTGCTGTTCACCCTGGACACCGAATCCGGCTTCCGTGATGTGGTGTTTGTCACCTCCTCGTTCGGCCTCGGCGAAATGGTGGTCCAGGGCGCGGTCAACCCGGACGAGTACTACGTCTACAAGCCCACCCTGCAGGCAGGCAAGCCGGCGATCCTGCGCCGCTCGCTGGGCAGCAAGGCGATCCGCATGGTGTATTCGGACGTGCCCGGTGAGCGCGTGCGCATCGAAGACACCCCGGCCGAGCTGCGCAACACCTTCTCCATCAGCGACGAAGACGTGCAGGAACTGTCCAGGCAGGCGCTGGTCATCGAGAAACACTATGGCCGCCCGATGGACATCGAGTGGGCCAAGGACGGCGTGAGCGGCAAGCTGTTCATCGTGCAGGCGCGCCCGGAAACGGTGAAGTCGCGCAGCCATGCCACCCAGATCGAGCGCTTCGCGCTGACCGAAAAGGACGGCAAGGTGCTGGCCGAAGGTCGTGCCGTGGGTGCCAAGATCGGTTCGGGCGTGGCCCGCGTGGTGCGCAGCCTGGATGACATGAACCGCGTGCAGCCCGGTGATGTGCTGATCGCCGACATGACCGACCCCGACTGGGAGCCGGTGATGAAGCGGGCCTCGGCCATCGTCACCAACCGTGGTGGCCGCACCTGCCACGCAGCGATCATCGCCCGCGAGCTGGGCGTCCCGGCCGTGGTCGGTTCGGGCAACGCGACCCACGTGATCGAAGACGGCCAGGAAGTGACCGTCAGCTGCGCCGAAGGTGACACCGGCTTCATCTACGAAGGCAAGCGCGCCTTCGAGCGGACCACCACCGACCTGGGCAACATGCCGCCGGCGCCGCTGAAGATCATGATGAACGTGGCCAACCCGGAACGTGCCTTCGACTTCGGTCAGCTGCCCAACGCAGGTATCGGCCTGGCGCGCCTGGAGATGATCATTGCCAGCCACATCGGCATCCATCCCAACGCCCTGCTCGAATATGACCGTCAGGATGCGGCGACGAAGAAGAAGATCGACGAGAAGATCGCCGGCTACAGCGACCCGGTTGGGTTCTATGTCGATCGACTGGCCGAGGGCATCGCCACGCTCACCGCCTCGGTGGCTCCGCATCCGGTGATCGTGCGCCTGTCGGACTTCAAGTCCAACGAGTACGCCAACCTCATCGGCGGCAGCAACTACGAGCCGCACGAAGAGAACCCGATGATCGGCTTCCGTGGCGCCAGCCGCTACGTCGACCCGAGCTTCACCGAAGCCTTCGCGCTGGAGTGCAAGGCGGTGCTGCGCGTGCGCAACGAAATGGGCCTGGACAACCTCTGGGTCATGATTCCGTTCGTGCGTACGCTGGAAGAAGGCCGCAAGGTCGTCGAGGTGCTGGAGCGCAATGGTCTGAAGCAGGGCGAGAACGGCCTGAAGATCATCATGATGTGCGAAGTGCCGTCAAACGCGCTGCTGGCCGACGAGTTCCTGGATATCTTCGATGGTTTCTCCATCGGCTCGAACGATCTGACCCAGCTCAGCCTGGGCCTGGACCGCGACTCGTCGATCGTTGCCCACCTGTTCGACGAGCGCAACCCGGCGGTGAAGAAGCTGCTGTCGATGGCGATCAAGGCCGCCCGTGCCAAGGGCAAGTATGTCGGCATCTGCGGCCAGGGCCCCTCCGACCATCCGGATCTGGCCGAATGGCTGATGCAGGAAGGCATCGAATCGGTATCGCTGAACCCGGACACCGTGGTGGATACCTGGCTGCGCCTGGCCAAGCTCAAGGCCAACAGCTGATCTGAAGGAACCCCGCCCCGGCGGGGTTCTCTTTACCGCGGCAGGTGACGACCGTTGGTCGTCACGCCTCTGCCGTTCGCACACCCGGTAGGTGACGACCGTTGGTCGTCACGCTTTTGCTTATTGCCGGGCAGAGCCCGGCACTACCCCGCAATGCGCTGGTAGCACGCGCGCACCACATCCTCGCCATACTTCAACTCCAGCCGGCGCACGATGAAATGCCCGCGCGCCATGTCCTGGTAGTAATCGGTGAACATCGTATTCAACGCTGCTCCTGTTGCCGCGCCGATCACCGGCACTGCCTGCGCCGCGAACTTCTCGCTCACCACCACGCCAAACCGCGCGGCCACCTTTTCCACCAGCTTGGCCAGCAGCTTGCCCGCTTCCTTTGGTGCAACGCCCAGGGTCAGGTCGCGCCCGGTCACCACCCTGCCCGCCAACTCGGCCGAGAGATGGCGCATCACATCGGCGGTGAACCCGCGCGCCAGGTAGTAACCGGTTTCGCTGGCATCGTCATTCCCGGCGTTGCCGCCCAGCGCGAACACCTCCAGACACGCCTGCCGCGTGGAAAGATCGGCCAGGTCGAACCCCTCACTGCGCGCCACATCGGCCACCGAACGCATCATGATCGTCGTTGACAGAGGCAGCTCGATCAGCAGCGCCGAGAACCCGAACGCTCCGCCGACCGCACCACTGGTCGCCGCCGCCAGCTTGTGCCAGCGCGTGGACGCCGCCTTGCCCGGCTCGTTGCGCATACTCAGCAGCGCGCCCTGCACGGCCTTAGTCAACGCCATCTGCACCGCGCCGTGGATGCGCCCGGACACCACTGCCGGCAGCGCCCGCACGGCAAACTCCAGGGGGGCGCCGACCATGTTGGCCATGCGCGCGGTCAAGGTCGGCGCCTCCAGCAGAGCGACCGCCCGCTGCAGGTCGGCCCAGTCAGCCGGATGGTGGGCGATGTCGCGGGGAAGCAGGACGGATGCGTTCATGGCGCGATCATAGCGCCGCCTGCCTCAACGCCGCGAGGTGCCGCCCGCCAACCGTTCAGGCAGTTCGCAAACCCGCCAGCTCGCCCATGAACTGGCGGTAGTGGCGCAGCTCGGCGATGGAATCGTGCACGTCGCTCAATGCCGTATGGCTGCTGGTCTTGGTGATGCCAGCGGCCACGCCTGGAGCCCAGCGGCGCGCCAGTTCCTTGATCGTGGACACATCTAGATTGCGGTAGTGGAAGTACTTCTCCAGCCGCGGCATCTGCCGGTGCAGGAAGCGGCGGTCCTGGCAGATCGAGTTGCCGCACATCGGCGAGGCACCCGCGCCGATCCACCCGGCCAGGAAGTTCACCGTTTGCGCCTCGGCCTGACTCAGGGTCACCTGGCTGTCGAGCACCCGCTGCCACAACCCCGAACGGCGGTGCTGGTTGCGGTTCCACTCGTCCATCGCCTCCAGCGTGGCCAGCGGATGGACAATGGCAAGCTCCGGCCCCTCGGCCAGCACGTTCAACTGCGCGTCGGTGACCACCGTGGCGATCTCGATGATCGAGTCGTTGTCGGTGTCCAACCCGGTCATTTCCAGGTCGATCCAGATCAGTCGATCATTGCCGTTGCCGTTGTCCGCCATCGTGCTGCCTCGTCGGGGGCAGGCCGCACAGGCCCGCCGGAAAAGAAGGCCCATGATAGCGCGCGTGCGTGCTCAGCCGGCAGGCGGCTGCAGCGTCAACAGCGGTTTGCCACGCTTGGCGCGGAAGTAATTGGTCAGCCGGTGGCTGGCCTCCAACGCCAGCACGCCCCCATGGATGTCGACCCGATGGTTGTGGCGGGCATCGCCGAGCAGGTTGAACACACTGCCACAGGCGCCGGTTTTAGGGTCACTGGCCGCATAGACCAGACGCGCTACCCGTGCATGCACGATGGCCATCGCGCACATCGCGCAGGGCTCGAGCGTCACGTAAAGCGTGCTGCCGAGCAGACGATGGTTGGCAAGCCGCTTGCCGCCCCGGCGCATGGCCACGATCTCGGCATGCGCGCTGGGGTCATGATCAGCGATGTTGAGGTTCCAGCCCTCGCCCAGTATCTGGCCATCGGCGCCTACCAGCACCGCCCCGACCGGAATCTCGTTGAACTCGCGCTCGGCACGCTCGGCCAGCGCCAGGGCATGGCGCATCCAGTGCTCATCATGGTCGTGCACCACGGCGGCATCATCCACGCAGCTTCTCCCGTTCCAGGAACGCCTCGAACGCAGTCAGCGTTGCAGCGCTGACGTGGTGTTCGATCCCCTCGGCGTCGCGGCGCGCCGAGTCGGCATCCACGCCCAGCGCAAGCAGAAAACGCTCCACCGTCTGGTGGCGCGCGCGCGCCTGCAGGGCAAGCGCCTCACCCTCAGGCGTGAGAAACACCCCGCGATAGGGCCGCTGTACCACCCACCCTTCCTTGACCAGCCGCTTGAGCGCCTTGGCCACCGTCGGCTGGGCAACCCCCAGCCGGCTGGCGATGTCCACCTGCCGCGCCTCGCGGCCGTCGGCGATGAGGTCGGCGATCAACTCCACATAGTCCTCAACCAGCTCGGCGCGCCGGGCCTCACGAACCTGGGCAAAACCCTCCACATGCACCTGGGTCGCGGGCAAGGCGGGTTTGGGGCGGGCGCTGCTGGGCATTCAAACTCCGGCCAACAGAGAGGATGGCATGACGCATAGTGTAGCGCCTGCCCTAGCCAGAAGCCGCCCCGTTGCGCGCCGCGCATCCTGTCATCTACCTCCCATCACCGGCGACCACGCCTGCTGGGCAGCATGGGCTTGCAGTTCTGCTTCCGGCCGCATCAGCAGCGTTGGCTGCTGTGGCGCCGGCGCGGCGCACTGCGCAACCCGTTCGGTAGACTGCGCCAGGGGGGTGTTCAGTCCCTCGACCGCATCCACTGAAGCGTACACATTCGCCGGATCGCCCAGCCTGCCCTGCACTGCAAACAGCCGCGATCCATCCTTGCTGACCAGCACGCGGTCAATCTGCGTGCCACCGAGCGCATAGATCTCCGCTGCCAAGGCGCCTGCCAGCCGGTCACTGGCAGCATCCGGCGTGCGGCCGAACTTCGCGTCCTGCGCATACACACCCACACGCGCGCTCCGGAACAGGCCGTGCGCTGGATGCTCGGGATCGGAGAGCTGCGGTGCACGCTTTTCCTGCCGGGCCTGCGCCGCTCTCGCCGGCTCACCCGCCTGGATCGGACCGCGAACGGCATCAACCGCATCCAGCAGTAGACCCGGGCCCGCGCGCGAGATGGCGGTGACAGCCAGGCGGCGTTGGCCAATATCCTCACGATACTCGGCGATCATGGTCTGGTTGCGTTCGGCGAGTGCGCGCGCCGTCGGACTGTCCAGCACCGAGCGCTCGCCAAGGAAGTTGTCCAGCTTGTGTGCAGTCATGGACGACGATGCCACGATCAGCGGATTGTCGTCGGTGATGAACCGCTCCCAGCCGTTGCGGTAGCCGTTCATCGTAAGGACGCTGATGTCCGCCTGCGTGGCGTACACCACTACCTGGCCGAAGTGCGGGGACGCGGCGCTGACGGCGTCGGTTGCCATCACATGGTTGATCACCGTGTCTTGGCCTGACGGTATCCGCAGGCCAAGACTGGCCGCGCCGTAGGCGTTGAAGGTTTCACCCTTGAGGTTGAAGTGATGTGCAGTGATCTGGGCGAGCGTGCCGCCGAGGGAGTGGCCGGTTACAAAAACTGAAAGATCGTCGGCATATAGCCTGCGTGTTGAATGGGCGAGCCGAATTGCATCATTTGTGAACGCAATCGCATCCCGTGCCTGCGCGTTGAGACGTGCAGTAACCATTCCGACGTCAGTTATCGCATCAACCAGCGAGTCTGTGCCACGATGTGCAACAACGACGTCGCCTGTATGGACACTTTGAAAAGCTGCGCCTTGATAGCCGGACGGCGTAACACTGACGCGCTTAAGCACTTTAAACACTACGCCATCGACCGATACGCAAGGCCCGTCAGCAGAGTTCTCGCATGTCAGTCGACGATCCTCGTAGGCGTGCGCCGAAAGTGAAGCAAAGGTTCTCGATCTCGCGCTCACTCGGCTTGACCCATGCCGCTGAGAGTAACCACAAATAGCGCGTCCCGAACTCCTGGACGATAGCGCTCCCGCCTGTCACTCCCGATCATACTCGCGCCCGCGAATCCGTCTGGCTCATAATAGATCACATCCGGGTAATAGCGCGTTGCACTACCGCCCTCTGTGACCTTGGCAGCGTTCAATGTCATAACGAACCTGGCGTCGTTGATTGGGTCTTTTGCGACGAGTAACGCATACACGGCGGTCAGCTCCCAATGGCATACACCTTTTCCGTAGTAGTCCTCATCCTGCATCGTGTCCAAATAAACTACCCCCTCGTACTCATCGCCGCCCACACGTCTAAG
>JAAIGF010382653.1_pt1 | contig 18808 bp, 20 predicted proteins | sample 6487441 | NCBI WGS metagenome assembly JAAIGF01 (sample SAMN13974129, study PRJNA590717) | phyllosphere metagenome | biome: pepper field; feature: multiple bacterial spot infested pepper fields; material: pepper leaves; isolation source: leaves from pepper fields | host: Capsicum annuum ... | reverse complement strand
TCCGACGAAGGCGACGTGCTGTCCGGGCTCGACCGAGAACGACACACCGTCGAGAGTGGGACGCGCATGCGCGGGCGCATCGGGGTAGCGGAACCCGACATCGCGGAACTCGATCCGCCCCAGCGGCCCGGGGGCGGCGGACACGGGCAACGCGTCGGGCGCGTCGACGATCGCGGGACGCAGGTCGAGGTACTCGAAGATGCGGGCGAACAGCGCGGACGAGGTCTGCACGTCGAGCGCCACGCGCATGAGGCCCATCAGCGGCATCAGCAGACGCGCCTGGACGGTCGTGAACGCGACGATGGTGCCGGCGGTGATGGCCCCGGTTCCGCCGGCGATGAGGAACCCGGCGACGAGGTAGATGACCGCCGGCACGCTCGACATGATGACCTGCACCACCGCGAAGAAGCCCTGGCCGCTCATCGCGCGGCGCACCTGCAGGTGCACCTGGTTGTCGTTCTCGGCGTCGAAACGAGCCGACTCGGTGCGCTGACGGTTGAAGGACTTCGAGAGCAGGATGCCGGACACGCTCAGGGTCTCCTGCGTGATCGCCGACAGCTCCGACAGGGACTCCTGCGTCTCACCCGCGATGCGTGCTCGCACCTGACCGACCCGGCGCTGGACGAAGATGAGGAACGGCATGAGCGCCACGGCGATCAGCGTGAGGCGCCAATCGATCAGGATCATCGCCACGAGCGAGGCGATGACGGTGACCGCGTTGCCGAGGATGCTGGTGACCGTGTTCGTGAGGACTCCGGACACACCCCCGACGTCGTTCTGCAACCGCGACTGGATCACGCCCGTCTTCGTGCGGGTGAAGAACCCCAGCTCCATCGCCTGGAGGTGTTCGAAGAGCCGCGTGCGCAGGTCGCCGGTCACGCGGTTCCCGACGGTGGCGGTGAACCAGGTCTGCCCCACGTTGAGGGCCGCCGAGAAGAGGAACAGCACGATCATGACGCTCACGAGGATCGCGAGCAGCCGCAGATCAGGCGCCGAACCGTCGATCGGGAACAGCGCGTCGTCGAAGATGCGCTGCACCAACAGAGGCGGGATGACCCCGACCGCGGAGGCGAGGATCACCAGCAGGACGGTGAGGGCGATCCGTCCCCGGTAGGGCCGGAACAGCTCGACGACCCGGCGACCGAGATCGGCGACGCGCGGCGCCTGGGCGTTGCGACGACGTTGCTCGGCGGCATCGACACCGCGGAACATGCTTCCGCCAACTCCACCTGGGCCCATGCGGGCCAGCCTACGTCCGCCCACGGACACCGGCGCCCCCGCGCGGCCGCGACGAAACCGGCGGCCCGCTCCCCGGCATCCGTCCTCGCGGAAAACTTCCTCGACGGTGGAATATCTCCGCGGCACGCGCCGTTGGATCGGAGGAACGTCGCCGCTCTGGCGCCACGAAGCCCCCCGCACGCAAAGGACCTCGTCATGGCCGCCACCGGCACCACCGTCGCCTCTCCCCCCGATACCTCGGGCGTCACGTCCGCGCAGAGCCGGGTGATCTGGCTGCTGCTGACGGCGGCGTTCGTCGCCATGCTCAACGAGACGACGATGAACGTCGCGATCCCGTTCCTCATCCGCGACCTCGGCATCACGGCCGTCTCCGCCCAGTGGCTCACCACGGCGTTCATGCTGACGATGGCCGTCGTCATTCCGATCACGGGCTTCCTGCTGCAGCGCTTCACCACGCGCCAGGTCTTCATCACCGCGATGACGCTCTTCTCGACCGGAACCCTCGTGGCCTTCCTGTCGCCGGGCTTCGAACTGCTCGTCGTCGCGCGCGTCATCCAGGCATCGGGCACCGCGATCATGATGCCGTTGCTGATGACGACCATCATGACGATCGTCCCGCCGCAGCACCGCGGTCGCATGATGGGCCGGGTCAGCATTGTCATGGCGCTCGCACCGGCCATCGGGCCGACGATGTCCGGACTCGTCCTGCAATCGCTCGGCTGGCACTGGATCTTCGGCATCGTCCTCCCCATCGCCCTCGTGTCGCTGTTCATGGGCGCACGATGGATCCACAACCTCGGCGAGACGCGCACCGCGCCGATCGACGTGACCTCCGTGATCCTCTCCGCGCTCGGCTTCGGCGGGCTGGTCTTCGGTCTCAGCCAGATCGGCGGCGGACACGGCGGAGACCCGGATGCCGCCACCACCTCGCTCGTCACCCTCATCGCCGCCCTGACGATCGGCGTGGTCGGCCTGGGTGCCTTCATCTGGCGCCAGCTGCGCCTTCAGCGCACGGACTCCGCCCTGCTCGATCTGCGCGTGTTCCGCTCGCGCGCCTTCACGCTGACCGTCGCGCAGCTGGGTGTGATGTCGCTGGCGTTCTTCGGGGCGATCACGCTGCTGCCGCTCTACCTGCAGACGGTGCTGGGCAAGTCGCCGCTCGAGACGGGGCTCGCGGTGCTGCCCGGTTCGCTCGTCATGGGCCTCGCGGGCCCGGTGATCGGCCGCATCTACGACCGCTTCGGCACGCAGGTGCTCCTCGTGCCCGGCGCCGTCATCGTCAGCGGCACGCTGTGGTTCTACACGACCGTCGGGACCCAGACGCCGTTCGCTCTACTCGTCGTCGTCCAGACCGTCATGATGATCGGGCTCGCGCTCTCGTTCACGCCGCTGTTCACGGCCTCCCTCGGCTCGCTGGAGCCGCGGTTCTACTCGTACGGCTCGGCCGTCGTCGGAACCGTGCAGCAGGTCGCCGGAGCGGCCGGCATCGCCCTGCTCATCACGGTGATGTCGTCGGTGTCGGCGGCGAGCGGCGAGGGACTGGAAGCGGATGCCGCGGGCACGCGCACCGCGTTCCTGATCGCCGCGATCATCTCGCTGCCGCTGATCGTGGGAGCGTTCATCATCCGCAAGCCCGCGGATCAGATCGAGGGTTCCGTCCCGCTCGCGCACTGAGGCGAGCGGGGTCGTCCGCGCGTCAGAGCGAGCAGGAACCGCCGCCGCAGCACTGCGACGCGGGGCGGGAGGACTCTTCCGCCGTGTCGCCCGGACCGTTCAGCAGGGTGAGAACGGGCTTCGGGGCGGAGGTCGTGTCAGACGTGGTGTCACCGGACATGCGCTCCATGCTACGCCCGCGGGCGAGCGAGGGGGCCGCGCGCTAACGCCGTGCTCCGGCATCCGCAACCCCCGCCCGTAGGGACGCCGTGCTTCTTAGCGTGGGAGCGACCCCGATGAAGAAAGAGAGAGTCGAACCATGACCGATCTCAGCGGCAAGCGCGTGGCGTTCCTGCTCACCGACGGCTTCGAGGACAGCGAGCTCACCAGCCCGTGGCAGGCGGTGACCGAGGCGGGCGCCGAGGCCGTCCTCGTCTCGCCGAGCGAGGGCAGCATCACCGGCGAGAAGGGCCACGAACAGCGGGTCGACCTCGCCGTCGGCTCCGCGTCGGCGGCCGACTTCGACGCCCTCGTCCTTCCCGGCGGCGTCCAGAACGCGGACGACATCCGCATCGTGACGGATGCCGTGTCCTTCACCCGTGACTTCTTCGAGCAGCACAAGCCCGTCGCCGTCATCTGCCACGGCGGATGGATCCTGACCGAGGCCGACGTGCTGAAGGGGCGGACGCTCACCAGCTACCCCACCCTCCAGACCGACCTGCGCAATGCGGGCGCGACCTGGGTCGACGAAGAGGTCCACGTCGACCAGGGTCTCGTCTCGAGCCGCACCCCCGACGACCTGCCCGCCTTCACCGCGAAGCTCGTCGAGGAGGTCGCCGAGGGCCGACACTCCGGACAGACCGTCTGACCGTTCCCCGTCGGAGAGGCCTCGCACCACGGTGCGGGGCCTTTCTGCTCAGGCCCCGGCGTCGGGGAGCACCTGACAGGAGGGGCACCACTGACCGCCGCCCTTCGTGCCCGGGATGTCCTCGATCACGCCGTCCCCCTCGGGACACGGTTCGCCCGTTCGGCCGTGGACGCGCATCGACGCGACCTTCGCGGCCTTCTGCTCCGCAATCGGCACCCCTCGTCGGGCGATCACCGCCGATGTCAGCGTGTCGTGCAGCGCGAGATGCAGCCGCGTGACGTCGTCCTCGCTCAGCGATGCCGCGTGGGCGGTCGGCGCGAGCCGGGCGGCGTACAGGATCTCGTCGGAGTAGGCGTTGCCGATCCCCGCGAGGGTCTCCTGCTCCTGGAGCAGCGCCTTGAGCTGTTTCCGTCGTCCGCCGAGGGCCGCGGCGAGCATCTCCCGCGAGTAGCCGGGATCGATGGCATCCGGCCCCAGCTTCGCCACCGCCGGCACGTCGTCGGGGGAATCGACGACGTGGAGCTGCATCGAGAGCCACTCCCCCGCATCGGTCAGCCCCAGGATGCCGTGATCGAAGACGACACGGGCGATCTCGGGCGCGGGTGACCCGGCGTCCGCCTCTCCCGCCTCGCGCCACGTCGCCCAGCCCGCACGGCCGAACCCGATCCCCAGGTGCACTCCCTCGAGGTCGAGGTCGAGGTGCTTCCCGTGCCGCGTCGCGCCGGTGAGCGTCCGGCCCACCAGTTCGGTGAGCGGTCGTTCCCGCGTCTTGAGCGCGCGGCCCTCGACGAGGTCGACCTCGCGGACCGTGTGACCGGCGAGGCGCTCACGCAGGAACAGCGTGAGCGCCTCGACTTCAGGTGCCTCGGGCATGAGGACCCGGTCAGACCTCGGTCTCGGCTGCGGCCGGAGGCGTGGTCGGGGCGGGGTACGACGGCGCGGGGGCCGGGGCCCTCTCTCCGGAGCGCTGCGCGGTCGCGAACGCATCCGCCACCGCACGGCCCTGGATGATCTGCGTCAGGTCGATGCCTGTCGCCGCCTTCACGGCCTCGAACGACGAGCGCAGGCCCGTCGCCGACTCGGTCGCGAGGTGACCGCTGGCGCCCTCGCCGCCGAGCACGGTGACGTTGCCGACACGGTCGTACCCCTTGGCGAACTCGGCCATCATCGGCACCAGCGCCTCGAGCGCGCGCTGGGCGAGCAGGGCCTCCTGGTTCTGCGACAGCGCCTCGGCCTCGGCGCGGATCGCCTCGGCGCGGGCCTCACCGGCCAGGCGCACGGCCTGCGCGTCGGCTTCGGCGCGCACGCGCACAGCGGACGCCTCCTGCTCGGCGATCTGCGCGCGCGCCTCGGCCGCCTTGATCTGCGCGTACGCCTCGGCGTCGGCATCCTTCTGACGCTGGTACAGGTCGGCGTCGGCGACGCGGGAGACCTCGGACTCGAGGCGCGCCTGGGTGTTCTGCGCCTCCTGCTGCAGAACCGCCTGACGACGCTCGGCACGGGTGAGGGCCTCAGCCTGCTCGGCCTCGGCGTTGGCACGGCCGACCTCGGCCTTGGCCGCGGCGCTGTTCTTGTCGAGCTTGGTCTGCTCGATGAGGTTGGCCTCGTCCGTGGCGATCTGGCGCGCACGGATCTCGCGGACCGCGTTGATGCGCGCGACCTCGGCCTCGCGCTTGACGCGCTCGACCTCGGTGGCGCCCAGGGCCGAGATGTACCCGTTGCTGTCGGTGACGCCCTGGATCTGGAACGAGTCGAGGATCAGACCCTGCGACGACAGGTCGCCCTTGATCCCCTCGGCGATCTGGTCCGACAGACGCTGCCGGTCGCGCATGAGCTCTTCGACGGTCAGCGTCGCGACGACACCGCGGAGCGCGCCCTCGAGCTGCTCGGTCGTGAACTGCTCGATGGCCTTGTCCTGCGAGGCGAAGCGCTCGGCCGCGCGACGGACCTGTTCGGGATCGGAGCCGATCTTCACCAGAGCGACACCGCTGACGTTCACCGTGACGCCGTTGGACGACTGCGCCGTCGGCTCCATCTTGATCTGACGCGCGCGCAGCGAGATCATCTCGCCGCGCTGGGTGAGCGGGTTGACGATGGCGCCGCCACCGGTGATGACGGTGATGCGCGAGGACTCACCGTCCGCACTTCTTTGACGCTTACCGACGATCACCAGGGCTTCGTCGGCCTTGGCGACGCGGTACCAGCCGCGGATGAGTCCCGCGATGATCAGGAAGACGACGATGACGACGACGAGTGCGATGACCACGACGATGCCGATCGCCCCCAGAGCAGCAAGTTCCATGGTTCTCCTTCGACAGGCACCGCGCGAGGCGGTGCGGGGGAATTCCTTCCAACCTATCGGCCGACTCGGAGGCGGTGTCCACCCCCTTACGGGGGAGAAACCGTCACACGACGCTCAGCCGGGGCGTACCGTTGAGAGGGAGGCGGCCCGAACCGCCTCCGGAAGGGTCCCCCATGAAGATCGTGTCCTCCTCCGACTGGAGGGATGCCATCGCATTCGACGTCCCGGTCCTCGTCGCCGACGTGGTTCCCGGTGAGCCCACGCGCTGTGTGGCGTGCGGTACCGACGGCGCGCTGATCGAGCGCACCGAGCTCTGGGCGGTCAAGCACCGCCACCCGAAGCACCACGGCGGTTTCGTGCGGTTCTACTGCGAGACGCACAAGCCCGCCGTCGCTCCCCCGCCCCCGGCCCCCGTCGAGATCACGCGCACCCGCAGCACCGCGCCGCGGGCCGAGCGTCGCCCGAGCACCCCGAAAGCCGTCGCGGTCACCGACCGCCCCATGCGGACGATGTGCCCGGACTGCTTCGTCGAGGTGTCGGCCGGCGGCGACTGCGGAATGTGCGGCGCCCAGGTCGTCTGATCCACGCGCAGAACCGCCCCGTCGCGTCAGCGGCGGGGCGGTTCTGCGTGGGGAAGCGGCTCAGCGCGCCGAGATCGTCCATCCGGCTTCGTGCGATGCGCCCGGAGCCAGGGCGATCACCCCGGTGTCGTAGTCGTACGCGTCGTCGTTGAACGCATCCGGCGCGCACGTCATGGGCTCGACGGCGAGTCCCGCGCGGTGTCCCGGCGTCCCCGGGCCCGCGGGCAGGTCGGCCGTGTGGATCTGCACCCACGGGCAGGACTCGCCCCATGACATCGCCACCGCAGTTCCGGAGGGATCCGTGAGCGTGACGGTCGTGCGAGCACCGGCATCCCGGATCAATCCCGTGTACGCATGGTCGATCTCGACCGCACCCAGGACGCGTGACGCCCGGAAGTCGAAGCGCTCCGCATCGACGGTGACGGATGCCGGCGCCACCGGTGCGAGGCGGTCCGGCGTGACCTCCAGCACGGTGTCGGCGGGAAGCTCCAGCGTCCACTCGTCGAGCGTCGCGGGACCCGCGACGAGATACGGGTGCGGACCGGTTCCCCACGGGGCCGGCGTGTCCGAGAGGTTCGTCGCCCGGACCGTCTGCGTCAGGCCGTCGGCATCCAGTCGATACGTCGTCGAAACGACGACCCACCAGGGGTACCCCGCCTGGGCGGGCACCGTCGCCGTGAGGGTGACCGCGTCGTCGGAGGCGTCGAGGATGTTCCAGTTCACCCACGAGAGCAGCCCGTGCAGCGCGTGCGCGCGGTCGGGTTCGGTGAGCGCGAGCTGGTGCTCCCGCCCCCCGAAACGATGGATGCCGTCGACCACGCGGTTGGGCCAGGGGGCCAGGGTCGTTCCCCGGTAGGCGGGGCGGAGTTCGTCCTCGCCGAACGGCACGACGAGATCGCGTCCCTTGAAGGTCAGGGAGCGGAGCGAGGCGCCGACCCCGGCGATCGCGGCTTCGTAGCCGTGGGCGCGCAGGACGACGGGGGTACCCGAGACCGGCGTGGGGGTCTCGGTGGGAACAGCATCGGTCATCCCGCCATTATCGCGGGGGAAACGACGAATGCCCCGACCGCGACGGTCGGGGCATTCGGGGAGGGCGACTTACTTGAAGGCGTCCTTGACGTTCTCGCCGGCCTTCTTGACGTTGGCCTTGCTCTGCTCGGCCTGGCCCTCGGCTTCGAGTCGCTCGTTGTCCGTGGCCTTGCCCCAGGCTTCCTTCGCCTTGCCGGTGAGGTCTTCAGCGGCGTTCTTGATCTTGTCGTCGAGTCCCATGTCGGCTCCTCCCGCGTCATGCTCGGGTCTTTCCCGATTCGCCCACGCTATGCCGCGCGGTGTCACGCTTCAGGGGGGTTGAATTTCGGGATCGAGTAGGGAAGTGACGCCGCCGCCCCGCTAAGTTCGAGAGCGTGCGTCCCTCCCGACCCGCTCTCGCCGGCAGCATCGCGCTGCTCGCGCTGACGTTCGCCCTCGGCTCCTGCAGCTCGACCTCGAGCTCGCTCGGCGTGGCCGACATCGCGGCGGTCACGAAGACCTCCACCCCGTCCCTCCCCCCGGTCGAAGTCGTCTCAGCCGCGTCTGTGATCGTGCTCACGCTCGATCAGGCGACCGTCGAGGGAGGCACCGCGCAGGACCCGCTGGACTACCTCGCGACCGCGGTCGACGGCTGGCGTTCCGCGCTGGGAGCCGACCCGACGAGCACGGACGTCATCGCCCCCACGGGATGGGACACCGGCGTGGTCGCCCACGAGTGGCCCGGGCTGCGTCTTCTCACTCCCCCCGATGGTCCGGGATGGCTCTCGGTCACGGCGGCCGAGGTGAACGGCCACCCCCTGCGCACGGCGCACGGCATCGGCGTGGGCTCCACCCGGGCCGAGGCTCTCGCGGCGGGCGCTGTCGCCGGTTACGGCGATGAGCTGCGGCTCGATGTCCGCGAGGTGCCGGGGACGACGTCTCTGCAAGAGGCGGGACGCGTCGGCACGGAGTTCATCTCCCTCGAGATGAGCGGCGACACCGTGGCATCCCTTCACGTCCCGGCGAACGACTTCAGCGACCTGTGAGCGACGTCAGCCCTTTCGGCGATCTCCTCGAGTCGGCGGAGACCGTGGAACGCCCCGCCGGACGAGGCGGCCGCGTCGTCCTGATCGTGTTCCTGGTCCTCCTGCTGCTCGTCTTCGGCGGGAGCGGAGGCTATGTGTGGTGGGCCTCGACGGCGACCGTCGGGCCGCCCACCGTCACCTCGTACGCGCCGAGCGTCGCCCCCGGGGCGGCCGCGGCGGTCGCGCTCCCGAGCTCCGGGTCGGTCCTGGTCGAGGTGCAGGGCGGCGGGGACTACCTCGGGACGGATCCGACGACCTGGGCCTCCGGGGGCGACGAGGCGCGCCCCATCGCCAGTATCTCCAAGCTCGTCACCGCACTCGTCGTGCTCGACGCGCATCCCCTCGCGGATGCGACCGATCCCGGTCCGACGATCGCCTTCACCGAGGCCGACACCGACCTCTACGACCAGTACTACGTCCGCGGTGCGACGATCGCCCGCATGCCCGACGGCGCGAAGCTGTCCCTGCACGACGCGCTGGCCACCATGCTGCTCCCCTCCGCGAGCAACTACGCCGTCGCGGTCGCACGGTGGGGCTTCGGCTCCGAGGGCGCGTACGTCGACGCCGCACGGTCGTGGCTCAGCAAGAACGGGCTGAACGCGACCCGGATCGTGGATGCCACCGGCATCGACGACCGCAACACCAGCACGCCGAGCGACCTCATCGCCCTCGGGAAGCTGGCCGCGGCGAACCCGGCGATCGCCGCCATCGCGTCCACGCCGTGGATCAACCTCCCCGCGGGCCCCGGGAACATCGAGAACACGAACAGCCTTCTCGGGACCTCCGGGATCACGGGGCTCAAGACCGGCAACCTCGGCGATGGGACCTTCAGCCTCCTCTTCACCTCCGTTCTCGACGTCGGTATCGGCGCGCCCCTGCACATCACGGGCATCCGCCTCGGCGGCGAGACCCGCGGCAGCGCGAACCAGGATGTGGTCAATCTTCTGGAGAGCATCCGCGACGGGTTCCACACCCTGCAGGTGGGGACCAGCAGCGCCGAGATCGGCAAGATCACGACACCGTGGGGATCCTCCGCCAAGGTCGTCGTCGGTCAGAACGCCTCGATCATGACGTGGTCCGACACCGCGGTGACCACGCAGCTCGACACGACGACGCCCGAGAAGTACGCCGACGGAGAGAAAGTCGGCACGATCACCTGGACGGCCGGGCCGCACACCGTTACCTCCGACGTGATGATCTCGGGCGCGATCGAGGAACCGACGCTGTGGTGGCGATTGACCCATCCGAGCGAGCTCGGCGGCTGATACCCGGCCCTAGCCGCGCGGGGCGACCGTCGTCGGCGCGTACCCGGCGAAGCCGTCGATGCGCTGCTGTCCGAGGGTGGTCCCGAGCTCCTGACGCGCTCCCGGATAGACCCAGTAGAAGTGCAGCGCGGCGTACGTCGCCTGGGGCGCGGCATCCAGGACGAAGGGAGCGATGCTCCACGAGCCGACCACGCCCTCCGTGCCGTCGCCCGTGTCCCGGTCGATGCGCAGCACCGGTGTCTTGGCGAGCCGGGCTTGCGATGCCCCGGTCGAGTTCGTCGTCGTGGCCCAGACGCCCGTGATCTCGTCCCACGGGATGTTCACCGCGGCGCCCTGATAGCGCACCGCGATGCCGCTGCGTCCGACCGCGATGCACTGACGGTTGCCCCACGACGAGCGGCTGCGCGACGCGACGATGAGGTTGATCAGCACCAGCACCGCGAACAGGCCCAGGATGCCGAAGAGCACGGCGATGACGTACGGCATCGGGCCCTGCATCGACGGCGTGGTTCCCGCCTGGGTGAGCACGCCCCACACGATCCAGCCGCACAGGAGCGTGATGAGGGCGAACCCGATCGTGAGGATCAGCGGAGGCCGACGTAGCGGAGCGACGTGCAACCACTCGTCGGGTGCCCGCTCGAAGGTGCGGTTGAACATCTCGGCCGGCAGCAGCTGCAGACGCTTGCGGGAGGCGAAAGGTGTCGCCCACCCGGGCGGGATGAAGGCCGAGCGAGGATTGGGCGCGTTCACGGGCGACAGTTTACGAAAGGGCGGAGACATTCGGGGAGGCTGGACGTCGCGTCGTTTCGACCCGACAGTTCGGTGCCTCCCCTCCTACGCTGGAGCAATGGCACATCTCTCCCCCGCGCAGCTGGACCGCGCCGTCGGCACCGTGATCGTCTCGGCGGCGGGCGACGCGCTCGGCTCGGCGTACGAGTTCGGTCCCGCGCTCAGCGACGACGTGGTGCCCGCGTTCGGCCGCGGTCATTTCGGTCACGCGGAACGCGAGTGGACCGACGACACGAGCATGGCCGTCCCGGTCCTCGACGAACTCGCCGCGGGCCGCCGGCTCACCGATCCGGTCGCCCTCGAGCGCATCGTGGCCGCGTGGCAGGGGTGGGCTCGCACGGCCCTCGACGTCGGGGCCCAGACCCGGCACGTCCTCGCCCGCATCCCGTCACCGCCGACGATGGATGCCATCCGCGCCGCCTCGCGCGCGACCCACGACGAGACCGGCCGCAGCGGCGGCAACGGCTCGTTGATGCGCACCGGGCCCGTGGCGCTCGGCTATCTGGATCGTCCCGCGGACGAGCTCACCGCCGCCGCGGCGGCCGTCGCGCAGCTCACCCACTGGGAGGACGACAACGTCGACGCGTGCGCCCTCTGGTGCGCGGCGATCCGCCACGGCATCCTGACCGGCGAGCTCGACATGCGCGGCCAGCTCGAGGTCGTCCCGGCCGAGCGCCGCGATCGGTGGGCGGCGCTGGTCGACGAGGCCCTGACCCCGGGCACGCATCCGCGCGCCTTCCGCGAGGCGAACGGCTGGGTCGTGCGCGCCTTCCAGGGCGCCCTGGCCGCCGTCGCCGGCGCGACCGGACCCTTGGATGCCATCGAGCGAGCGGTCCGCGGAGGCAACGACACCGACACGGTCGCCGCCATCGCGGGCTCTCTCGCGGGAGCCGTGTGGGGCGCCGAGGCGCTCCCGGCCTCGCACCGCGAGGGGCTGCACGGGTGGCCGGGCATCGACGGTGGAGAACTCGCGCGGCGGGCGCGGGTGGCGGTGGGGGCGGGGCGGGGCTGAGTTCAGCCTCCTACGGCGGTGCCCTGGTGGAAGACCAGCCGGGGCTCGCCGTCGGCGCAGCGCCAGAGGGAGGACCGCCGAGAGAGACGGCCGCCGTAACTGAGCAGGTAGGTGAGGAGGACGGCATCCGATCCCACCGGCAGCGTCGTCTGTTCGCTGAGATGGACCGGAACGTCTTCCGCGGGTGACGCGAGCAGCGCCGCGATCATCTGGTCGCGGTCGTAGGCGCGTCCGGACTGTCCGAACTCCCGGAAGTCCGGGGAGAGCAGCGTGCGCAGCGCTGTCTCGTCATGGCGGACATCGGGGCGAAGGAGAGCGCGTTCCGCGGCCCACACGGATTCGGCATCCGTCGGGGTGTTCGACATTCGCGGGCCGTCCACTAGTTCAGCTGCGCTGCGGCGTCAGCGTAGAAGAGAACGAGCTCTTCCATCGGCACCGGGCGACGATGAACCGTCCCGATGTCGCTGCCCTCCTCGGAGAACGGCGGAGGGTAAAGGGCGATGCCCTGGCCGGGGGCGAGGGCACTCACCTCGTCCTCCCACCCGGGCCAACGGAGATCGGCGAATGCCTCTGCGAGGTGGCCCTCGATCGCCGAGAAGACGAACTGGCCGTGACCGATACCCAAGTCCCCCCACGTCAACGTATCCGGTCCGAGATAGCACAGGGATCCGGGATTGAGCCCCAGTCCTCCCCCGTCGATGGCGAACTGCCCGCCGAGCACATCCTGCGCGACGAGCAGCGAGGGCGGCGGCCCCGACGCGGGGAGGGAATTGACGGACGCAAGGTCAGGGAGCCCTTCGCCCCCTCCCCCGAAGATGCGAAACCAGCCGTGATCGACGACCAACCCGCCGGTGTGCAGCGCGAGCGCGCCGAGTGCCGAACGCGCGGTCACCTGCAGCGCCTCGAGGACGTGCATCCCGCGTTCCCGAGGGAGCGGGATGATCCGCGCGTCGTCGTGGGAGTTCACTGCGCGACGGATTTCCGGCCACACCGGATCAGGCACGTTCGCCAGTTCGTCCGCCGTACGAGTCATGCTGCCAGTATCGTCCGGAGGCGCTGCGGCCGCGATCAGCAATGAAAGCGGACGGTGGGATGCCATGTGGCGAGCGGTCTGCGCGGCCGGATCTCACGTGCGGCATTGATCGCTCGGTGTCGACACAAGCGCACAACCGTCGGGACGGTGAGTCCTACCCTTGGTTCATGTCGCCCTCAGCCCGCCGAGCGATCGCCATCGGTCGCAACCTGCTGACTTGTGCAGCGGCCGGGTTCGCGTGCGGTGCGATCCTCGGCGCCCTGTACGTGCTGATCGGCTGGTTGCCCGGTGCGATGACGACGTTCGCTGAGCATCCCCAGTTCGCCGATCCACGCGCCTCGCTTCTGGCGTGGTGTACCACGTTCGCAATTGTGTGCGGAGCCGTGGGATTCGTCGTCGGCATCATGATCGGCGCTCTCAAGACCACGACCCCACGCGAGGATTCGAGCTCATCACAGGGGAACGATGCTCTCGGAAAATGACGCTCGCGACTATCACGCGGTCGATATCGTCACGACCCACGATTCGGCCGAAGCGCTGAGCCCAGGACCGGTTGAGCGTCTGGCGGATTGCGATAACCGCTATCCCACGGGAATCTGCCGTGTGAATCCGTCCACACCAATTACAGCGCTTCGAAGTCGCCGAGCATTCTCTCAGCCGCCGTCAAGCCGCGACGGTCCTCGACGCGGATAAAAGCTACTGAACCGGACTCCGTGAGTGCGTCGGTGCGATCGCCCGGTCGGAACGCCCCGCTCGATTCCTGTTCGTGCACCGCATTCCTGATGAACACGTCAGCGACGTTCGCGGGCAGGCCGGTGATCACGAATTCGTGCCAGCCTCTGGTTGTGAGACCAACCGTGTAGGAAAACGGTGCGGCCGATGCGTCGCCGAGGACGTGTCTGATCGCCCACCCGTGCGTATCGACCATTCGTTTCAGATCGGCGAATGCACGCTCGCTCGGGCTCGTCATGACTCTGACCATAGCGACGGCCGCCGAGCGCGGTGTCAGTTGTTGAAGCGGAACTCCACCACGTCGCCGTCCTGCATGACGTAGTCCTTGCCCTCGAGGCGGGCCTTGCCCTTGGCGCGGGCCTCGGCGACCGAACCCAGCTCGATGAGGTCGGCGAACGAGATGACCTCGGCCTTGATGAAGCCCTTCTCGAAGTCGGTGTGGATGACACCGGCCGCCTGCGGGGCCTTCGCGCCCTGCGGGATCGTCCACGCGCGGGCCTCCTTGGGGCCGGCGGTGAGGTAGGTCTGCAGACCGAGGGTGTCGAAGCCGATACGGGCGAGCTGATCGAGGCCGGACTCGTCCTGTCCGGTGGAGGCCAGCAGCTCGGCGGCATCCTCGGGGTCGAGGTCGATCAGCTCGGACTCGATCTTGGCATCCAGGAAGACGGCCTTCGCGGGCGCCACCAGCGCCGACAGCTCGTCCTTCTTCGCCTGGTCGGTGAGCACGGCCTCGTCGACGTTGAAGACGAAGATGAACGGCTTGGCGGTCAGCAGACCCAGCTCGCGGATCGGCGAGAGGTCGAGACCGGAGGCCGAGAGCAGCACGCCGCGCTGCAGGGCGTCCTGCGCGGCCTTGGCGGCATCGAGCACCGAGGGGTCGAGCTTCTTGCCCTTGACCTCCTTCTCGTACCGCGTGATCGCCTTCTCGAGGGTCTGGAGGTCGGCGAGCTGAAGCTCGGCGTTGATCGTCTCCATGTCACTGGCGGGGTTGACCGCGCCGTCGACGTGGACCACATCGTCATCGGCGAATCCGCGGACGACCTGAGCGATGGCATCCGCCTCACGGATGTTCGCGAGGAACTGGTTGCCGAGGCCCTCGCCCTCGCTCGCGCCGCGCACGATGCCGGCGATGTCGACGAACGACACCGCGGCGGGCACGAGCCGCTCGCTGCCGAACACGTCGGCAAGCTGCTGCAGGCGCACATCGGGAAGGTTCACGACCCCGACGTTCGGCTCGATGGTCGCGAACGGGTAGTTCGCCGCGAGCACCGAGTTCTTGGTCAGAGCGTTGAAGAGGGTCGACTTTCCGACGTTGGGAAGGCCGACGATTCCGATGGTAAGAGCCACGGGAGTCCAGGTTACCCGGCCCGGGGCGCGTCCACCTGCGTCACGGCCGCCGCGCGCGGAACGCGTGGGTCACGTAGGGCAGGGCCACCGAGCCTCCGTCGGCGAGTTCGGGAACGGATGCCACGACCCCGTCGACCGCGGCATCGATGGCCGCGCGCTTCTCGGGGCCGGCTGTGATGATGTCGCTGCGTGAGACCACGAGGTCGCGCAGCTGCGCCAGGGTGATGCGGCGCTCCCACGACCATTCCCGGTGCTCGAGCTCGCCGTACGGTTCCGCGACACGGGGGCCGGTCGTGGCGAGGAGGACCTCGGCGTTCGAGCCGCCCATGGCCTCGGTGAGCCGCCGCACCCAGTCGACGCGGTCGTCGCGGATGTTCCAGATGAGCCCGAGCACTCCCCCGCTGCGCAGCACGCGGGCGGTCTCGAGCGATCCCGGCTCCACGTCGACCCAGTGCCACGCCTGGCCCATGACGACGGCGTCGAGACCGGAATCCGGCAGGGGCAGATGCTCGGCCGTCCCGACGAACGTCGGCACACCGCGCGCGTTCTCTCGCAGGGTCGCGAGCATGTCGGCATCCGGATCCACCGCCACCACATCAGCACCCAGCTCGACGACGGCGCGGGTGAGCTTGCCCGTTCCCGCTCCGACGTCGGCGACGCGCAACGCCCGACCGGTCTCGCGCACGGGCTCGAGGAGCCACGCCACGGCCTTGGAGGGATACCCCGGACGCCCGGACTCGTAGGCGGAGGCCGCCTGCCCGAACGACGTCGACTTCTCTCGATCGGTCATGCTCCGACCCTACGCCGGGCCTCCGACACGGATCCGCCCCTCACCGTCCTGCGGAGTTTCGGCACCTGCCCGCCCCTCGCGCCGGCGAGTCGAACGCCGGATCCGCACGACGGTGCCAAGGGCTCCGGCATCCGTCGTCCCGCTTCCCGACGGCGGCGCACGTCACGGGATGCCGAGCACCTCGGCGCGCCTCGACGGGTCCGTGTCGCCGCGGGTGAGAGTGGAGACGTGGGACTGGACTTCACGGCGATCGACTTCGAGACGGCGAACTCCAGCGGCGCGTCCGCCTGTGCCGTGGGCCTCGTCCGAGTCCGCGACGGCCGCGTCGTCGCCACCGCCGCCTGGCTCATCAAACCTCCAGCGGGACACGACCACTTCGCCCCGATCAACGTCGGCATCCACGGCATCCAGCCCGCCGACGTCGCGGGCGCTCCCGACTGGAGCACCCAGCTCGCCCGTCTCACCGCCTTCGCCGGGGCCGACGTGCTGGTCGCCCACAATGCCGGGTTCGACATGTCGGTGCTGCGTCGCGCGTGCGCCGTGACGGGCGACGACTGCCCGCCGTACCGCTACTTGTGCAGCGTCCAGATGTCTCGGAAGACGTACACCCTCCCGTCCTACCGGCTCCCCCTGGTCGCCGAAGAGGCGGGATGCTCCCCCTTCGCCCACCACGACGCCCTGGCCGACGCCGTCGCGTGCGCCGAGATCACGATCGACTGCGCGCGCCGTGCCGGCGTCGACGACGTGCATGCCCTGGCTGCTCACCTGGGCGTCCGCGTGTCGCAGATCGCCGCGGAGCCCGTCGCCGAGCGCGCCGTCGCCTGACCCTCGCGGCCCGTCTTTCCGCCGATGTCGGAGGTCTGGTGCATGCTGAGCCCATGGATGCCATCGCCCTCGTTCTCGTGATCCTCGCCCTGGCGCTCGGCGTCGCCGGCGGGTGGTTCCTCGGGTCGTCGCGCGCGGCGGCGCGAGCGGCCGTCGAGCGCGCGGAGCTGTCGGCGCGCGCAGCCGCTTCCGATGCCGCGCGCACAGGACTCCAGTCGCAGCTCGACCATCAGATCGCTCTGTATCGCGACGCCATCGGTCAGTCCCGCACCGATCAGGCGGCGCGCGAGGAACGCGAGCGGCGCGATCAGACGGTGCTCCGGGCGCTCGACCCGGTGCGCGAGACGCTCGAGGCCATGCAGCGCAAGGTCGACGGCCTGGAGCGCGATCGGGTCGAGCAATACTCCGCGCTGGGCGAGCAGCTGCGCCAGTCGCGTGAGGCCGACGAGGCGCTGCGCGCGACCACCGAGGCCCTCGCGTCCGCCATGCGCTCCGGCAGCACGCGTGGCGTGTGGGGCGAGACCCAGTTGCGTCGCGTGGTCGAAGCGGCCGGGCTCACCCGGTACGTCGACTTCGATCTTCAGGCCTCGATCTCGTCCGATGCCGGGGCGGGACGCCCCGACATGGTCGTCCGCCTCCCCGGCGGCAAAGCCCTGGCGGTGGATGCCAAGGTCCCCCTCGACGCCTACCTCCAGGCGAGCGCCATCCCCGTCACCGCTCAGGGCGACGAGGGCGTGCGTCGCGCCACGCTGCTCGCCCGGCACGCGAAAGCCGTGCGGGCGCACGTGGACGCTCTCGCCCGCAAGACCTACTGGGCGGGGCTCGAGAGCAGCCCCGAGTTCGTGGTCTGCTTCATTCCGAGCGAGTCGCTGCTCGCCTCGGCCCTCGATGAAGACCCGACGCTTCTCGACTACGCCTTCTCGCGTCGGGTGGCCCTCGCCTCCCCCGTGAATCTGTGGGCCGTCCTGAAGACCGTGGCGTTCACCTGGACGCAGCAGGACGTGTCCGATGAAGCCCGCACGCTGTTCGCCCTCGGGACCGAGCTCTACGAGCGTGTCGGCGTCCTCGCCGGCCACGCAGGAGATCTGCGCCGCGCCATCGAGCGCACGGTCGACAGCTACAACAAGTTCGCCGGGTCGTTGGAATCGCGCGTGCTCGTGACGGCTCGCAAGTTCCCGGGGATCGACGAGACCAAGCTCGACGCGGTGGCGGCGCCCTCCGCGCTCGAGACGGCGCCGCGACGCTGGGCGGCCCCGGAGTTCATCGATGCGGCACCCGCGGAGTCGGACGGGACTCTCCCGAAGCCGTTCGAGGGAGTCGACCGAGAGGGCGAGGGACGTCGCAGTGTCGCGGTCGCCGACGTCGGGGATGTACGGACCCGAGCGGGTCTCCGCGACCAAGAGGGGTGAGAACGGTGGTGACGGCGAACGCCCCGAGCGGGATCACGACCCGCCGGGCACCCAGCTCAACAGGCTGACGACGGCGGCGGAGACGGCGACGAAAGCGCCGACCATCCACCAGGCACTCACCTCGTGCCCCTCATCGCGCCGCACACGCAGCAGGACATCGGGCCGACGCGCAGGGTCGACGGCGTCGGCGATGACCGCGTGCGCCCCGGTCTGAGGTGCGGCGTGGTTCGTCGGAGCTGCCATGGACGATCCCCCTTCGGGTCTCGGAAGAACACAGCGTCGCCGTTGACACTGCACACGATTCTGCCAGACCACCTTCGAGAGACCGGTCACGCTTGCGTCACGACACGCCCGGCTGTAGGTGTACGTCCAGCGTTGCCCCGCGCGCCTGAGCGCGTCATCGCCCCGCCGACCCCTGGCCTGCTCGTCGAGACAGCGTCCAGCTGACAACTCCTCTGCAGGCTGCGACAGGGATGTCAGCGCGATGCCGTCTCGGCGCGGCCGAGCGCGGCGCGGCCGAGCGCGGCGCGACCTACCGCGTCACAGCCACTTCGACGTCAGGTGCTCCGACGAGATCCGGCGCAACGTGCCCGAGGCTCCGCGAAGCACGACGCTCTCGGTGTAGAGGAAGTCGCCCTCGCGGCGCACGCCCTGCACGAGCTGACCATCGGTCACGCCCGTGGCGACGAAGATCGTGTTCTTGCCCTTCACGAGGTCGTCCGCCTCGTACACCGTGCCGTCGACCTTCAGACCGGCATCCTGGCCCTTGTTCTTCTCGTCGTCGGTGCGCGGAGCGAGAACCCCCTGGATGTGGCCGCCGAGCGCCTTGATCGCGCACGCGGTCACGATGCCCTCCGGGCTTCCGCCGAT
>JAAIGF010033731.1_pt1 | contig 18813 bp, 18 predicted proteins | sample 6487441 | NCBI WGS metagenome assembly JAAIGF01 (sample SAMN13974129, study PRJNA590717) | phyllosphere metagenome | biome: pepper field; feature: multiple bacterial spot infested pepper fields; material: pepper leaves; isolation source: leaves from pepper fields | host: Capsicum annuum ... | reverse complement strand
GGGGGGCGACCTCGGCCCCACCGCCAGCGAACTGTCGCTGGCCCAGCAACCGCCCGCCATCATCCTGATGGCCGGCCTGCAGGGCTCGGGCAAGACCACCACCACCGGCAAGCTGTCGCGCTGGCTGGCCAATGGCGGCCACGTGCAGAACGGCCGCACCACCGGCAAGAAGAAAGTGCTGGTGGTCAGTGCCGACGTCTATCGTCCCGCCGCCATCGAGCAGTTGAAGACCGTCGCCGGCCAGGCCGGTGTCGATTTCCTGCCCTCGTCGACCGACGAGAAGCCGGAAGACATCGCCCGCCGCGCGCTCGACCACGCCCGCCGTCATCACTACGACGTGCTGATCGTCGACACGGCCGGCCGCCTGGGCATCGACGAAAAGTTGATGCAGGAAATCCGTGCGCTGCACGACATCCTCGATCCTATCGAAACCCTGTTCGTGGTCGACTCGATGCTGGGCCAGGATGCCGTCAACGTCGCCAAGGCGTTCAACGACGCCTTGCCGCTGACCGGCGTGGTCCTGACCAAGCTCGACGGCGACTCGCGCGGCGGCGCGGCGCTGTCGGTGCGCCACGTCACCGGCAAGCCGCTGAAGTTCATCGGCGTGTCCGAAAAGCTGGCCGGCCTGGAACCCTTCCACCCCGAGCGCATGGCGCAGCGCGTCCTGGGCATGGGCGACATCCTGTCGCTGGTCGAAGAAGCGCAGAAGGCCATCGACGTCGACGAGGCCCAGAAGCTTGCCGCCAAGCTCAAGTCGGGCGACCGCTTCGACCTGAACGACTTCAAGGCCCAGCTCGCGCAGATGAAGAACCTGGGCGACATGGGCTCGCTGCTGGAAAAACTGCCCGCCCAGTTCTCGCAGGCAGCCGGCCAGGTCGACATGAAAAAGGCCGAAGGCCAACTGCGCCGCATGGAAGGCATCCTCAATTCCATGACGCCTGGCGAACGGGCCAAGCCCGAACTGCTCAAGGCCTCGCGCAAGCGCCGCATCGCGGCCGGTTCCGGCGTGCCGGTCCAGGAAGTCAACCGCCTGCTGGCCCAGTTCGATCAGATGCAGGGCATGATGAAGCAGATGAAAAAGGGCGGCATGGCCAAGATGATGCGCGCCATGGGCGGGATGAAGGCCCTGAAGGGGATGAAGGGCTTTCCGGGGATGAAGTGAGCGTGGAGGGTGTGCTTGCACGCCCCGCATCGATGCGGGGCGGTTTGCGTCAGATCGAGATGGCTGACAGCGTCCTGAGCTCGTTCATGAGCTCAGGCTTGGGATCGTCGAGAACCTCATCCCGGATCTCGTAGACCACCAACGACTCCACCCCTGCCTTGCGCTCCTTGTTGATGGCAGGCATCGACTGCGCCGGGATGGATACCGTGCGTGTCGCACACATCGCAGACACCGACCAGAATGTGCTTCGCCACCGTTTTTGCGTCTTCGCTGAACGGAACATCACGCTTCATGAAAGTCGTGCCGACACTGTCAGCGCAGGTCTTGCAGAATGCCTTGCTCTTTTCGCCTTCGTGGAAGATTTTCATGATGCGGTGAGCGGTGGACTCTGATATCGGCAATGTCCCTGTACGCGTTCTGAAGGGCTGAATGCTGCCAGTCGGGACTCGGTTGTTCGTGGACATCTGGTGAGCTGCAGGAACAGATTACCGGTCAGAACCCCGGATACCTCCGCGAGATCCGCTCGTTCATGTCGTGGTTCTCGCTGTACTCCCCGATCCCCCAGTCCTTGAACGCATACAGGTCGCTCGCCACCTCGGCGATGACCTCGCGCAGCTCCAGCGGTGCCAGCCATGCGTCCGGGATCGCCTGCACGCCATACAGGGTGCCCAGCAGGTTGCCCGTGATCGACCCGGTCGAATCGGAATCGCCATCGTGGTTCACCGCCAGGATGACGCCATGCGCGAAATCCTTGGCCACCAGCGCGCAATAGATCGATATCGCCAGCGCTTCCTCGGCGACCCAGCCTTCGCCCAGGCGGGCGATCGCCAGCTCAGGGGCCATTCCCGACACCGCCAGCGACTCCGCATGCTCGATCGCCTGCAGTGTTTCCTCATGACCCGCGCGAGCCTGCAGCGCGTCCTTCGCCTCCGCCAGCGCATCCCGTAACGCCCACCCGTCCGTCAGCGCCAGAATCAGCACCGCCAGCACCCCGCCCGTCAGCGACCCGGTCGGGTGACCGTGGGTCAAGGCAGCCAGCTCGGCTCCCATATCGAAGGCATCCCGTGGCGACTCGTACTGCTGCACCCGCCACGCAAACAGCCCGACCGGCGCCACCCGCATCACCCCGCCACAACCTTTGCTGTCGTTGCGCGCAGCCGCACCCAGCGAGGCCATCGTCCTCAGCGCCGACAGACACGTATTCCCCGGCGCACGACGACTGTGCAAACCCTGCTGCGCAAACAGCCAGCCCTTGGTCTCCACGTCCCGCCCGTCGTCCGGACGCTCGCCCTGCGTCAGCAACCAGCGCAGATAGGCATGCGCCGTCACCCCCGAATACGTCGTGATCCCTCGGAAACTCCCGCGCACCCACGCCCGAAGCAGGCCCTCGGCCGTAAACAGCGTCATCTGCGTATCGTCGGTAATCGTCCCCAACCCGCCATAGGCCGACGCGTACCGCGTAATCCCCTGCGGCCCGAAACGCCGCAGGATCTCCTCGCGCTTCATGAACTCCACCGGCGCTCCCAACGCATCGCCCACCGCCCCGCCCAGCAGGCATCCCAGGAAGCGCCCGCGAGCCTGCTCCTCGGACTGCGGCGCGCCAGCCAATGAAGCGCCGCCTATGGCAGCAGGATGTACGTGATCGGACATGTCCATGACCTCCGGTTATTTGCAAGAAGAATACGCGCTCCCTGTCTAACTAATGCCTGGCTCCCACCCGCGTATCCACACCCCGTACCCCGCCTTCAGCTCCCAGGCCTGGGTCACCCCCGGGCCTGCACCCAAGGTTCCTGGTTTCTACCCGTGCACCTACGCATCTCGCCCCAAATCCTGGACCCGGATCAAACCTGGACTCAACCCCAACCTGGACCCAACCTCAAACCCGAACGCAATCCTCGCCCCGCGCCCCTCCAGCAAGTCACATCGCAAGGTCTGGCCGTTGGGTAGGGCGAAGGCGACTCGAAGGCGCCGCGTGACGGGTGTGAAACGGGGCCAAAGAGGGCGCGCTGTTTGAGCCCATCGACCGTCCGGGGGACGGTCGATGGGTGAGTTCGCGCCCGTCCCCCCGTTTCGCGCCCGTCACGCGGGAAGTTCCGGCGCAGCCGGAACCGCCTTCGTTGGAGCCTTCGCCCTACCCAGCGGCCAGACCGTCAAAAGAACCAGGCCGTGGCAAACAAAAAACCCCACATCTCTAAACAAGACGTGGGGTCATTCCGCCACCCAAACCCTCTATAAGAAAGCCCAAGCAGCATCCAGAACTCAAACCGCCATCAACATCCAGCGGCAAAGAACTGCAGGCGAATCAAAGACCTTCCCAGCGCGCCATCGTCCGCTCGAACGCCTCACCGGTTGCGACCTTCTCAGCCGCCTCATCCCGGCGCCCCTGAATCTCCACCAAGCCTTCCTTCAGGCCACGCTCGCCCACCGTCACCCGCAACGGCACACCGATCAGCTCCCACTCCGCGAACATCACCCCCGGGCGACCATCACGATCGTCCAGAATCACATCCACCCCCTTCGCCTTCAGCGACTCGTACAGCTTCGTCGCCGTCTCGCGGACTTCCTCGCTCTTGCCCCAACCCACCGGGCAGATCACCACCTCGAAAGGCGCCAGCGCACGCGGCCAGATGATCCCGCGCTCGTCATGGTTCTGCTCGATCGCAGCACCCAGCACACGCGTCACCCCGATGCCATAGCAGCCCATCAACAGCGCCTGCGGCTTGCCCGACTCGTTCAGGAACGTCGCCTTCATCGACTCCGAATACTTGCTGCCCAGGAAGAACACATGGCCGACCTCGATGCCACGCTGGATCGCCAGCACACCCTTGCCATCCGGCGACGGATCGCCCGCCACCACATTGCGGATGTCGGCCACCACTTCCGGCTCGGGCAGATCACGGCCCCAGTTCATGCCCGTGTAGTGATGGTCGGCCACGTTGGCGCCCGCCACGAAATCGCTCATGTTCGCGACCGTACGGTCGACCACCAGCTTCACCGGCTTGGCGGTATTGAGCGGGCCCAGGTAGCCGGGCAGCGTGCCGAAGTGCTCGACGATCTCGGCTTCGGTGGCGAAACGGTAGCCCTGCTTCAGACCATCGAGTTTGCCGACCTTCACCTCGTTCATCTCATGGTCGCCGCGCAGCAGCAACAGCCAGATCTGCGCAGGCTTGCCGTCTTCGGTAGGCTCGGTGGCCAGCACGATCGACTTGATGGTGCGGGCCAGATCGATCTTCAGGAAAGCGGCCACGTCCTCGCAACGGGCAGCGCCCGGCGTCGGCGTGTTGACCAGTGCCTCGGTCGCGGCACCACGCGTGGCCAGCAGCGACACGGCCTCGGCCAGCTCGATGTTGGCGGCGTAGTCGGATTCGGGGTTGTAGACCAGCAGATCTTCGCCGGTATCGGCGATCACCTGGAACTCGTGGCTGAGCGAACCGCCGATGGCGCCGGTGTCGGCCGACACCGCGCGGAACGCCAGGCCCATGCGCTTGAAGATGCGCGTGTACGCGGCGTACATGCCCTCGTAGCTCTTGTGCGCGCCTGCTTCGTCACGGTCGAAGGAGTAAGCGTCCTTCATGGTGAACTCGCGGCCCCGCATGATGCCGAAGCGCGGACGGCGCTCGTCGCGGAACTTGGTCTGGATCTGATAGAAATTCTTGGGCAGCTGGCGCCAGCTGTGGATCTCGTTGCGCGCGATGTCGGTGACCACTTCTTCCGACGTGGGCTGCACCACGAAATCGCGGTTGTGGCGATCCTTCAGGCGCATCAGCTCGGGGCCGAACTTGTCCCAGCGGCCGGTCTCCTGCCACAGCTCGGCAGGCTGGACCACCGGCATGGTGACTTCCAGGCCGCCGGCGGCGTCCATTTCCTGGCGGATGATGTTCTCGACCTTGCGCACGACGCGCAGGCCCAGTGGCAGGTAGCTGTAGATGCCGCCCGCGTGCTTGCGGATCATGCCCGCCCGCGTCATGAGCTTGTGGCTGGCGATTTCGGCGTCGGCCGGGGCTTCCTTCTGGGTGCCGATGTGGAACTGCGATGCGCGCATGGGTCTCACACAAATAAGGGACATATAATCGTTCCAATTGTATGAGAATCGCAGGGGTAGCCCATGTTGGATAGGGAAGGCTACCGCCCCAATGTCGGCATCATCCTCGTGAACCAGCGGAACCAGGTGTTCTGGGGTAAGCGGATCAACGAACATTCATGGCAGTTCCCGCAAGGGGGCATCAAGCACGGAGAAAGCCCGGCGCAGGCCATGTTCCGCGAGCTGCACGAGGAAGTGGGTTTGCTGCCCGAGCATGTCCGCATTCTGGGGCGAACGCGCGACTGGTTGCGCTACAACGTGCCCGACCGTTTCGTCAGGCGGGAATGGCGTGGACACTACAAAGGCCAGAAACAGATCTGGTTCCTGCTTCGCATGCTCGGCCGCGACTGCGATGTGTCGCTGCGCGCCACCGAGCAGCCGGAGTTCGATGCCTGGCGCTGGAGCGAGTACTGGGTGCCGCTCGAAGCGGTCATCGACTTCAAGCGCGATGTGTACACGCAGGCCCTGAACGAATTGGCGGCGGTGCTGTTCAGACGTCATCACGAAACCCGCTATCTGCGGCAGGGCACCGGCAGCCGGCGTCCTGCTCCCGATGGGCGGGCATGTCCGGCTGACAATGTGCTGCCGTCTTCACTCGCCGTGTCCCGCCTGCCGGCGGCGGCCGGCCCCATCACGGATACCGAATGAATCCTTCCTCGTTTTTCCGCGCGGGTCGCTGGCCGGCGCGTGCCGTGCTGGCCCTGTCGGCGCTGGCCGTGCTGGGTGCGTGCAGCATGGAAAAGAAAGAGTTCGCCGAAGACCTGCCCGAGTACCGGGCCGATCTGCCCGACGCCGAATGGGCAGAGTTGTCCAAGCGCCTGCCGGCCGTGCCCAACCCCGACGACAAGAACCTGGTCGTGGTCGAGCCGGCCGTCAGCCAGAGCAATTTCCGATTCAGCGTCGATCCGGCATCGGTCCGTGTCGACCCGGGCCGTATCGTGCGCTACACGCTGGTCAGCGTGAGCGACATGGGCGCGGTCAACATCAGCTATGAAGGGTTGCGTTGCGGCATGCGCCAGGTGCGCAACATCGCCATCGCGCGCCCGAACGAGGGTTGGCAGCAGGCCTACAACGAGGCCTGGCGCGATGTCGATCCCAGCAGCCGCACCCTCGTGCAGAACCTGCTGTACAAGGGCGTGCTGTGCGCGGGCGGCGGCCCGGCTTCGATGAACGAAGACGTGCTGCGCGACCGCCTGCGCTACTGGAAGCGCCACGCCTACGGCGTGGAAGCGCGCCAGCAGCAGTAAGGCCGGCGGCGGGCGTCAGGCGCCTGCCGTCAGAATGCGGCCAATGGCCATGCCGACGGCCGCCTGGCACGGCTCGATCACCGGCAGGCCCACCGCGTCTTCCAGCGGACGGCGCATCTGGGCCATGCCGGCGCATCCCATCACGATCACATCGGCACCGTCCTCGTCGCGCAGGCGCTGGGCAGTTTCGATCATCTTCGACAAGGACTTGGCCGGGTCCGCTACATCGGCCACCGTGAAGCCGACCGCGCGTTCGTTGGCCAGCCGGCTGCCCAACCCCATTCCGGCGAAGTAGCGCAGGTGGCGAGGAATGGAGCGTGCTGCCACGGCGATCACGCCGACGCGCTGGCCCTGCATGCAGGCGGCCATCATGCCGGCCTCGCTGATACCGACCACCGGTTTGCGGGTGCGCTCGCGCACGCTGTGGATGCCGGGGTCGCTGAAGCAGGCGATCACGAAGCCGGCGGCGCTGGCGTCGAGCCGGTCGATCTCGGCGCACAGCGGCGCGATCACGGCGTCGGCGTCGTACTGGGTCTGGATGCCCGGTGGCCCCTCGGCCAGGGTGACGCAACGGATGTCCAGGCCGGGCACGGGCTTGATGCCGGCCAGGGCCTGTTCGATGCCGGTGGTGACATGGGTCAGCGAATTGGGGTTGATGACGTATAAGGTGTCGCTCATGGCGCGGTTCGCATGAAGAAGGGGGCAGGGTGAACGAAAAGGACGGCAAGCCGCTCGATGCCGGCCGGTCGGCGCAGCCGGGCCGCACGGGTCCGTTGAACCTGCGCCAGATCGAGGTGTTTCGCGCCATCATGATCAGCGGCACGCTGTCGGGGGCGGGCCGGTTGCTGTTCGTGTCGCAACCGGCGGTCAGCCGCATGCTGGCGGTCAGCGAGGCCCGGCTGGGCTTCCCGCTGTTCGATCGGGTCAAGGGGCGTCTGCACCCCACCCGCGAGGCCAAGCAGTTGTTCGAGGAAGTGCAGCAGGTCTACGACGGCATCCAGCGTGTCAACGATTTGGCGCACAACCTGGCCGACGACCGCAGCGGCGTGCTGAACCTGGTGTCCAGCCCCAGTTTCAGCGAATACCTGATCCCGCGCGTCATCACGCGATTCCGGGTCAAGCACCCCGACGTGACCATCAAGTACCGGCCGCTGACCATGGACGTGCTGGTGCCGCAGTTGCTGCTGGGCAATGCCGACATCGGCATCTCGATGCTGCCGCCGCAGCATCCCAATCTCGAAACCCGCGAGCTGGGCGACGGCAACATGGTGTGCATCGTGCCGCGCTTCAGTCCATTGGCCGAACTGCGCGCCGTGCGCCCGGAAGACCTGGTCGGCCAGACGCTCATCAGCTTCGGCGCCGATACGCCGCTGGGCACGACCCTGGCGCCGTTCTTCGCCAGCCACCCGCAATTGCTGCCGCCGGCCATCGAGGTGCGGTCTTCGCTGACCGCCTGCTCGATGGTGCGCGAGGGCGCCGGGGTGGCGCTGATCGATTCCTACTGCGTGACGCCCGGGCTGCTGCGCGACGTGGTGGTGCGGCCGATCGCGCCGGCCATCGCGCTCAAGATCCACGTCACGCATTCGCGGCTGTCGCCGCTGCCGGTGCTCGCCAAGGCATTCCTGGCCGCCTTCCGGGTGGTGACCCGGGAGACGCTGCCGTCGGTGCTGCCGCTGGCGAGGTAGGGCCACGATCAGAACGCCGCGCCCATGCGTTGGCGTTGACGCTTTTCCAGGCGGCTCAGGAACAGCACGCACGGCCACAGCAGCGCCAGGTAGACCAGGGCGGCGAAGACGATGGGCGTCGGGTTGTAGAGCATCGATTGCGCCGTACGTGCCGCGTACAGCATTTCCGGCAGGGCCACGACGCTGGCGATGGTCGTGAGCTTCACCACCTCGATCATGTTGCTGACCAGGTCGGGCGCGACGTTGCGCGTGGCCTGCGGGATGACGACGTGGCACAGCGTCTGCCAGGCCGACAGCCCGGTCGAACGCGCGGCTTCGGTCTGTCCGTGCGGCACGCTTTCCAGGCCGGCCCGGAAGATCTCGCCGAAGTAGCTGGAGTTGTTCAGCATGAAGCCCAGCGCCACCGCCTCGATGGGCGACAGCTCGATGCCCAGGTACGGAAAGCCGGTGTAGATGAACATCAACAGCACCAGCGGCGGGAAGGCGCGGAAGAAGTCGATGTAGACCACCAGCAAGGCGCGCACGACGCGGTTGTGCGTGACGAAGCCCAGCAGCGCCAGCAGCAGGCCGCTGGCCAGCCCCAGCGGGATTACCAGGGCCGACAGTTTCAGCGTGGTCAGCAGGCCGGCCAGGATGTAGGGGCCGACTTCCTTGATGACGTCGATGTTGAAGAAGGTTTGAAGGAACGTAGCTTCCATGGTGTTTCCCCTTCCGCCTCAGATGCGCTTGCGCACGTTGCCGTAGCGCTTTTCGATCATGCGGCCGGCGACGACCACCGGGATGAAGATCAGCAGGTAGCCGATCGCCCCCAGCGTCAGCGGGGTCGGGTTGCCGGCGAAGCTGGTGGCGGAGGTGGCCTGGTTGAGGATCTCGTTGAGCGCGGCCACCGAGCCGTAGGCCGTGCCCTTGACGGTGGCGATCACGCGGTTGGTCAGCGGCGCCAGCATCATCCGGCAGGCCTGCGGCAGCACCACGTACAGCATGGTCTGCGTGTGCGTCATGCCGGTGGAGCGCGAGGCTTCGACCTGGCCGTAGGGCAGGGACGCGATGCCGGCCCAGAAGATTTCTTCCGAGAACGCCGCCAGGACCAGGGCAAGTGCCAGCCATGTCGCCGCGAAGGCCGACAGCGACACGCCGACCGAGGGCAGGGCGTAATAGAACAGGATGATCAGCACCAGCGGTGGCAGCGACCGCATGATGTCGACGAAGCCGATGATGAAGAAGTTCAGCGCGCGGATGCGGAAGCTGCGCAGGAAGGCCAGCAGCACGCCGCCCGCGAGGCCGGCGCCGATCACGGCCAGGCCCAGCAGAATGGTGACCCAGGCGCCTTCGAGCACCTGCGGCAGGTACTCGGCGGCGACCTCGGCGTTGAAGAAGGTGAATATCAGGCGGTCGATATCCATCGTCAGTGCGCCTCGCGACCCGAGCGTGACAGGAAAGCCACGGTGCGCGCGTGCTGCGGCGCATCGAACAGTTGCGCAGGCGGGGCGGCTTCGACGATGACGCCGCCGTCCATGAACACCACCTGGTCGGAGGCGGCACGGGCGAATGCCATTTCGTGGGTGACCACCACCATGGTGATGCCGGTCTCGCGCAGCTCGCGCATGACCTGCAGTACGCCGTCAACCATCTCGGGGTCGAGTGCGCTGGTGGGTTCGTCGAACAGGATGATGGCCGGTTCCAGCGCGATCGAGCGGGCGATGCCCACGCGCTGCTGCTGGCCGCCCGACAACTGGCCCGGGTAGGCGTCGGCCTTGTGCGCCATGCCGACACGGGTCAGCGCGCGCTCGGCGACTTCGTTGGCCTTGGCGCGCGGCATTTTCTGCACCTTGCGCAGCGCCAGCGTCACGTTGTCGCGCACGCTCAGGTGCTGGTACAGGTTGAAGGCCTGGAACACCATGCCGATGCGCTGGCGCATCTTGTCCAGGTTGGCCCCGGCGGCATTGATGTCGTTGCCTTCGACCAGGATCTGGCCGCTGGTCGCGTGTTCCATGCGGTTGCAGCAGCGCAGCAGCGTGCTCTTGCCCGAGCCGGACGGCCCGATGATGGAGACCAGCTCACCCTTGCGCACGGAAAGGCTCACGCCCTTGAGGACGTGATTGTCACCGTAGGTCTTGTGCAGGTCGTTGATGTCGAGGATGGAAGGCGAGGGCATGAGCGCGTCCTGGAGATGAATCGGCAGCGGCCAGCCGCCACATGGCAGCCGGCCGCATGTCGCACAGGGCGAATTACTTGCAGGCCAGCTTGACCGGGGTCGGATCGTAGCCGTTGACGCCCACCGGGCCCTGGCCCTCGGGCGACACCACCGTGGCCGAGTCGGCCTGGGGCGCGTAGCCGAACCACTTCTCGTGCATGGCCTTGAGCGAGCCGTCCTGCTTCATGCACTTGATGATCATGCCGACTTCGTTGCGGGCGGCGACGTCATCGATGCGGAAGGGGATCGCCCACACCGAGCCGGTCTTGATCTCGAACGTGGTCTTGATCTGCGGGTTGGTCTTGGCGGCCCAGGCCGACGGCGTGATGCCTGCCAGGTTGGCGTTGGCGCGGCCGCTGGCCACTGCCTGCACCGCGTCGGCGTTGGTGCCGTACGCATACACCTTGAAGCCGTACTTGTCGGCGTTCGCACGCGCCCACTCTTCCGGTCCCGAGCCCTTGTTGACGGCGATGTTCAGGCCCTTCAGATCGTCGAGGCTCTTGATGCGCTCTTCGCTCTTCTTCACCACCAGGGTGAAGTTGTTGTCCAGATAGCCTTCGGTGAACAGCACGGTCTTGGCACGCTCCGGCGACACGGTGGTCGGGGCGAGCAGGAAGTCGTACTTGCCGGCATTGAGCGCGGGGATCAGCGCGGAATACTGCGCTCCCTCGATCTCGATGGGACGGCCCATGCGCTTGGCGATTTCCTCGCCCAGCTCGACGTTGAAGCCCTGGTAGCCGCCCGACAGCTTGGCGAAGGCGTGGGGCGGGAACGTGGCGTCGACGCCAGCGCGGATGGGCTTGCCCTGCTGGGCATGGACGCCCGTGGCCGCGGTGGCCAGGAGCAGGACGGACAGGATGTTGCGGGTCGTGCGTTGCATGCGTGTCTCCGTTCGGTTTTCGCAGCGGCCGGTCAGTGCCGGGGCTGTCGTTGTGCGCATCAGGGTTGGTGGAACGTCAGACCGGGTCGCCTGCGCCGGTGCGCTCGACGATCAGGCCGTAGTGTTCGGGGCGGCGGTGCTTGGCGAAGTTGAAGACGTGGTTGCGGAAGTTCTCGCACAGGGCCAGGTCGGCGCTGGCCACGATCACTTCGTCTTCCTCGGTGATGGTGCGCGCGACGATCTCGCCGGTCGGCGCCACGATGACCGAACTGCCGATCATGTGATGGCCGTCTTCCGATCCGCACTTGGCGGCCGCTGCGACCCAGATCGCATTTTGATATGCGTTTGCTTGCAAAGAGATGAGATGGGTCGTCGTGCGCAGGTGCAGCGGCTCGTTCCAGTGGATGTTCTGCGAGGGCGTGTTGTAGCCCAGCACCACCAGCTCGGCGCTTTGCAGCGACATTACGCGATAGGTCTCGGGCCAGCGGCGGTCGTTGCACAGGCACATGCCGATGCGCGTATCCATCGTGTCCCACACGCCGAAGCCCTGGTCGCCCACCTGGAAGAACTTCTTCTCCAGATGCTGGAAAGGTGCCTCGACCTTGTGGTCCGAGTGGCCTGGCAGGTGGATCTTGCGATACTTGCCGACGATGTTGCCTGAACGGTCGACCAGGACGGCGGTGTTGAAGCGTTCGCCTTCCGGGGTCAGTTCGGCATAGCCCAGGTAGAACCCTACGCCAAGCTTCTTCGCTTCGTCGAACAGGGGCTGCACGCGCGGGTTCGGCATGCTGGCCTCGAAGAAGCGCTCGATGGCCTCTTCCTCGCTCATCCAGTAGCGGGGGAAGAAGGTCGTCAGCGCGAGTTCGGGAAACACCACCAGTTCGGCGCCGCGCGAGTGGGCCTCGCGCAGCATCTCGACCAGGCGCTTCACCACGGCCTCACGGGTGTCGGCCAGGTGGACCGGGCCCATCTGCGCCACGGCCAGGCCGAGCTTGCGAGGGGTGCTCATCGTCATTTCTCCGTCTGATTCAAGGAAAACAAGGAGCGCAGGAACTGCGTCTCGGGGGAATAGCTGCGGGTTTCCTGCAGGGGCTCGGGCACGCCGCGGGCGATGAACTCGCCGCTGCCTGCCTCGACCTGCAATCGATCGTCGTCGACCACGACGCGGCCACGGCTGATGACCGTCTGCGGCCAGCCGGTCACTTCGCGGCCTTCATAGGGCGTGTAGCCCACGGCGTCGTGCAGCCCGGCGGCCGTCACGGTGACCGTCTTGTCGGCGTCCCAGATCACCAGGTCGGCGTCGGCGCCCGGGGCGATGCAGCCCTTGCGCGGGTGCATGCCGTACATCTTTGCGTGGTTGGTGGAGGTCAGCGCCACGAACTCGTTCAGGCTGATGCGACCCTTGCGCACGCCTTCCGAGAACAGCAGCGGCATGCGCGTCTCCAGCCCGGGCAGGCCATTGGCGACCTGCTTGAAAGTGGTGTCCTCGCCGTTGGGGATCTTGCCGCTTTCGTCGTAGCGATAAGGCGCGTGGTCCGACGAGAACAGCTTGAGCACGCCGCTTTTCAACGCGGCCCACAGGGCTTCCTGCGACTTGGCATCGCGCGGCGGCGGGCTGCAGCAGAACTTGGCGCCTTCGACGCCAGGCAGGTGCAGGTCTTCTGCGGTCAGCAGCAGGTAGTGCGGGCAGGTCTCGCCATGCACCGAGGCGCCCAGCGTGCGCGCCGAGTGGATGGCCTGCGCGCCGCCCAGGGTCGACACGTGCACGATCAGGATCGGGATGTCGAGGATGGAGGCCAGCTTGATGGCGCGGTTGGTGGCTTCGTCCTCGGCGGCCGGGGCGTGGCTGGTCGCGTGGTATTTGGGCTTGGTGTAGCCCTTGGCGAGCAACTGGCGCGCGATCCACAGGATCACGTCGTTGTTCTCGGCGTGCACCATCGGCAGCGCGCCCTCGCGCGCCGCCACGGCAAACACGTCCAGCAGCTGCGTGTCGTTGAGCTTGAGCTTGTCGTAGGTCATGAAGACCTTGAACGAGGTGATGCCTTCGCGGATCAGCTCGGGCAGGTCGCGCTCGATGGTCTGCTCGGTCGGGTCCGACACGATCAGGTGGTAGCTGTAGTCGATCACCGACTTGGCCGCCGCCGACGCCGCATAGTTGCGCGCGACCTCGCGCAGCGAGTCGCCCTTGTGCTGGGCGGCGAAGGGCACGATGGTGGTGTTGCCGCCGTGCGCGGCCGACACGCTGGCCGAGTACCAGTCGTCGGCGCACAGCACGCCCATGCTCGACAGTTGCTCGACGTGGCAGTGGCTGTCGATGCCGCCGGGGAACACCAGCTTGCCGCCCGCATCGATGTCGCGGGTGCCCGCAGGCAGGTTCTGGCCGACGGCCTGGATGCGGCCGGCAACGATGCCGATGTCGCCGTGGAAGTCGTCGGTGGCGGTAACGATGCGCGCGTTGCGCACGGTGAGGTCGAATTGCGTCATGGAAAGTCCAGTGAGGTGCCGGCGGCGCGGGGCATGCCCGTCGCGGCGGGTGACCGGGGTTGGGCGTAGCCTGCCGCAGCCCGGAAAGAGGGGAAACGCTGGGGTTAGCCCGCGCCCCGGATTGGTGCGTGCGCTAAGCCCCTGATTTCTAGAAGGAAAACATAATCCTAGGATAGGGGTGCACCACGACCCGATGTTCCAGGGTTATGGGATGGCGACAAATAGTGATAAGAGTTATGGACGCGCGCAGGCCTGCCGCGCCGTGACGGGCGTCAGAAAGTCGATGAGGAGGGGCTTACGGGCGCGGGCGTCGGGGACGCTCTGGCGAAGGGGCGCTTGCGGAGTCGGGCGTCAGACACGCAGGGGAAAGCGGTCTTGCAGACGCGGGAGCCAGCGTGGCTGGCCCCCGGTGGACAGGTCAGAGCACGACCAGGTTGTCGCGATGCATCAGCTCGGGCTCGTCCATGCTGCCGAGGACGTCGGCGATCTGGCTCGACGGCTTGCCCAGGATGCGGCGGGTTTCCGCCGATGAGTAGTTGATGAGACCACGCGCCAGCTCGCGGCCGCTGGCGTCCTGGCAGGCGACCACGTCGCCCCGCTCGAAGTCGCCCTGCACGGCCGTCACGCCGATGGGCAGCAGGCTTTTGCCGTCCTGCGTCAGCGCGTGCACGGCGCCCGCGTCCAGCGTGACCTTGCCCCGCAATTGCAGGTGGTCGGCCAGCCACTGCTTGCGGGCCGGCAGGCGCGAAATCGGCGCACGCAGTTCGGTGCCGATGCACACGCCCTGGGCCAGACGGGTCAGCACCTCGGGCTCGCGCCCTGATGCGATCACCGTGTGCACGCCACTGCCTGCACCGCGCCGGGCCGCCAGCACCTTGGTCAGCATGCCGCCCCGGCCGATGGCGCTGCCGGCGCCGCCTGCCATCTGTTCCAGCGCCGGATCGCCCGCACGCGCGTGCGTGATGAAGCGGGCAGCGGGGTCCTTGCGCGGGTCGGCCGAGTACAGGCCTTTCTGGTCGGTCAGGATGATCAGCGCATCGGCGTCGATGAGGTTGGCCACCAGCGCGCCCAGCGTGTCGTTGTCGCCGAACTTGATCTCGTCGGTGACGACGGTGTCGTTCTCGTTGATGATCGGCACCACGCCCAGCTTGAGCAGCATGAACAGCGCCGAGCGCGCGTTCAGGTAACGCTGGCGGTCGGCCAGGTCGGCGTGGGTCAGCAGCACTTGCGCGGTGCGCAACTGGTGCTCGGCGAAGCAGGTCTCATAGGCCTGGGCCAGGCCCATCTGGCCGACCGCCGCCGCCGCTTGCAGCGAGTGAATATCGGTCGGGCGCTTCGACCAGTTCAGACGCAGCATGCCCTCGGCGATGGCGCCGCTGGACACCAGCACGACTTCCTTGTCCAGCGCCCGCAGGCTGGCGATCTGGCTGGCCCAGCGGGCCAGTGCCTGGCGATCCAGGCCACGGCCTTCGTCGGTGACCAGCGAGGAACCTACTTTCACCACCAGCCGACGGGCATCGGCGATGACCGATACCGCGGTGTTCGTATCCAGCACGGTTTCCGTCACGGCTTACTCTCCGTCGCCACCGCCGCAATCACCGCCTGCGGCACCACCGGCATCGCTGCCGCAGTCCGGGTCGACGTCACCGCGATGGGCGATGGTGCCGGCCGATCCTGCCGCCAGCGCGGAACCCGTGCCGGCATCGCCGATCTTGCCCGTGCCCTTGCGCAGGCGGGGATCTTCTTCGCGCACTTCGTCGATGTGCTCGGCGCGGCGCTGCTCGTCCAGCCACTCCTGGATGGCGTAGACCAGTTCGCGCGTGCCCTTGCCGGTCAGGGCCGACACCACGAAGACCGGGCCGTTCCAGCCGAAGTCCTCGCAGAACTGCTTCTGCAGCGCGGCGGGGTCTTCGACCATGTCGACCTTGTTGAGCACCAGCCAGCGCGGCTTCTCGAACAGGGTTTCGTCGTAGCGGCGCAGTTCCTCGACGATGGCACGGGCGTCCTGGACCGGATCGGCCTCGGGGTCCGGCGGGGCCACGTCGACCAGGTGCAGCAGCACGCGCGTGCGCGACAGGTGACGCAGGAACTGGTGGCCCAGGCCGGCACCTTCGGACGCGCCTTCGATCAGGCCGGGAATGTCGGCGATGACGAAGCTGCGTTCGGCGTCGGTACGCACCACGCCCAGGTTGGGGTGCAGCGTGGTGAACGGATAGTCGGCCACCTTCGGGCGGGCATTCGACACCTTGGTGATCAGGGTGGACTTGCCCGCGTTGGGCAGGCCCAGCAGGCCCACGTCGGCCAGCACCTTGAGTTCCAGGCGCAGCTTGCGGTGTTCGCCCGGGTCGCCCAGGGTGTACTGGCGCGGCGCGCGGTTGGTGCTGGACTTGAAGTGCAGGTTGCCCAGGCCGCCCTGGCCGCCGGCTGCCAACGTCGCCTTCTCGCCGTGGTACGACAGATCGAACAGCACTTCGCCGGTTTCGGCGTCGTGCACGATGGTGCCCACCGGCACGCGCAGCGTCATGTTCTCGCCGGCGGCACCGTAGCGATCCGATCCGCTGCCGTTTTCGCCATTGCGGGCGCGATGCAGCCGCGCATAGCGATAGTCGATGAGCGTGTTGATGTTGCGATCGGCCACTGCGAAGATCGAGCCGCCGCGGCCACCGTCACCCCCGTCCGGGCCCCCGAACGGAATGAATTTTTCGCGGCGGAAGCTGGCGACGCCGTTGCCGCCCTTGCCGGCGACGACTTCGATGGTCGCTTCGTCGACGAATTTCATGGGGAATCCTTGGTGATCCGGGCCGACATGGCCGCTGGAAATGATAAACGCTGGACGCCTGGGGTGGCGTCAGCGTGGGCAAGCACGGGCGGGCAGCGATAAAGAACGCCCCCACGCCTTCGACTTGCAGCTCCTGACGGAGCGCTTCTTCGCCTTGCAGGTGCCCGGCGACGAAAAAGGCCCTGCCGCGAACGGCAGGGCCTTTTTGTGCGTATGCGCGCCAGGCGCGCTCGGCATGTCCGGTCAGCCGACAGGCAGGAAACGGCTGCGCCGTTCCTGCTTGCTGGTCTTGATTTACTCGACCGGAACGATCGAGACGTACTGCTTGCGCAGGGCGCCCTTGAAGCCGAATTCGACCTTGCCGTCGGTCAGTGCGAACAGCGTGTGATCCTTGCCGATACCAACGTTGGTGCCAGCGTGGAAACGCGTGCCGCGCTGGCGCACGATGATCGAGCCAGCCGGAATCAGTTCACCGCCGAAGGCCTTGACGCCCAGGCGTTTTGCTTCTGAGTCGCGGCCGTTCCGTGTGGAACCGCCGCCCTTTTTCTGTGCCATGTTTAGCTCCTAGATCAGACCGCGATCGTGTCGATGACGATCTGGGTGTAGTTCTGGCGATGGCCTTGACGCTTCTGGTAGTGCTTGCGACGACGCATCTTGAAGATCTTGACCTTGTCGTGACGGCCGTGCGCAAGAACCGTAGCCTTGACCACAGCACCAGCAAGGAAAGGCGCGCCGACTTTCAGCTGATCGCCTTCACCGATTGCCAGGACCTGGTCCAGTTCGATGACTTGCCCAACGTCTGCCGGTATCTGTTCGATCTTGATCTTTTCGCCAGCAGCAACGCGATATTGCTTGCCGCCGGTTTTTATGACCGCATAGGACATGGGGTTTAACCTCTAAAGTAAATAGTGTGCTCCCCTGGAGGAAGCACAACCCGTGATTCTAGCTGTGGCGCCACAGGCTGGTCAAACCGGTCCTCGACAAGCGGTCGGACCCGTATAATCGACACCACATACGCATTGCAGTGCCTCGTCTGGCCCTGTGCCCCTCTTCTCTACGCACCGCCGCGGATCTCCATCTTGAGCCTGTCCAATCTGTTCGCCCCCATTGCCGATGACATGAAAGCGCTGGACGAGGTGATCCGCGCACGGCTGGACACCGACGTTCCCCTGATTCGCACCGTGGGCGAATACATCATCAGCAGCGGCGGCAAGCGCATGCGTCCGGCGTTGCTGCTGCTGGTCGCCCGCGCGCTGGGCTACCAGGGCACGAATCATCATCTGCTGGCTGCCGTGGTGGAATTCATCCACACCTCGACCCTGCTGCATGACGACGTGGTCGACGAATCCTCGCTGCGGCGCGGTCGCAGCACCGCCAACGCGGTGTTCGGCAACGCCGCCAGCGTGCTGGTGGGCGACTTCCTGTATTCGCGTGCCTTCCAGATGATGGTCGAGACCGACTCGTTGCGCGTCATGCGCATCCTGGCCGATGCCACCAACGTCATCGCGGAAGGCGAGGTGCTGCAACTGCTCAACGTTCACGATCCCGACGTCACCGAAGAAAGCTACTTCCAGGTCGTGCGCTACAAGACCGGCAAGCTGTTCGAGGCCTCGGCCCAATTGGGCGCGGTGCTGGCCGGTGCCACGCCGGAGCAAGAAGAGGCGGCCGCCGAGTACGGCCGGCGCGTGGGCACCGCCTTCCAGCTGATCGACGACGAACTGGACTACAGCGGCGACGCGGAAGCCCTGGGCAAGAACGTCGGCGACGATCTGCGCGAGGGCAAGCCGACCTTGCCGCTGATTCGCGTGCTGCAGGTGGGTACCCCCGAACAGCAGGCGCTGATTCGTGGCGCCATCGAAACCGGCGAGGCCGATTTTACTGCCGTGGCGGCCGCGATCCGAGACACCGATGCCCTGGAATACACGCGTAAGGCGGCCATTGCCGAGGCCGAAGCCGCACATGCTGCGGTCGCAAATTATCCCGCTTCCGCTTTTTCAAAATCCCTGCTAGAATTTCGGTCTTTCGCGGTGACCCGAGATCGCTGACGCAAATTCAGCGGAATTTTCGGTTAACAGTGAATTTCCCGCAGGTGCGGCGCATCGCAAGATGCAAAGCGCCTGAGCAAGTGTAGTAAATCGGGGCGTAGCTCAGCCTGGTAGAGTACTGCGTTCGGGACGCAGGAGTCGGAGGTTCGAATCCTCTCGCCCCGACCAATCGAATTGGTCGATGTCTTGGGTGCCTTGGCACCGGGGACAAGAAAAAAGCACAGCTCAGGCTGTGTTTTTTTTCGTCTGTACTTTT
>JAAIGF010115510.1_pt1 | contig 18868 bp, 17 predicted proteins | sample 6487441 | NCBI WGS metagenome assembly JAAIGF01 (sample SAMN13974129, study PRJNA590717) | phyllosphere metagenome | biome: pepper field; feature: multiple bacterial spot infested pepper fields; material: pepper leaves; isolation source: leaves from pepper fields | host: Capsicum annuum ... | reverse complement strand
GCTTCCTGAAGTGGGGCCAGCAGGCGTTCAAGAACTTCCGCGTCGTTCCTCCGGGCACCGGCATCTGTCACCAGGTGAACTTCGAATATCTCGGCCAGACCGTCTGGACGAAGGATGAGGATGGCGAAACCACCGCTTATCCGGATACCTGCGTCGGCACCGACAGTCACACGACCATGATCAACGGCCTTGGCGTTCTGGGCTGGGGCGTTGGCGGTATCGAAGCCGAAGCTGCCATGCTCGGCCAGCCGGTCTCCATGCTTCTGCCGGAAGTCGTCGGCTTCAAGTTGACGGGCACGCTGAAGGAAGGCGTCACCGCGACCGACCTCGTTCTGACCGTCGTTCAGATGCTGCGCAAGAAGGGCGTCGTTTCCAAGTTCGTAGAGTTCTTCGGTCCCGGCCTCGACACACTGCCTGTTGCCGACCGTGCAACCATCGGCAACATGGGCCCGGAATATGGCGCGACCTGCGGCTTCTTCCCGGTCGATGCAGCAACCGTCGGCTATCTCAACATGTCCGGTCGCACCAAGGACCGTATCGCACTGGTCGAAGCCTATTCCACGGCTCAGGGCATGTGGCGTGACAATGACGGTTCGCAGCTCGTCTTCACCGATACGCTGGAACTGGATCTCGGCGACGTCGTACCGTCCATGGCTGGCCCGAAGCGTCCGGAAGGCCGCCTGCCGCTCGAAACCATCGCGCCCAACTTCGCGACGGCTCTCGAAAACGACTACAAGAAGCCGGGTCAGCTGAGCAACCGTTACGCGGTTGAAGGCGAAAGCTACGATCTGGGTCACGGCGATGTGGCAATTGCCGCCATCACCTCCTGCACCAACACCTCCAACCCATCGGTTCTGATCGCTGCCGGTCTTCTGGCCCGCAACGCCGTTGCCAAGGGTCTGAAGTCCAAGCCCTGGGTGAAGACATCGCTTGCACCTGGATCTCAGGTCGTTGGTGAATATCTCGAGAAGTCCGGTCTCCAGAAGGAACTCGACGCTCTCGGCTTCAACCTGGTCGGCTTCGGCTGCACGACCTGCATCGGCAACTCCGGTCCGCTGCCTGCGCCGATCTCCAAGACGATCAACGACAAGGGTCTGATCACGGCTGGCGTTCTTTCCGGCAACCGTAACTTCGAAGGCCGTATTTCCCCTGACGTGCAGGCGAACTACCTCGCTTCTCCGCCGCTGGTCGTTGCTTATGCTCTGGCCGGTACGGTTCAGGCCGACCTGACCAAGGAACCGCTCGGTGAAGACCGTGACGGCAACCCTGTCTACCTGAAGGACATCTGGCCTTCTTCCGCGGAAGTGCAGGAGTTCATCCAGAAATACGTAACCCGCGAACTGTTCGAAACCAAATATGCGGACGTGTTCAAGGGCGACGAAAACTGGCAGGCTGTTCAGGTTCCGGCTGGTCAAACCTATGCCTGGGACGATCAGTCCACTTACGTTCAGAACCCGCCTTACTTCGTTGGCATGGGCAAGACCGGCTCCGGTCTCAAGGATATCAAGGGCGCGCGCGTTCTCGGTCTCTTTGGCGACAAGATCACCACCGACCACATTTCTCCGGCCGGTTCGATCAAGGCTGCTTCCCCGGCTGGTGAATATCTGACGGACAACGGCGTGGCCGTTGCGGACTTCAACCAGTACGGCACACGCCGTGGTAACCACGAAGTCATGATGCGCGGCACCTTCGCCAATATCCGCATCCGCAACCACATGCTTGGGCCGAACGGCAAGGAAGGTGGCTACACCATCCATTATCCGTCCAAGGAAGAGATGTCGATTTACGACGCCGCCATGAAGTACAAGGAAGAGGGCGTTCCGCTCGTCATCTTTGCAGGCGTTGAATATGGCAACGGTTCTTCCCGTGACTGGGCGGCAAAGGGCACCAACCTGCTCGGCGTCAAGGCCGTCATCTCGCAGTCCTTCGAGCGTATTCACCGCTCGAACCTGGTGGGCATGGGTGTCGTTCCGTTCACCCTGCCTGAAGGCACGACTTGGGCAAGCCTCAACCTGAAGGGCGACGAGACCGTCACCATTGAAGGTCTGGAAGGCGATATCAAGCCGCGCGAAACGAAGATCGCCAAGATCACCTACGGCGACGGCACGGTGAAGGAAGTTCCGCTTCTTTGCCGCATCGATACGCTGGACGAAGTGACCTACATGAACAATGGCGGCATTCTCCAGACCGTTCTTCGCGATCTGGCTGCCTGATCATTCAGTTAACGACAAAAAACGCCGGGAGCGATCCCGGCGTTTTTGCGTGCGGTGGTTTAGTCTGAGGCGCGCACGGCTCAGCTATTGCAGCGTGATCTAATGTGATCACCCTCACCCCATCGTGACTTTCTCTTGAACAAGCTTCGGGGCTATTTTCCGCCTTGCGTCCCGACATAGATTGATTGCATCAATGGTCTGGATTGGCATCCAGACAAGGGTTCTCGTAAATGCCGCAGAAATTTCGGCCGCCGATATCAGGGCTTTTCAGAAACAGACCTCGGACGGTCGGTCTTTCGCTATGCGTGCTTGGCGTGCTTTTCGGGCATTCCGCTTACGCGCAGGAAAAACTGAAAGGCGTTGTCGAACTCTTCACATCGCAGGGCTGCGCATCGTGCCCGCCTGCGGATGCCACCTTGCGCAAGCTCATTCAGAACGGCGATGTCGTTGGTTTGTCCTACCATGTCGATTACTGGAATTATCTAGGCTGGGCGGATTCGCTCGCCTCCAAGGAAAATACCGAGCGGCAATATGGTTACGCCAAGGCGCTCGGCCGCAACAATGTCTATACGCCGCAGGCGGTGGTGAACGGGCGCGACCATGTGAAGGGTGCGGACCTCCAGTCCATCTACAAGCGCCTCGATGACTTCAAACAGGCGGGCGAGGGGCTCAACGTTCCCGTGGACACCAAGCGCGTCGGCGATGAAATCGAAATCGATATCGGTGCCGGACAGGGCAAGGCCGATGTCGTGGTGGCCTATTTCACGCGCGAGCAGGTGGTGGACGTCCAGAAGGGCGAAAATCAGGGTAAGAAGATTTCCTACTGGCACAGCGTCTACGACGTTCAGACCGTCGGCATGTGGGACGGTAATGCGATGACCGTCAAACTTCCTGCCAGCGTGATGAGCAAGGCGAAATCTGGCGGTTGCGCAGTTCTGTTGCAGACCACCGATGCGTCGGGCAACCCTTCGGCCATCGTCGGCGCGAATGTTCTGATGCAAGCTGAGTGAGTGAAGTTCCCTGCGAAAGCGGGGGAGATCCGGTCCGGGCATTGGGGGCTGGGGGTAAAGGGTCAATGCACCGGACCGGGTCATCTTGGTGCCTAGGCATCAATTGACAATAGCAATATTCCATCGAATTCGGGCCATGATTTGTCCGAAATACGGCATTTGCACCTTTCTGACCTGCCTAAATTATTACCGCCATTCTGGTTTTTTCGGCGCGATATGCGGGCTTGCAATTTCAGCCGGGCAGGGACAGACTGTCTTGCAAACGTCATAAGCAGTTGAGCGAGGTTGCCTGATGACCGATCAGCCGGATTTGCACCGTGCACATTCTTCACCACGGGAAGGCTCAACAGTCGTCGATCTCCGGGAATACAAACAGAGCAAGGACCCCCTGCCAGTCACGTTCCACCGGCGGGAACTGGACGCCATTTTGCGCATCTATGGGCGCATGGTGGGCGAGGGTGAATGGCGCGACTATGCCATCGACCACATGAAGGACAAGGCGGTCTTTTCCGTTTTCAAGCGCTCAGGCGAAATGCCGCTTTTCAGGATCGAGAAGAACCCCAAGCTTGCCGCCAAGCAGGGCGCTTACTGCGTGATCAACACGGATGGCCGTATTCTGAAGCGTGGCCACGAATTGCCGCAAGTGCTGAGGGTTTTCGACAAGGTGCTGAAGCTGGTCGATTGACCCCAGGCGAGAGTGTAGCGACGTAGGGATACAAAAAAGGCGGCCATTGGCCGCCTTTCGCATGTGATGTTCCAGACTATTAGTCGTCCCGGTTTCCGAGGAACTGAAGAAGGAACATGAACAGGTTGATGAAGTCGAGGTAAAGCGTCAGGGCGCCCATGATGGCCTTGCGGCCAGCAACCACAACGTCGTCACCATCGAAGTACATTTCCTTGATCTTCTGGGTGTCGTAAGCCGTCAAGCCTGCGAAGATCAGAACACCGATTGCGGAAATCGCAAAGCCCATTGCAGAAGACTGCAGGAAGATGTTGACGATCGACGCGATGATCAGGCCGAACAGACCCATGATCAGGAACGAACCCATTCCCGACAGATCCTTCTTCGTCGTGTAGCCGTAAAGCGACAGCGCGCCGAAGGAAGCAGCGGTGATGAAGAACGTCTGAACGATGCTCTGGCCGGTGAAGACCAGGAAGATGGACGACAGCGAGATACCCATCAGGGCGGCGTAGCACCAGAAGGTCGCCTGCGCTGCGGGAACGCTCATCTTCTGAATGCGGAAGCTAAGGAAGAATACCAGTGCCAGCGGGGCGAACATGACGACCCAACGCAGCGGGGACGCATAGAGAAGCTGTGCGAATGCTGGATTGGAAACCGCCAGAGTATATGTGCCGAACGAAGCCACACCGGTAATGACCAGTGCAAGCGCCATGAGGTTATAAACCCTCAGCATGTAGGAGCGAAGACCTTCATCGATCATCGCACCAGATTGTACACGGCCCTGGGCCATGCGGTTCTGGTAGTTGTTGAAGTCAGCCATTGTTTCCTCTTTTGAGCTCCGAAATACCTACGGTGTCGGGATATGACCGTCTCGCGGAGTATATCCCAGGCGCCGCTGCGGAGCTACAGCAAGCCTATCGAAGAATATGAGACGATCCCATCGCAGTTACAAGACCTTCAAACGGCGAAAAAACACCGTATGCGCGAAAAGCGATAACGTTTTTGGGATCATTACCAAGATTTAATCGCAAAAGTTAAGTGGCGCACAACTTTTCCGGTCGTAGCGCCTTTGGCCTCTTGCGCAGGTTATTCTCCGGCCTGTCGAAGAACCGGGGCGGCCTTCTGGCCGAGAATGCGCCATGTGCCGATGAGACCGATGCCGACCGTCATTACCAGTGCAACGACAAGTGTACCGATTGCGACGTCCGGCAGGAAGCTGGACGGCAGTTTCATGATACGGGCAATCACGAACCATGCCGAGACGCCTCCGGCAAAAAGAGCGAAGACAGCGGTGGCGAGCCCCAGCATCATATATTCATAGGAGAAGGCGCGGATCAGCATGGAGCGCGTTCCACCAAGCGTCTTGAGAATGACGGCGTCGTGGGTGCGCGCGCGGTTTCCGGCGGCGAGCGCTCCCGCCAGCACGAGAACGGAGGCGACAAGCGCGACTGCCGCTGCGGCTCGGATGGCCGTTGCAAGCTGACCGACAAGCCGGTCCACGACATCGAGCGCGTCTTTTACGCGAACGCTGGTAATCGTCGGATAGGCGTTGGTAACACTTCGAAGGATTTCGCCTTCCTGTGCGGGCGTGGCGGAGGGGTCTGCAAGGGTCGCGAGCCAGGCATGCGGTGCGCCGCGGAAGGTGTTGGGAGAAAAGACCATGACGAAGTTTATGGAAAGCGATTGCCACTGAACGTCGCGCAGATTGGCAATTTTGGCCGTTATGCTGCGGCCAAGAACGTTGACGGTGACGGTGTCGCCGATCTTGAGGCCAAGTTCTCCGGCCTCCTCGGCAGCGAAAGAAACGAGCGGTTCCCCGCTATAATTCTTTTCCCACCAAGTGCCTTGGGTCAGCTTGGCATTGTCTGGCAGGTCCTCGGCATATGTGATGCCGCGATCTCCGCGCAAGACCCACCGTCCCGATGAGGGCACATCCATCTTGGTGACGTCCTGGCCGTTCAACGCCAGAATTCTTCCGCGCAGCATGGGCACTTCCGTCAACGTGCCTTCCGGTGCCTCGCGTTTGACGAGGTCTCGAAAGCCATCGCGCTCGCTGCCCTGAATATCGACAAAGAAGAAGTTTGGCGCCCGCTCTGGCAAGGTGGCCGTCAACTCCCGACGAAGATTGCCGTCGATGAGCGTCAGCGTGACGAGCAGGGTAAGGCCAAGGCCCAGCGAAAGAACGACGGAGGGCGTCAGCGCGCCGGGCCGATGGATATTGCCGATGGCAAGGCGAAGGGCTGCGGAATGAACGCGGGGACTGCGTTTGGCAATCGCCTTGATGCCCCATGCAACAAGGCGCAGAACGACGAATGCAAAAGCGATTGCCGCAAGGAAAACCGAGGCGATGAAGCGATCCTCGGCTGAGAAGATCGCGAGGCCTGCAAGAGCGGCAAGCAGGGCCGCGGTTGCGGCAAGATAGGGCCAGGATGGCAGCTTGTTTTCCTCAAAGCCCTGCTCGCGAAAGAGAGCGGTCGCCGGAACTTCACGCGCCTGCCCGAGCGGCAGAATTGCGAAAGCGAGCGTGGTGAGGAGACCGAAGATCGCTGCCAGCGAAAGCGCGGAAGGATAGAAGGCCAGCTCCTTCGGAACCGGAAGAACGCCTTCGAGAAACTGCATGGCGATAAGCGGGGCAATGGCACCAAGCGTCAGGCCAATTGCAATGCCGACGCAGGCAATGAAGGCGATCTGGAACAGATAGGTCATCGTTACGACGCTGGCTGGCGCGCCGAGGCATTTCAGCGAGGCAATCGTGGTGCGCTTGGAATCCAGAAAGGCCCGCACGGCATTGGCAACGCCGACACCGCCGACGATAAGCGCTGTAAGCCCGACAAGGGTCAGAAACTGGGAAAAGCGATTGACGTTTTCGGTCAGCGAGGGTGCCGCCCGGTCGCTCGTTCTGATCGACCAGCCCGCATTGGGGAATTCGCGGTTGGTATCGGCAATGATCGTCACGCGCTCGGCGGGATCGTTCAGGCGCACCTTATAGGCATGTTCCACAAGACTGCCCGTCTGGATGAGACCAGATGCGGCGAGCGCATCGCGGCTGAGAAGAAGGCGCGGGGCAAAACCAAAGCCGTCCGACAGCGCATCCGGTTCGGTAACAATCGTTCCCATGAGTTTGAGGCGCGCATTGCCCAGAAGCAGTTCATCGCCGATCTTGATGCCAAGGCGTTCAAGCAGCATGGGTGCGGCGACGGCGCCGAAGCTTTCGCCCTGTTTCGCCAGGAGTTGCGGCAGGGGCAAAGCGGGATCGGATACGAAATTGCCATAGAGCGGATAGGCGCTATCGACCGCCTTGACCTCTGCCAGCGTTTGCTGCGAGCCATCCTCAAGCCGTGCCATGGAGCGGAGGCCGTCCGATAGCGCGACCTGCCCCAGCCCGTCGATATAGGCGCGCTCTTCGGTGGTTGCCTCGCGGTTCCTGAGTTCGAAGCGGACATCGCCCGCAAGGATCGATTGCCCTTCGCTGGCGATGGCGCTGGTGACGGCTTTGGAAACCGAATTGACCGCTGCAATGGCGCCCGTGCCGAGCGCGATACAGGCAAGGAAGATGTAGAAGCCGCTGAGGCCTCCACGAATTTCACGACGCGCCAGTCGCAGCGCATTTTTGATGTGCAGGGGTGACGGGATCATGCCACCACCGCCTGCTTGGCGGCGGCGGTCAGTCCGCTATCTCCCTCTATTTCCCCGGAGCGAACTTTGATCTGGCGAGAGCACCGCGCTGCAAGCGACGTGTCGTGGGTGACGAGGATCATCGTCATGCCGCGCTCCGCCTGCTTGGAAAATAGAAGGTCGGCAATCTGTTTGCCGGTATCGGTGTCGAGGTTGCCTGTCGGCTCATCGGCAATCAGCACGGCAGGCGAGGGTGCGAGCGCTCGGGCAATCGCCACGCGCTGCTGCTCACCGCCGGACAGCTGTCCCGGATAGTGTTTGAGGCGTTGACCGAGGCCGACCGCAGTCAGTTCCCGCTCGGCAATTTCAAAAGCATTGGGCACATTGGCGAGTTCCAGAGGAACGGCCACGTTCTCCAGTGCGGTCATATTGGCGATCAGGTGGAACGACTGGAAGACGATGCCGATATTCTTGCCGCGAAAATCGGCCAGAGCGTCCTCGCCAAGCTTGTGGAGTTCCGTTCCCGCAATCGTGATCTCACCGCTATCGAGTCTTTCCAGGCCAGCCAGAACCATCAGCAAGGTGGATTTGCCGGAGCCTGAAGGCCCGACGATACCGACCGCTTCGCCCTCCGAAATGGTGAGGTCGATGGTCTTCAGAACGTGAACGGAAGCTGCTGCATTGCCCAGGGTCAGATCGGCCTTATTCAGCTTGATGATGCTTTTCGTCACGTTCGGCGTTCCTATATAGAGAAAAGAGCAATCAGGATTTCCGGCGAAACCTTCAAGATTGGCTCACAAATTAGGAAGGCTGGTATGAGTTTTAAAGCCGTTGCCGCTCACTTCATCGTCATTTGTTCGGTGGTTCTTTCCGCATCCTTTGCGCAGGCTCAGGATAAACCGTTGCAGCTTGTCGGGTTGGGCGACAGCCTGATGGCGGGATACCAGCTGCCGCCGAGCGATAGTTACACTGCCCAGCTGGAAACGGCACTCAAGGCAAAGGGCGTAAACGTCACCATAACCAATGCGGGTGTTTCCGGCGATACGAGCTCCGGCGGGTTGGCGCGCGCGGAGTGGTCGGTCCCGGATGGAACCGACGGCGTCATTTTAGAGTTGGGTGCAAATGATGCACTGCGCGGTATTTCCCCTGCCGACACTGAAAAGAATCTTGAAGCCATTATCGATGGTTTCAAGAAGCGCAACATTCCGGTTCTTCTCGTCGGCATCATGGCTCCGCCGAATATGGGCGATGATTACGCCAAGCGCTTCAACCCGATCTACGAAAATCTCGCCCAAAAGCACGGCTTGCCGCTCTACCCCTTCTTTCTGGATGGGGTCGTGCTGGATCAGAAGCTGCAGCTTGAGGACAGGATGCACCCCAACACCCAGGGCGTCGCCCTGATGGTGGAGAAGTCGTTACCAACCGTGGAGGCCTTCGTTAAGACTATCAGTGAGCAAAAAAAATAAGCGCTTGCGCCTGAGAGCGTTGCGTGATTCGCTATCCTTGTTCTGCCAAGAGATTCGGGGAGCTCGCCATGCCGAGACTGTTTACCGCCCTCGAAATTCCGCGCAATGCGGCGATGAGCCTTTCATTGTTGCGCGGTGGTCTGCCGGGAGCCCGGTGGATTGACGTGGAGAATTATCACATCACCCTCAGATTTATCGGAGACATCGACGGGCGTACCGCCGATGAGGTGGTCTATCGTCTCGATCAGATCGATCGCGAGGAATTCCAGATCAATCTGACGGGTGTGGGATCGTTCGGCTCGAAGAAACCCCACTCCATCTGGGCCGGTGTTTCTCCATCACCGGAAATGACGGCCCTTCAAGGCGAGATCGAGCGTATCTGCCAGCGGCTGGGGCTTCCGCCGGATCCCCGCAAATTCACGCCGCATGTGACGCTCGCGCGGCTCAGAAATGCCCGGCTAGATGATGTCGTGCATTATCTCTCCGGTCGAGGAGATTTCCGTACGTCACCCTTCAATGTCGGGCGCTTCGTGCTGATGTCTTCCAAGGAATCGGTCGGCGGTGGGCCTTACATCGTTGAGGAAGCCTTCCCGCTTCACGAGGCGCTCTCTGCCAGCATCTTCTCCAGCAAGGAACTGCATCCGGCAAAGAGCATGTTGTAGACGGTGACGAAACCGTCCTCACCGCCATAATAGGGATCGGGCACGCTCACGCGCTGGCCAAGCGTATAGCTGCCGAAGAGATGCAGCCTGTCTCGAAACTCTGCGGGGCAGGCAGCTTTCAATCGCGCCAGATTGTCCTCGTCCATGGCGAGGATGAGATCGAAGTTTTCGAAATCATCGGCGCTGATCTGCCGGGCCGATTGCTGAGAAATGTAGATGTCGTGCTGATGCGCAATCGCAATCGAACGCTCATCGGGCGGATTGCCCGCGTGCCATCCCCCGGTTCCGGCCGAATCGACTGTCAGTTCGTTTTCCACGCCATTGGTTTTGGCGAGGTGCGACAATATTCCCTCTGCCAAAGGCGAGCGGCAGATATTTCCCATGCAAACAAAAAGGACCGATGTGCGTTTCATAATCTGAATTCGTAAAGGAGGCTGGACCATGACATATGCGAAACTGGAAGCGGATGCCATCCGCAACGAACTTGAGAAGCTGGATGGCTGGTCTTTGCGCGAGGACGGCGTTGCCATCGTGAAGGCATTCAAGTTCGCAAATTTTGCCGAGGCCTTCGGCTTCATGACCGAATCGGCGCTGGCGGCAGAGAAGCTCAATCACCATCCAGAATGGTCGAATGTGTATTCACGGGTGAAAGTGTGTCTCACCACGCATGATTCTCAAGGCGTGACGGAGCGTGATATTCTTCTGGCGACGGCGATGGAGAAGGCGGCTGCGGGCCGAAGCGATTGAACGGCGTTTGGGTGAGCCTATATTATGGCTATGACCAAAGGACCAACGACCATGGATGACGTGAAGATCGGTGAAATCCTGCTGCCCGGCGAACCGGACAAGCAGGAAGAGCGCGAAAAGACCGTTCGAGCCAAGTTCTGGCCCAAGCTGAAGCGTGTGGTGAGCAAGGTGCCTTTCGCGCGCGATGCGGCGGCAGCCTATTACTGTGCTATCGACCCCGGTACGCCGTTTCGTGCCAAGGGTATTCTGTTTGCGGCACTCGGTTATTTCATCATGCCGATGGATGTCGTGCCTGACGTCTTTGCAGTGATTGGCTTTACCGATGACATTGCCGTGTTGACGGCGGCACTTGCGATGATCCGCGCCCATATCAAAATGGAACATTACGATGCTGCGGACGCTGCGCTGGAAAGACTAAAGACCGAGTAACGGCCCTGTGATGGGTCGTTTCGGAGCGTTCCAAATACTGACAAATTCTTGCCTGAATTCTTGTGTCATACCTTCGATGCACGCGCTTCGAAGCGCTGCTTTCATGAAGGTGCTGGGAAACTACACCGATCCATTTATCGACTTTTAGTGTCGGCGTTGACGGTTTGGTAACCGTCTTTGGCCAATATCAAAGATGACGGACTTCACCTAGCACCGGCCCGGCCAAAGCCGTTCGGCCAACTGCAAGACAATAACCCGGCAGGAAATTCAATGTTTGTAAGAAGTGTAGCAACCGCAGCCGCCATTCTGCTGACCAGCGTCAGCATCGCCTCTGCACAGTCGCCCACGCGCATCCAGCAGTTCAATGCTTGGGGTGCCTATTCGTACAAGTCGGGTAAAAGCACCGTTTGCTATGTTCTTTCCATTCCAACGGCGAAGGAGCCAGCGAGCGTCGATCACGGCGATATCTTCTTCATCGTTTCCCAGCGCCCTGGCCAGAACATTTCCTATGAGCCTCAGGCCATGGTCGGCTACGCGCTCAAGGAAGGCTCCAAGGTCAACGTGACGATCGATACCAAGAACTTCGTCATGTTCACCAAGGACAAGGCTGCCTGGGTCGAAAACGCCGCTGAAGAACCCGCGCTTGTTGCTGCGATGAAGACGGGCAAGTCGATGACTGTGAAGGCGACGTCCAGCCGCGGTACGGCAACGTCCTATTCCTATTCGCTTTCCGGCATCTCGGCTGCGCTGAAGCAGATCGAAAGCTGCAAGTAACATATTGCGATATGCGTTATTGGAATGGCCGGTCTTCACGACCGGCCATTTGCGTTTTGGCGGCATTAATGGTAGATGCGCGCCCAACAAAGACAGGTGAACACGCGGAAAAGCGTTACGCCTTTGATTTTCTCGACATGCAGACGACCTTCCGCCGTTTCGACAGGCCGGTTCTTCGTTGCATTGGATGATGGGATAGGACGATGTCCGCACTGGAAACGACAGCAGGCCTTAGCATTAAAGCTCCACTGGTTGCCAATGACGACCTGATGTCGGGCAAGCCATCGCTGATCGGCATAACCCGCGAAGAGATGGCGGATGCGCTGATGGAGATCGGCGTGACGCAGAAGCAGGTCAAGATGCGTGTGAGCCAGTTGTGGAACTGGCTCTATGTGCGCGGCGTCTCCGACTTCGACCACATGACCAATGTGGCCAAGGAATTGCGCGAAAAGCTGAAAGCCAAATTCACCATCGCGCGTCCTGAAATCGTCGAGGAACAGGTTTCCAACGATGGCACCCGCAAATGGCTTATGCGTTTTCCGCCGCGCGGCGCTGGTCGTCCCGTCGAGATCGAAACCGTCTACATTCCCGAAGAGGGTCGCGGCACGCTGTGTATTTCGAGCCAGGTCGGCTGCTCGCTCACCTGCTCGTTCTGTCACACCGGCACGCAGCGTCTGGTGCGCAACCTGACGGCGGAAGAAATTCTGGCGCAGCTTCTCGTGGCGCGTGACCGACTGGGCGATTTCCCGGATCGTGAAGCTCCGCAGGGAACGATCATGCCTGCCGAAGGCCGCAAGGTCTCCAACATCGTGATGATGGGCATGGGCGAGCCGCTCTATAATTTCGAACATGTGAAGACGGCGCTGCTGATCGCGACCGATGGCGATGGCCTGTCGCTCTCCAAGCGTCGCGTGACCCTCTCCACCTCCGGTGTCGTGCCGGAAATCTTCCGCACGGGTGATGAGATTGGCGTGATGCTGGCGATTTCGCTGCATGCGGTTCGCGATGAGCTGCGTGACATGCTGGTGCCGATCAACAAGAAGTATCCGCTGAAAGAGCTGATCGACGCCTGCCGCAACTATCCCGGCCTGTCGAATGCGCGCCGCATCACGTTCGAATATGTGATGCTGAAGGACGTCAATGACAGTCTGGAAGATGCCAAGATGCTGACGCAGCTTCTGAAGGGCGTGCCTGCCAAGATCAACCTCATTCCGTTCAACCCGTGGCCGGGCACGAATTATCAGTGCTCCGACTGGGCGCAGATCGAGAAGTTCGCGGATTTCATCAATCAGGCGGGCTATGCCTCCCCGATCAGAACGCCGCGTGGGCGCGATATTCTGGCGGCCTGTGGCCAGTTGAAGTCGGAATCCGAGCGTATGCGCAAGACCGAACGTCTGGCTTTCGAAGCTATGATGATCGCCAATCACGGTGCCGACGACTAAATAGTACAAGAATTGATCGGTTCGATCATCCTTGCGCGATTGATTTCGACTTAACCCTTTCTTAAAGAGAGCGGGAAATTGAACACAATCGGAGGAATACCCTATGCGCGCACTCGTTCTGGCGCTTGCCGCCGCCACGGCTCTTGCACTTCCCGCAAAGGCGGAAAACGTGACTGTTGCCGTCACCGCAATCGTTGAGCATCCGGCACTCGATGCCGCACGCGATGGCGTGAAGGCTGCACTTGCAGAAGCTGGCTACAAGGAAGGCGAAAACCTGAAGTTCGTCTACCAGTCCGCACAGGGTAACCCCGGCACCGCAGCGCAGATTGCGCGCCAGTTCGTCGGCGATGCGCCGAACGTCATCGTGCCCATCTCCACTCCATCCGCGCAGGCCGTCGTTGCTGCGACGCGCGACATTCCGGTTGTCTTCACCGCCGTTTCCGATCCTGTCGGCGCGCAGCTAATCAAGTCCATGGAAAAGCCCGGCCGCAACGTCACCGGTCTTTCCGATGCGCTTCCGGTCAACGAGCATCTGGCGCTGATCAAGGAAATCGCGCCGAACGCAAAGACTGTCGGCTATATCTACAATTCTGCTGAAGCCAACTCCGTCTCTACGCTTGAGCTTCTGAAGGCCGAAGCGGAGAAGGCCGGTCTTAAGGTCGTGGAATCCGTCGCCACCAAGTCTGCCGAAGTGCAGGGTGCAACGCGCGCACTGGTCGGCAAGGCCGACGTGATCTACGTACCGACCGACAACACCATCGTCTCCGCTTTCGAAGCCGCTGCCGGTGTTGCCGCTGAGGCGAAAATTCCGCTCTTTGCAGCGGATACGGATTCCGTTGCACGTGGCGCCATCGCCGCTCTTGGCTTCAACTACTTCGACGTGGGCAAGCAGACGGGTGCAGTCGTCGTTCGCATTCTCAAGGGTGAGAAGCCCGGCGATATTCCTGCCACCGTTGCCGTCGGCACCGATCTCGTTCTTAACAAGAAGGCTGCCGAAAAGGTCGGCGTGACTTTCCCTGAGGCCGTGACGAAGCGCGCGACGAAGGTGATCGATTAAGCGCCAACTTCGCCGTCATCCTCGGGCTTGACCCGAGGATCCAATCACGTTGAGAATTTTGACAGGTTGCAGATGCTCGGGACAAGCCCGAGCATGACGGCAAGAAGTGGTGCTTCGAATGACGGTCTAGCGACCGTAATATAATCGCCCGCAAATGGCGGGCGAAAAACCAAGGACTTTCTGTTGTGAGCCAAATCGCCTTCTGGGGTGCCGTCGAACTGGGGCTGGTGTTTGCCTTTGTCGCTATCGGCGTTTATCTCGCTTTCCGCGTGCTCGATTTTCCCGATCTGACCGTGGACGGTTCCTTTCCGCTCGGCGCTGCCGTGGCGGCGGTGCTGATCATTGCGGGGCTTAACCCGTGGCTCGCGACGGGTGTGGCGATGATTGCCGGTGCCGGTGCCGGTCTCGTGACGGCCATGCTGAATGTCCGCTTCAAGATTCTCAATCTTCTGGCCTCTATCCTGACCATGATTGCGCTGTTTTCGGTGAACCTGCGTGTCATGGGCAAGCCGAATGTCGCGCTGCTCAATCAGGAAACGGTCATCGAGCCATTCTACGGGCTCGGTCTCTCGGAGTATCTGGTGCGCCCGCTGTTCGTCGGCATTCTGGTGCTTGCCGTCGTCATCCTCGTCTGGCGCTTTCTGGAAAGCGATGCGGGCCTTGCCATGCGCGCAACCGGCGCAAACGCCCGCATGTCGCGCGCGCAGGGAATCAAGACGGGTAATCAGATCTATCTCGGCATGGCGATTTCCAATGCGCTCGTGGCGCTCGGTGGTGCACTGTTTGCCCAGACGAACGGCTTTGCCGACGTGACGTCTGGCGTCGGGACCATCGTCGTCGGCCTCGCTGCTGTCATCATCGGCGAGACGCTGTTCGGTTCGTGCGGCATCCTGATTGCGCTGATCGGCTGCGTCTTCGGGTCTATTGCCTATCGTCTGGCGATCCAGCTCGCGCTGTCCAGCGATTCTCTGGGTCTGAAGGCATCCGATCTCAATTTCGTGACCGCCGTGCTGGTGGCCGTTGCGCTCATTCTGCCTCGCCTGCGCCGTGGGGGAGCCGCATCATGATTTCGCTTTCCGATATTCAGGTCGTCTTCGGCAAGGGCACGCCGCTGCAAAAGCAGGCGCTGTCCAAGAACAACCTCACCATCGAGAACGGTTCCTTCGTCACCGTCATCGGCTCCAACGGCGCCGGTAAATCGACCCTGCTCGGTGTGCTGGCAGGTGATGTCTTGCCATCGGCTGGCAAGGTGACGATCAGCGGCATGGACGTCACCCGCAAGCCGACGGCCAGCCGTGCCGGTCAGGTGGCGCGCGTGTTTCAGGACCCGCTTGCCGGAAGCTGCGGCGCGCTGACCATCGAAGAAAACCTGGCTCTTGCTGCCGCGCGCGGAAAAATCCGTGGGCTGATGCCCGCGCTCGGCGGCGGTCGTCGTGAATTCTTCAAGGAACGTATCGCATCGCTTGGCCTCGGCCTCGAAAACCGCCTGAAGGACCGCATGGACCTTCTGTCCGGCGGTCAGCGACAGGCGGTTTCTCTCGTGATGGCGACGCTTGCAGGATCGGATGTCCTTCTGCTGGACGAACACACGGCAGCGCTCGATCCGGGCATGGCCGAATTCGTCATGGAATTGACCCGCAAGGTGGTGGAAGAGCGCAAGCTGACGACGCTGATGGTTACCCACTCCATGCGTCAGGCGCTGGATTACGGCGACCGCACCATCATGCTGCATGCCGGTGAAATCGTACTGGATGTATCCGGCGAAAGCCGCAAGGGCCTTCAGGTGGAAGACCTGATCGAGATGTTCCGAAAGATACGCGGCCAGAAGCTCGATGATGACGAGTTGCTGATTGGATAGGAAAAGGCGCCGGGGAGGCGCCTTTTTTATTACTTCGCCTGCGTCAGGAAGATTTTCACTGCGAAGAGCGAGAAGACGCCGGCAATCGTATAATCCAGCCCGCGCAGGACTTTGCGATTGCGTTGCAGCCAGCCGGACAGCGAGTCGGCGGCGACCACGATGCCGATGCCGATGGGCAGGGCGACGATGATCGACCAGAGGCCAAGGAAAATCAGCTTGCCGGTAACGTGCGGGTCGGTAGCGCTGACGAATTGCGGCAGGAAGGTCATGAAGAAGATGATGATTTTGGGGTTTAGCAGATTGACCCACAGCCCGTTGAGCAAAGCCGACATCAACGAAACCTCGGTCTTCAATTCCTTCGGGCGTTCCATAACGAAGTTGGAGCCGTGGCGTATGGCCTGTATCGCGAGCCATACCAGATAGGCCGCGCCCCCCGTTTTCAACACGAGAAAAGCGGTGGGAGAGGCAACGATGAGCGCTGCAACGCCGAAAGCAACAAGCAGCGTGTGAACGGTGATACCGAGGTTGCTGCCCACAAGGGTAACAAAGCCTGATTTCCTGCCTTCTCGAAGAGAACGACTGATCCACAGCGTCATATCAGGGCCGGGCGTGACGGCCAGCAACAGTATCGCGATGGTGAAGGCAATGAGGGTCGGCAGGCTCGGTATGAAATCCACGGCGGCACCATTATCAAGGGTTCAAGTGCCTACTCATAACGCCGTTTCGAGAGCCTGCCAATTCCTCGTCACTCAAGATTATCCCGCAGGTCAGCCCTTCAGAAACGACCGGAAATCATCGGCATAATCGTCATGCCAGCGTGAGAGCGGCGGGCGGTTCTGGACGATGTCGTTTGCGGCCCAGAGAATGCGCTTCTCGTCCAGCTGGCGGTCCACTTCGCCGTCAGGGCAGAGAATATAGAAATCGCCTTTGCCGATGCTTTCGACCATGAAATCCACCGTCTGTTCCGGCGTCCATGCGCCCGATGGTTTTTCGGTGCGCCCATTGGCGGTGAGGCCTGTAAAGACGAAGCCCGGAATCAGCAAGTGGGCAGAGATATTGCCGTTCTGCATGTTGCGCAGCTCGTGCTGAAGCGCTTCGGTGAATGCCTTCACGCCTGCCTTGGAGACGTTGTAGGCAGGGTCACCGGGTGGCGTGGTGATGCCCTGTTTCGAGCCGGTGTTGATGATGAGGCCCGGCTCGCCATGCGCGATCATGCCCATGCCGAAGACGCGGCTGCCATTGACCACGCCCATGAGATTGACGCCGAGAACCTTTTCCCAGTTCGGCTGAGGGCCGAAGATTGCGCTGCCGGGCTGGACGCCTGCATTGTTCATCAGAACATGCACGCGACCGAAACGCTGGATGACTGTTCTTTCGAGCGCTTCCAGCTCATCGAGCTTGGAAACGTCAGTGGGGATTGAAACGATCTGGGCTTCGCCATCCTTGGCTTCTGCGGCAATTTCGGTCTCGGCGGCCCTTAGCTTCTCGCCGTCGAGATCGACCAGCGCGACGCTCATGCCGAGCTTTGCGAATTTCCGGGCGGCGGCCAGGCCGATGCCGGAGGCGGCACCGGTTATGACGGCGACATTATCGGGGCTTAATGCGGGGTGAATAGTCGTCATTGGTTTCTCCTTTCCGCGACCGTTTCTCAAAACGGCAGCGACGTCCCATGGAACCATGCGCTTTCATACGCGCTCGAAACTTTAGCGTTTTTCAGCTTCCAAGTCACATGACAACGAAAGCGTTCCCTCCGCAGGCGCGTTTTCATTTCTCTTGCGTGAGCCGATAAACTCGCTAAAAGTGCCGAAATCTCAAGGAAAGGCGAGCGTTTTTGATCGCCGGCACGCAACATGGATTTCTCTGATGGCACTCCCGAAAGACGTTAAGAAAGTCGTTCTCGCCTATTCCGGCGGTCTCGATACCTCGATCATCCTGAAGTGGCTCCAGACCGAGCTGAACGCAGAAGTCGTGACCTTCACTGCCGATCTCGGTCAGGGTGAAGAGCTTGAGCCTGCGCGCAAGAAGGCGGAGATGCTCGGCATCAAGGAAATCTTCATCGAGGACGTGCGCGAAGAATTCGTTCGCGATTTCGTTTTCCCGATGTTCCGCGCCAATGCGGTCTATGAAGGCGTCTACCTGCTCGGCACGTCCATTGCCCGCCCGCTGATTTCCAAACACCTGATCGAAATCGCGAAGAAGACCGGCGCCGATGCGATTGCTCACGGCGCGACCGGCAAGGGCAACGATCAGGTTCGCTTCGAGCTTTCCGCTTACGCGCTGAACCCCGATATCAAGATCATCGCGCCTTGGCGTGACTGGACTTTCAAGAGCCGTACCGACCTTCTGAACTTTGCCGAACAGCACCAGATTCCGGTTGCGAAGGACAAGAAGGGCGAAGCGCCGTTCTCCGTCGACGCCAACCTGCTGCACTCCTCCTCCGAGGGCAAGGTTCTGGAAGATCCAGCTCTCGAAGCGCCGGAATATGTGCATATGCGCACCATTTCCCCGGAAGCGGCTCCAGACAAGGCAACCACCATCAAGGTCGGTTTCCGTAAGGGTGATGCCGTTTCCATCAACGGCGTCGAAATGTCGCCTGCAACGCTTCTCAAGACACTGAACGATTACGGTCGTGACAACGGCATCGGTCGTCTCGATCTGGTCGAAAACCGTTTCGTCGGCATGAAGAGCCGTGGTGTTTACGAAACCCCCGGCGGCACTATCCTGCTTGCGGCGCACCGCGCCATTGAATCCATCACGCTCGACCGCGGTGCGGCGCACCTCAAGGACGAGATCATGCCGCGTTACGCCGAGCTGATCTATTACGGCTTCTGGTTCTCGCCAGAGCGCGAAATGCTGCAGGCGCTAATCGACAAGAGCCAGGAGCATGTGGAAGGCGAAGTGACGCTGAAGCTC
>JAAIGF010318407.1_pt1 | contig 18872 bp, 15 predicted proteins | sample 6487441 | NCBI WGS metagenome assembly JAAIGF01 (sample SAMN13974129, study PRJNA590717) | phyllosphere metagenome | biome: pepper field; feature: multiple bacterial spot infested pepper fields; material: pepper leaves; isolation source: leaves from pepper fields | host: Capsicum annuum ... | reverse complement strand
TTTCTGAATTACCTCGGGATGTGCGTCGATGTACTCTTGCGTGGCATAGAGAACGGACGTTGGATAGATGCCGCCGTAGACGTCCTTGGCACCCTGGTCGCTGCGCGCATCGATCAGAATCTTACCCAATCCACGCTCAACGACAATCGTAGCCGCTGGATCATAGTTGACCAGAAGGTCGATTTTCCCCTGCTGCAAAGCGGCCACGGCTGCAGCACCCGAGCCGACGCCAATGATGGAAATGTCTTCTTCACTCAGATTGTGTTGTTTCAGATAATAGCGAATAAAAAAGTCCGACGACGAGCCGGGTGAGGTGATGCCGACTTTCTTACCCTTGATCGTCTCAGGCTTTGCTGGGTCGAAGTCCGTATCGTTGGTTCCAGCAAGAACCAGTCCGGAGTTGCGCGCCAGCATCACGAAGCCGACGACGTGCTTGTTCTGCGACTGCATCTGGATTGTGTGGTCGTAGAAGCCGACGGCGACATCCGTTGAACCGGCAACAAGCGCCTGAAGCACCTTGGAGCCGCCCTGGGCAAAGTTCTCGGTCGTTACGTCCAGACCTTCGTCCTTGTAGTAACCGAGGCTTGCAGCCACTGGGAAGGGCAGGTTGTTCAGGTTATACGATCCGACACTCATTCTGACGGACTCGGCATTCGCGGATGCTGCAAGTGCACAAAGCGCTGTCGCTGCTAGTAAGTATTTACGCATATGGGTCTCCTCCCGGTTATCTTCGTTGTTTTGCCAATGTGGCGTCTTCTAAGCTGCGTTTTCAATCGACGTAGTGGGTTTTGCGAAAACGTATCCTTCGAAAAGTCGGCGGGCGGTCCTCACGAGACCGGCCGTTATCGCACCATTTCTCATCTCCAGTTGAACATCGAGACGGCCTGCCGGATGCTCGATCTGGACCTGGGTCGGTACAGCGCGTTTGCCCGTGTCTTCGAATACGACGGTTCCATCCGTCACCGCTGCCGTGGCGATGCCAACAGCGCCGGTGGTCGCCAATGCCGGGTGGCATTCGTTGGGCATGAAGTACCGCACCGACAGAGTTCCGCCTTTGCGGGCGGGGGATATCAGAACCGGCTTGGGGATGACCATGTCGGTCACATCACCCATGCCCATGAGTTCACCTGCCTTGACGCGTATGCGGGTCAAGCGTTCGATTAACTCATGGTTTGCGGTCAGCGCTTCAGGATCTTCATAGCCCGTCAAGCCCAGATCTGCAGCGCGCATGAGCACCATGGGCATCGCGCAGTCTATTGCCGTCACGGCAACGCCATCAATGATGTCGACAGGCTTACCGGTGGGCAACAACTTGCCGGTTTTGGCGCCGGAAGCATCCATGAACGTCAGCGCAATCGGAGCAGCCAAACCAGGGACGCCATCGATCGACGCATCACCGAGATAGATGACATCATTTCCATGTGTCGGGACCTTGGCTTCAATCAATTTCCCCGTGTTCACATTGTGGATACGGACTAGGGTATCGTTTCCCTGTCCCTGAACGAGCCCGGCTTCGATTGCAAAGGGTCCTACGGCAGCAAGCATGTTGCCGCAGTTAGGTGAGTAGTCGACATATTGCCGGTCTGTGCGGACTTGGGCAAAAAGGTAGTCGATGTCGGCTCCCTTCACCTTGGAGGGGCCAATGATCGCGACCTTCGAGGTGACCGGATTTCCGCCGCCTATGCCATCAATTTGAAGGGGATGTCCGGAACCCATAATCGATAAAAGGGCGGCATCTTTCTCAGCTTGGTCACGCGGAAGATCCGATGCCAAAAAAAACGGTCCGCGCGATGTTCCGCCGCGCATTAGCACACAAGGTATCTTTTGAAGGTCGTTCATATTCGCCCCAATCTTGCATTTGATGGATCAATCCACCGAGTTGTTGCAATATGGGAAGACAGCGTTATTTGTTAAATGCAATGTTTTGGAGGTTTATTGCGATATGAGCATCAATTGTGAAATTCTTGATTTACGTGCTTTTCAATCGGTGGTTGAGTTGGAAAGTTTCCACAGAGCCGCTGATGCTCTACACATTTCACAGCCTGCACTAACCCGGCGCATCCAAAAACTTGAACAGTCCATCGGGGCACCCTTGCTGGAGCGGACCACGCGTCATGTCGCTCCGACAGCTATGGGTCAGGAAGTCATGCCGCTCGTCCGGCGAATGCTCGAAGAGTTCGATGGCTCGTTGTTTGCTATGAAGGATGGCACGCAAAGGCGCGGGCTGATCACCATGGCCTGTGTCCCAACGGCAGCTTTCTATTTTCTTCCAATCGTCATAAGGACATTCAGCGAACAATATCCTCACATTCGCCTTCGAATTCGTGACCTTACCGCGAACGAAGGTCTTCAAGCAGTAGCACGGGGTGAGGTGGAGTTTGGCATTAACCTCATGGGAAACTCAGACCCAGATCTTTCCTTCGAGCCACTCATCGATGACCCATTCGTTCTCGCCATGAGGAAAGATCATCCGCTCGCCCAATTCGAAACGATCCAGTGGAACCAGTTGGAGGAATACCCGCTTGTGGTCGTAGATCGATCTAGCGGGAACAGGACGCTTCTCGATGGCGCTCTCGCGAGACACAATCTAAAGCTGAATTGGTCGTATGAAGTAACCCATCTCAATACATCCCTTGGACTTGTAGAGGCGGGACTAGGAATATCAGTATTGCCCCGATTGGCAACTCCGCAAGAGGATCACCCTTTTCTGGTATCACGCCCGATCGTTGAGCCGGTTGTCTCGAGAACCATAGGAATTGTCCAAAGAAGAAGCAGCGTTCTATCCCCGGCGGCTGAAAAATTCGTTGCGATGCTGTTGAAAACCTGGAAAACGCCTTAGCGTAAGTTTAAACTTCGTATGCTGACCCCTTTCAAGAGCATATATGACGCTGACACGAAATGCCTGTTTATTTTGTCAGCCTATAGCTCTGTCTCTGGATCTGGCATCGTCTTCTGTGGTCTGAGCAGCCGATGTCCGACAGCCGTCCCGTTCATCGCGGCGTCATCTCTCTGCTGGACATACAGTTTAAATATCGATCATTTTTCAAGAATTGCCGATGCCCGCGCCATCCTACTGACAGCCTCTTCAAGCAGCGCACGGGGGCAGCCGAAATTGACTCGCAGGTGGTCGGAATAATTCGCTCCGAATTCGGACCCTGCACTGAAGCCGACTTTGCCGTGTTCCAGGTAAAAGCTTTGTGGATCGGTCGGGAGGTTGAGTGCAGAGCAGTCGAGCCAGGCCAAAAAAGTCGCCTCAGGCTCGATCATCCGAATCTGTGGGAAGCGTGTCGCTATTTCTCGCGAGAGGAAATCGCGGTTGGCCTCGATATAGGCCAACATTTCCGTTTTCCAGACATCCGCGTGACGATAGGCCGCCAAGGTAGCCTCGAGGCCGAGTATGTTGACGCTGTCGACCATGCCCAGGCGATATTGCACGTATTTTTCGCGCATCTCTCTATTTTGAACGATGGCAAAGGCAGTCTTCAAGCCAGCGATATTATAAGTCTTTGCTGCTGACATTAGCGTGATCGTCCGGCTTGCTGCATCGGACGAAAGGGATGCGACGGGAACATGCTTCCTCCCGTCAAAAAGTAGATCGCAATGAATTTCGTCGGAGATGATCACTGTGCCACTGCTTTCGCAAAGCTGGGCAATTGCTTCTATTTCATCACGCGTGAAGGCTTTGCCCGTGGGGTTCTGCGGATTGCAAAACAAGAAGGCTTTGGACTGCTTGAGCTTGGCGGAAAAATCGTCCAGATCGATCTTGTAACCACCGTCGGTGGCGACCAGCGGCGCATCAATTCGCTTCATGTCCCAATGGCCGGGTGCGTTGAGGATCGGGCGATACACTGGTGTCTGCACCAGCACGCCATCGCCCGGCGAAAGCATGGCCTTCAGCGCCATATTGAAGCCTGGCTCTACGCCCGGCAGGAAGACGATTTCGTCAGGCGTGATCGTCCAATCATATTTGGTTTGCAGATCGGCCACGATGCAGGCGCGTAACTCGTCACGCGCAATGCCGTAACCGAGACAAGGATGTTCCAAGCGGGATTTAATGGCATCGACAATTTCATGGGCAGATGGAAAATCCATGTCGGCCACCCACATGGGCAGGATATCCGGTCCGTATTTGCTCCATTTGGAGCTTCCGGTCTCGCGACGCTCAACAACTTTGTCGAAGTCTAACATTATGATCAGAACCCCTTGATCAAGCCGCCGTCCACCCGGATGGCCGAACCTGTTACATAGCTGGCCTGCGCGCTGGCAAGAAAGACCGCGACTGCAGCAAATTCTTCCGGCTTTCCGTAACGGCCCGCCGGGATTTCGGCGCGAGAGGCTTCCTGCACGGCTTCAACCGTCTTTGATGTTTTCTCGGCCTTGCCTGCATCTAGTTCACGCACGCGGTCGGTATCGATCCGCCCGGGCAGGATCATGTTGACGGTGATGCCGTGGCACGCAACCTCGCCAGCCAGTGTTTTCGACCAGCCGGATACTGCCGAGCGAATACCGTTGGAAAGGGCTAGATTGGGAATAGGCTGTACGACACCGGAGGAGCCAATGGTGATGATGCGACCCCATTTGCGAGCGATCATTCCTTCCAGCATGGCGTCGGTCACTGTAAAGATGGATGTTGCCATGCTGTCGAAGGCGCTGGCCCAGCTTTCTTTCGATTGACCGGCGGCTGGACCGGCCTTGGGGCCACCGGAGTTGTTGACCAGAATATCGACGCCACCCGCTGCCATCACGGTTGCGATCATCGCAGCGACGGATGTCGCGTCCGACAGATCGACGGTGAGTGGCGTGATGTTTTCGGTTTTTTCTATTGTGCCCACGTTACGCGCAGCGGCGAAAACCTTGACACCTTCTGCGGCCAATCCCTTAGCGATGGCGGCACCCAGGCCGCGGCTTGCACCCAGAACGAGGGCGGTTTTGCCGGAAATCAAAAAATCCATTATTTCAAAGCCTCGAGTTTAAGGGTTTGGCGCTCGATCAGTCGTTCGACCTCAGTGATTGCCTGTGCGTTGAGAGATGAGCCCGGACGGCGCTGGGCAGCGCTGGCAATTGCGCCGCGCTTGGCCAGTACATATTTGCGGATGGCGAGGCCCAGGCCCGGTTGTTGTTCATAACGCATCAGCGGTAGATAGGCGTCGAACAGGTCCTGTGCAGCGTCATAGCGCCCCTCATTGCTCAGGCGGCAGACCTCTACCATCATTTCGGGATAGGCAAAGCCGGTCATTGCGCCATCGGCTCCGCGCTGCATCTCTTCCGGCAGGAACACACCGGCATTGCCACACAGGATCGAGGTCCGGCGGCGACCCGTGGCTTCGGCATTGCGCAGATCGGTGATCTTTTGCAGGCCCGGCCAATCCTCGTGCTTGAGCATGACGATGCTGGGATGCGCTTCGAAGATGGTGCCGAGCGTTTTCGAGGAAATCTGCACGCCAGTAACGAGCGGGAAATCCTGCAGGACGACCGGAACGTCGGTGCCTACTGTCTCAACGACGTTGCGGTAATAGCCGATAATCTGCTCATCGGTGCGCAGGCTGGATGGCGGTGCGACCATGACGCCGGCGGCGCCCATGTCCATAACGGCCTTCGTCAATTCGCCAATGGCAGCCAGACCTGGTGCGGAGACACCGACGACCACGGGCTTTTCGCCCGAGCGTGCCAGCGTCTGGCGGGTGATGGCGATGGACTCGGCTTGCGTCAGCTTCGGGGCTTCGCCCATCATGCCAAGGATCGTAAGACCGTCCGCGCCCTTGTCGTAATAGAAATCCACCATGCTATCGATGCTGGTCACATCGATTGCTCCGTCATCGGTAAAGGGGGTGCAGGCAATGACGAAAACGCCCGATGTCTGGTTGTTGATCAATGGCATCTCGTTCTCCTTTAAGCTTCAAACCAGCTGGATGTGCCGCGAGAGACGTACTGCCCGTCACCGGCTGCATTGACGATGTCGGCACCATCCCAAGCCAGCTTGCCGCCGACATAGGTGCGCACGACGCGAACCGAAAATTCGCGTCCGTCGAAGGGGCTCCAGCACAGTTCATCATGGGCTTTTGACGAGTCCCAGATCTGCCGTTCAGCCTTCAGAATGGTGATGTCAGCATCGGCTCCGACTCGTAGCGCGCCTTTCTCGGGCCAGAGGCCGAAGAATTTGGCGGGCCGTTCGCAGAGGTGCTCGATCGTCATCATTGCAGCATCGTAACCGCGTATTTCCGCGCCGGTATAGAAAGCCGGAAGCAGGGTTTCGAGACCCGGCACACCAGCGCCCGCCTCGAAAATGGACGGGGTGAATTTGTTATCGACCGGCCAGCTGGAGTGGTCGGAACTGACGAAGGCGACACGACCATCCGCCACGTCGTCCCACAGCGCCTCGATCTGCCCGGGGCGGATGGGTGGGTTGACCTTCATCTTCGCGCCAAGCTTTGGCCCGTCGATTTCCGGGTCCAGCCACAGATAGTGCACGCACAGTTCGCCCGTTGCACGGAAGCCGTCCAGCAGGTAGTTTTCCACGATGTCGAAGCCGCGTGTCGTCGTGAGGTGGACGATATGCGCATGGGCGCCTGCGGCGGCACCCAGTTCCAGAAACTGTGCCGTCGCCGCCATCTCAGCCGCTGGCGGCCTGCTTTCGGAATGCGCCTCGATGCCATCGCGACCGGCGGCCTTGGAGGCGGTGATGTGTGCGCGCACGATTTCCTGATCTTCATTGTGCACGCCAAGCGGAATATCCGTATCGGCGAGGGCTGAGAAGATTTCCAAGGTTTGGTTGGAGGAGATGCGGGGGAAGCGCGTCGGGCTGCTTTCGAAGGTCGAGATTTTAAACGCCACCACGCCCCGTGCAATCAGACCCTCGATTTCTTCGGTGGACTGTTCGGGCGTAACCGTGGCGTAAAGCGCGACGTTGGAATGGGCATGTTTATTGATTGCGTCAATCTTGGCATTCAGTCTTGCGACAGAATTCAGCGGATCGGGATTGTCATAGGGCATATCCACGATGGTTGTGATACCGCCAGCCACCGCCGAGCGCGTTGTCGATGCGATGCCGGGCAGGCCGCCATAGCTGCAAGCATGGGTCTGGCCATCTATGACGCCGGGAATGATCAGGTCTTGGCCTGCGTCGAACCTCTCGCCTGCGTCTGGAAGATCACCGCTGCCGATGGCGGCAATCTTTCCACCACTTATGGCAATCCAGCCGTTTTCCAGCGGACCATCCGGCAGAACCACGGTGCCGGTTATCACGATATCATAGCTCATGATGCATGCCTTCCATATTGCAGGTCCAGTGTTGTACATGCCAGTGCCACGCCTGCCTGAACCGGATCGATGACGGGAAGCCCGAGTGTCTCTTCGAGCGCGCGGCGATATCCGCCGAGGCCCGCACAGCCGAGGATGATGACATCGGCACCGTCCTCGGCCTGCAATACTTTCGCTGTGCGTGAGACGATGTCCACAACGTTTCCTGCCATCAACTCCATCACCGTCTTGTCGATGGAGCGGTCTCCAGCAAGGCGACCGTCAAAGCCGAGATGTTTCAGATAGCGCAGATGCCGGTCAATAGAGGATTGGCCGAGCGAGATGATGCCGAAGCGCTCTCCAAGACCAAGGGCTGCAAGGTAAGCCGCTTCGGCAATGCCGACCACGGGTCGTGTCGTCGCCTTTCTGACCGTCGCAATGCCGGGGTCCGAGAAACAGGCGAGCACGAAGGCATCCGCTGATGCCTCGCTCACGGCTTCGATAATGTTGGGGATGACCTCACCGACATGTGCGTCCGTCTCGATACCGGGCGGGGATTTGGCGAGTTCCGTACAGCGGATGCTGTGGCGGGTGGCGTCGCGGACGAGACCGAGGCAGGCCTCCATGGAGCTCGTGACGGAGACGGAACTATTGGGATTGATGACCAGAATTTCTGACAAGGCGATACCTGCGGCGTGGACGAATGCGAGGATTGTATCTGTAAAATATATTACGTAGTATATCAGTGCGTCGCCGGTTGTCAAAGTTCTGTTGGTGATTAGGCCATGGCGCAATCGGTGCATAGCAATGCACGGATGACTGACCTATGTTGACCCTGGGGCATAAGCGCATGGCGTAGACGCAAAACTGGAGATTGGCTTTGAACAAAGCGGATGGATCGGGGGATAAGCGCAGCAAGTCTCTGACGGAGAAGGCTTACGCCATCTTGCGGGAGCGCATCATCACCGGAGAACTGGCGCCGGGCATGGATGTGTCCGAGCCGGAGCTTGCCGAGCAGCTTTCGGTCAGCAAGACGCCGGTGCGCGAAGCGTTGGCACGGCTTTGCGTCGAGGGTTTCATGGAAGCCTATCCGCGCCGAGGCTACCGTGTCACGCCTGTCACCGTGAAGGATATGAACGACCTCTTCGCCATTCGTGGCATGCTGGAAGGGACCGCGGCAGCGCTTGCGGCCAAGAACCTTTCCAGTGAAGACCTCGATGCGCTCGATCAGCTGGCGGATGTCAGCTACGTGATCGGCGAGGAGATCAGCACGAAAACCTTCGTGGATTCCAACCAGGAATTCCATTCCGCCATTGCCCGTGGTTCCCGCAATCCTCGCCTGTATTCGCTGGTGATGAGCCATCTGGAGGAATGTGCGCGGCTTTTCTACATGGGCGCGCGCGTTCGCGACATCAACCCGGAAACCAATGTCGATCATCACCGGATCGTGGCGGCCTTGCGAAAGCGTGATTCTGATCTGGCGCGGCAGGTCATTGTGGAGCACAACGAGAATACCCGCAGCGGCATCCTCGGTGCACTGATCGCGACCGGGCAGGGCGGGTTGACGCTTTAAGTCTCCGCTCTCACGCAGTTCCTGGCGCATGTGCTGACCCCTCAGGCAACCTTGACCAGATGGCCGGGCGCTGGCTCCGCATAGCGCGCGGCCACCGGCACGTAATCCACCGGGCGCACAGCGCTGCCGATCTCCCCGCCCTCCGCCACTTTCCGCAAATGGCGCCTTGCGGGATCGGCAATCGGAACGGCACTGAGCAGTCTCTTCGTATAGGGATGCTGCGGATTGCCGAATATCTGCGCGCGGGTGCCGATCTCGACGATCTCACCCAGATACATGACTGCGACCCGATGGCTGACGCGCTCTACCACGGCCATGTCATGGCTGATGAAGAGGTAGGCGATTTTCAGCTGCTCTTGCAGTTCCATCATCAGGTTCACAACCTGCGCCTTGATCGAAACATCAAGCGCGGAGACGGCTTCGTCCGCAACGATGAGACTCGGATTGAGCGTTAGTGCGCGCGCGATGCTGATGCGCTGTCTCTGTCCGCCGGAGAATTCATGTGGAAAGCGCTTTGCCATATCCGCCTGCAAGCCTACGCGGGCGAGCAGGTCCGTGGCCCTGTCTCGTGCATCCTTTGGCGAAGCCAAACCATGCGACACCAGCGGTTCCATTATGGCCTCACCCACGCGCATCCGCGGATTGAGACTGGAGAAGGGGTCCTGAAAAATCATCTGCATATGTTGGCGTTGCTTGGATAAAGCCGCTGGCGTGAGGGAGTGAACATCCTGTCCATTGATGCGGATGGAACCACTGACCGGCTCAACCAGACGGAGCACAGACCGCCCGGTGGTGGACTTGCCGCAGCCGGATTCGCCGACGAGCGCCAGCGTTTCACCCTCATGCAGATCAAACGATATATTCTCGACCGCATGTACCCGCCCGCTGACGCGCCCGAAGACACCGGATTTGATATCGAACCGGGTGATTAGGTTTCGCACTTCCAGGATGGGTGACTTTCCTGCCGGTATTGTTCCCGCGATCTCGCGCTCCGCAGTGGAAACGCCGGTATCCGTATTGGTCAGCGCAAATGTGGCCGGACAGTCGTGGCCTTCCATCGAACCCAGCCTTGGCACGGCAGAGAGCAGAGCCTTGGTATAGACATTGGCGGGTTCGGCGAAAATCTGTTCGGTCTTGCCGGTTTCGAGCGCGCGGGAGCGGAACATAACCACGGTCCTGTCGGCAATCTCGGCCACAACACCCATGTCATGGGTGATGAAGAGGACGGCCATGTTTTCCTCATCCTGCAAGGATTTGATCAGTTGCAGGATTTCGGCTTGAACAGTGACGTCGAGCGCCGTGGTCGGCTCATCGGCGATGAGCAGTTTCGGACGACAGGCGAGCGCCATGGCAATCATGATGCGCTGAAGCATGCCGCCGGAAAGCTGGTGTGGATATTCATCGAAACGGCTGGATGCGGCGGGTATGCGCACCCGCTCGAGAAGCCTCACCGTCTCCGCCCGCGCCTCGGTCTTAGAGATGCCGCGATGCCGGATGATCGATTCGGCAATCTGGCGGCCTACGGAGAGGACGGGGTTGAGCGAGGTCATCGGCTCCTGGAAAATCATGGCAATGTCATTGCCGCGAATGTCCTGCATCTGCTGTTCAGGAAACGACAGCAGCTCGGTTTCGCCCAGCCTGACGGTGCCGGTCACGCGCGATGTGCGCTCTGGCAATAGCCGCATGATCGACATAGCCGTGACGCTTTTGCCGGAACCGGACTCGCCGACAATCGCCACCGTTTCTCCAGCGTCGATGCTGAAACTTACATTGTTGACCACGGAGTTCCAGGTGCCGTGTCGGCGAAATGCGGTTGTCAGATTTTCGACCGAAAGAACTGTCAATTTTCGATGCTCCGGCTCTTGAGAACCGCATTGCAGCCTGCGGAGGGGTGAATGTCAATAAAAAATATCTCGTAGAATATTACGTGAGATATTTATTGCTTTTCATCGGTTATGAGATGGATGATTTTACCATGACAAGATAGGAACACCTCTTCTCGCCCGTATATCTGGAGATCACCATGACTGACACAACGCGCATCTCGGTTCTTTTGACGCCAGTTCAGTTGCAGGACATGTTGTCCTCTGGCGCGGATGTTACAGTCATCTCCGTGCATTCCATCAACCCCTATACGGGCCAGAACTCGTTCAACGGGCAGCGGATCAAAGGCGCGATAGATACGCAAGCCTATACTGATTTTCAGTCCCCCGCGAGCGTAGAAGGCGGGCAGAGACCCCTGCCAGACATTGCAGAGCTTCAGGCCAAGGCACGCAGCTGGGGTCTACGGCCTGCCAGTACGATCGTCATCTACGATGCTGACCGCAGCATGACGGCGGCACGTGCGTGGTGGGTCTTGCGTTGGGCAGGCCTGCCGGATGTGCGGGTGCTGGATGGCGGTTTTCCGGCGTGGATTGCGGCGGATATGCCGGTGACAGATGAGATTACGACACCAGCGCCGAGCGACATCGTTCTGTCGCCGGGACATATGGTCGAGCTTGGTGCCGACGATGCATTGAAGCTGGCGATCGATGGGGTTCTTCTCGATGCGCGCATCCGGCCAAATTACATTGGCGGGAAAGTCGCGCCAGGCCAGCCGCCACGCGGGCATATTCCCCATGCATTGAGCGCACCAGCGCCGGACAATGTGACGGACTACGGAAACTTCACCGATGGAGAAACCTTGCGGGAAATGTATCGGGCGCTGGGCGCCAATGGCAGGAAGCCTGTCGGGGTCTATTGCGGCGCGGGAATGTCTGCGGCACATACGGTCCTCGCACTCGCCTCCATTGGCATCGATGCCTCGATGTATCCCGGATCATGGTCGGCCTGGGTCAGCGATCCCACGCGACCTGTCGTCACCGGTGCAGATCCGGTCTAAGGAGATTTGACGCTCAGATTTTGCTCAAAACCCTCCGCAGATGATATAAATTTTCCTCTTTTGCACAATGAATAAGCAATAATAGCTATTTGTTCAAATTGCTTGCAGATCACCTTTACAGTCTGACAAGCGATGATATATTTCGTGGAATATCAGAGGCGCTAGCCGCGATTATATTGACAGCATGAAGCCGATCTGAGGCTGCCCAACGCCTCGATCACACCGCGAAAGGGTCGTGCCCATGAAACTCTTTAAAGGACTAGCCGCCGCAGCCTTCGTTGCTGTTCCGCTATTTGCAGGCGCGGTCAACGCGCAAAACGATGACCAGTTGAAAACACTCGTCATCGCCGTTCCATCCGATCCCGTTAGTCTGGAGCCAGGCACCAACAAGGCCGAGCCTGTTGGCAGCGAGATCATTCTCAATGTTTTCGATACGCTGGTTGCCTGGACGGCGCCGGACTTTAAGGAGCTGGAAGGCCGATTGGCGTCAAGCTGGACCGTGTCTGCTGACGGCAAGGAGTTCGATTTCAAAATCCGAGAAGGCGTCAAGTTTCAGGACGGCACGTCCTTTGATGCTGCTGCGGTAAAATTCTCGCTGGAGCGCACCAAGGCCACCAACTCTTATGTTAAGGCAACCTTTGGTCTGATCAAGGACATTGCGGTCATTTCACCCACGGAAGTCAAGATCAGTCTCACAGAGCCTTATCCCGCGTTTCTTTCCATTCTGGCGCAGCCGCAATCGGCCATTGTCAGCCCTGCTGCCGTCGAGAAGTTCGGTGACAAATTCGCTTCTAATCCGGTCGGCACCGGGCCGTTTTCGTTCAAGAGCGCGCAGGCGGACACCAATGTGGTGTTGGAGGCCAACCCGGATTATTTCCGTGGCGCGCCAAAGCTTTCACGCATCATCTACCGTGTCATCCCGGAAGCATCGACCCGTCGTCTCGAGCTAGAAAGCGGTGGCGTGGATGTCGTGCAGCAGCAAGGCCAGCTTTCCGCCATTGCGGCTGAAGACATCGCGGCACTCAAGTCCAATGCCGATGTGAAGATCCTTGAGGCTCCCAGCCAGATCATTCGCCAGCTGGAATTCAACAACAGCAAGAAAGACGGCCCGTTTGCTGATATCCGTGTGCGTCAGGCCGTGGCTCATGCCATTGATTATGATGGACTGTTGAACGGTGTCTTCGGCGGAACCGCAGAACGTGTCTATGGTCCATTGACCACCAACAGCTGGGCTTTCGATCCTAAGATCAAGGATCTGGCGCCGAACTATGATCCTGAAACATCGAAAAAGCTGCTTGCGGAAGCAAAAGTCGATCCCTCAACAATCCAGCTGAAGCTCTACAGCTTCCAGGGTCCGCTCTGGGCAGCAGTTGCCACCTATGTGCAGGCCAATCTGGCCGATATCGGCATCAATGCAACCATCGAACAGACAGAGTTTCCGGCCTACCGCGCTCTTCAGACCGCTGGCCAGTTCGATGCAGCACTTGACGGCCGCCAGCCATGGTACAACGATCCGGATGCGCATATCACGATCGGTTATCTGTCGTCGCTTGCCAACTCTGCCATGACGTTCCGTATGCCGGAAGACAAGGTGCTGGACGATCTGATCCTCAAGGCGCAGCAGACTGTGGATGTACCGGCCCGCACGGCTCTGTATCATCAGGTGCAGGAAGAAATCGTCAAGCGCGTTCCCGGTGTCTATCTCTTCAGTCCCAAGCTCATCGTATTTCAGCGTGCCAATGTCGAAGGTCTCGTCGTCAACAGTGCACCGCCGCTCAATGAATATTGGGGCGTTTTCAAGAAGTAAGTCTTTCCGGGCGCGCATCCAGCGCGCCCTTTGATCCGATCTGCAGCGGGGAACCGGTGCAGATCATTTTTCGATGATATGAGTAGGCAGGGAATGGCCAGTTTTATTCTACGCCGGTTGATCGCCTTGATACCCGTCATGTGTATCGTGCTGGTCATCGTGTTCTCGCTGGTACGGTTCATTCCCGGCGATCCGGCGGTGACCCTGCTCGGTCCCGGTGCGACGCAGGAGCAAATCAATGCGCTGCGGGCGCAGCTGGATCTGGATCAGGCTTTTCCCGTTCAGTTTTTCAACTATGTCACGGGGCTGTTGCAGGGCGATTTCGGCGTATCCTTAAAAACCGGACAGCCGGTGGCGCATGAAATTATCACACGCCTGCCTGCCACGATCGAGCTTTCGGTCCTGGCCGTCATCGTTGCCATCATCATCGGCATTCCCATTGGCGTTTTATCCGCCACGCGCCCAAATTCGACATTCGACCACATCACCCGCGTCGTGTCACTGGTGGGCGTTTCGATGCCTGCCTTTCTTCTGGCGTTGATCCTGCAACTTTTGTTCGCCACCTATCTCGGTTGGCTGCCGGTCTCGGGCCGCATGAGTTCCTTCATTGTTGCTGAACCGGTGACGGGATTTGCCATTCTGGATGGCATCGTCACCGGCAATTGGGCCGCCGCCTGGAGCGCCCTGCAACACCTCATCCTGCCCACCGCCGTGCTGGCTGCCTTTCTCGGGGCTACGCTTGGTCGCTTCGTGCGCAACACCATGCTGGAAGTGATGGGCGAGGATTTCATTCGCACGGCGAAAGCCAAGGGTCTGCGCCGGGCCGACGTCATTTTGGGCCACGGATTGCGCAATTCCCTGCTGCCGGCCATCACTGTTGTCGGTCTGAAATTTGCGGAAATGCTTGGCGGCGCGATCCTGACCGAAACGATTTTCGCATGGCCCGGCATTGGCCGTTACATGTTCGAGGCGATCAAGAACCGGGATTATCCTGTCATTCAGGGCACGACGCTGGTGTTTGCGCTGCTGTTCGTCTTCACCTCCATCGTGGTCGATGTTCTCTACGGCGTTCTGGACCCGCGTGTCCGCAAGAAGATGAAGTGAGCCAGATGTCAGAGTTTTTCAACTTCCTGCGCAAAAATACGCTGGCTCTGGCCGGCAGTATCATCCTGTTACTGCTCGTCTGCGTCATCGTGTTCGGGCCGATGATTTCGCCCTATTCGCCAACCAAGCTGGATGTGCTTCACAAGCTGGCCGCGCCGAGCTTCGAGCATTGGCTTGGCACAGATGCCTTTGGGCGCGATATCTTCACCCGCATCATGTATGGCGGTCGCGCCACCTTGGCCATTGGCGTGGGCGTTGTGGCCATCGCTTTTGTCGTTGGCGTGACTATCGGCATGCTGGCAGGTTTTCTTGGTGGCTGGTTCGATAGTATCGTCATGCGTATCGTGGATGCCATTCTGGCGTTTCCTGCTCTTGTGCTGGCCATCGCGCTGGCCGCTGCTTTCGGCCCAAGCCTTGAGAATGCGATGCTGGCCGTTGCGATCACGCTCGCCCCGCAATTTGCCCGCGTTGCCCGTAGCCAGGCGCTCAGCATTTCCGTCAAACCCTATGTCGAGGCAGCAATTTCACTTGGGCTACCGATGCCGCGCATCCTGTTTCGATATGTTTTCGTCAACGGGCTCGGGCCGCTGCTGGTGCAATTCACGTTGGCGCTGGGCAGTGCCATTCTGCAAACGGCAAGTCTCGGTTTTCTAGGGCTTGGTGCGCAGCCGCCTATGGCGGAGTGGGGTGCGGATGTATCCGCCAATCTGCAATTCGTGCGCAGTGCCGCCTGGGTTGCGCTGTCCCCCGGCACGGCGATCTTGCTTGCGGTGCTCTCCTTCAATCTGATCGGCGATTCTCTTGCTGACTGGTTCAACCCGCGCCGCCGGAACGAACTCGACTGAGGCCATCCATGTCCACTTTGACCATAGCCCTCGAAAAAGTCGATTTCCTGCCGCCAACGCGGGTGACGGATGACACTAGCGTTCTGACGCTGAAAAATCTGGTTTTCGAACCGCTGCTGAAATGGAATGATGGCCAGGTTCTGCCCGCTCTGTTTTCGCACTGGACGCACAGCCCGGATGGACGGGAATGGCGCTTCGTCATTCGCAAAGGCGCTGTTTTCCATGACGGCAAGCCCTGTGTCGCTTCTGATATCCTCGACTTCATCGATGGTATTCTGGAGGCCGTGGATACGTTCGGAATGAAATGGTCCTATGCCCGTTATCTTGCGGATACCAGGATTGTGGCGGATGGTGAGGGAGCAATTGTGGTGCGCAACCCGCATCCCATCGCCGATATTCTCGATATCTTCTCGGAGTTTTACATCTGCCGCTTCGCGCCTGATGGTACTCCCGTTCTGGGAACAGGGCCGTTCCGCGTTCTGAATTTCGAACCCAAACTCCGCGCGGAGCTGGCGCGTGTCTCCGGCAGTGCAGAATTGCAACGCATCATCGCGCTTTGCGAGCCTTCCGCCGACAAACGTTATGCGATGCTGAAATCAGGCGATGTCGATGCCGCGCTCAATCTTGAGCGTGTCGAGGGCAAGCTAGAGTTCGATAATGCCTTTCAATGGGGCAAAGCCGTCAATACGCTGTCGGTCATGTATTACCTCAATTGCAGCGAGGGCATTTTCCGATCGCCGCAGGCGCGGCGTGCCGCCAATCACGCAGTGAATACCGCGGCCATATGCCACGAGATATTCGGCGATCTTGCAGTGCCATCTTCCAGCATCGTCAGTCCCTTTCATCTCGGTATGAAAACGGCCGGACTGTTACCCATCGCTTACGATCCCGACCGCGCACGTGCCTTGCTGGCCGAGGTCGATGGAGACCGCAGGATTACGCTGCGGACACCCACTTTCATGCCGGAGCGTGCGCTGGAGATCAGCCGGCTCGTCGCCGAGGCACTTGAGGCAGTCTGCTTCGAGGTTGAGATCGAGATCGAAACCGACCGGCCGGAATATGCCCGCCAGATTGGCCGCAAGGAGATGGGTGATCTGGCGATCTTCGATTCCTCACCGCACAGCACCTACCGCATTCTCAATGACAAGATATCAAGCGCCACGAAAGCCGTGTGGTGGCAGGGTTTTGACGATCCTGAAGCCGAACGGTTGATCGCGGCGGCCAATTCGGCAGTGGAGCCGGAAGCGCGTGAGCGCGCCTATGCCGCCTGCCTGACCTATCTCAACGCTAACCCGCCCTGGCTTTACCTTGTGCATCCAGTCGATGTTTTCGCGGCGCGCAAGGAAGTTCCCGGGCTTTCGATCGATCACAAGGGTACGCTGACAATCGCCTGAACGTGAGGATATACAGAATGAAAAAAGACTATTCGATAACCTTCTTCTATTACGACGATATCCACGCGGTCGTGCCATTCTACGAAGAGGTTCTGGGCTTCGAACTGGTGCTCGATCAGAACATGGCGCGCATCTACCGCATTGCTGAAAACTGCTATTTCGGCATTGTCGATGGCAATCGCGGTCATCTGAAACACCAGGAAAAAAGCGCCGTGCTGCTGACCATCGTCTCTCAAGATGTGGAAGGCTGGCACAAGCGGTTGAAGGAAGCAGGCGTTGCCGGTCAGTCGGAGATGCTGCGCGGGACTTTCTGCGAGCATTTCTTCTTTGAAGATCCTGCCGGCTATGCCATCGAGATCCAGAGATTTCATAACCCAGATGTGGCGAAGCTTTTTCAATGAATATTGACGATATAGACGCGGCGGACAACCTGATGTCGCAGGCACTCGAGTTCGGTGCCGCGCAGCTTTTTGCCCTGCCGGATGCCTCGATCGTTGATCTGGCGACGGGTTATATTCCGCTACTCGTCAACTTCACATTCGAGGACAAGGCGGCCAAGGGGCTGCGCAAGCTGACCGATCAGGCAGAGCCGGAACCCGCCGTCTATTTCTCGGCGCTCGAAATGGTGCGCGATCATCCGGCCGTCGTGCTGACCGGAGAGACCGGAAGCGGCAAGACCACGTTTGCGAAGCATCTGGCGTTCTCACTCGCACAAGGTGGCTTTACGCCGCGCGCCATTCCGCGCAACGATCTCGGCGCAATGCATGATGTACACTGGACGCTGGAAGGCGTCGTGCCACTCTACCTTACCGCTGAGCCCTCAAAAACTTTCGATGCGTTGCTTGCATCTTCCCTAGATGTTTTGCGCCATGCGGACCGTGGGCTTTTACTGATAGTGGATGGCGTAGAGGTGGCTGGCGACGCAGGGCGCCAACTGCTTGCCGATGCGCAGGCGTTCCAGAGCCGCCATCCGGCTGTGAAGATTCTGGCGCTCGGCGAAGTCTCTGTCGTCAAGAGCTGGGTGCTTCCCGCGGGCTATGTGCGCTATGATCTGCTACCGCTTCTGAAAAGCCAACGCAGTGAAGTGGCTGCGCGACTGGCTGGCCTCGATCTCGGCGCGACAGGAATTGCTCTTGGCGCTGCCGCTGCCAATCCCGCGCAGTTCGTCATGGCCATGCATGGCGGCGATGTGGGTGAAAGCGCCGAGGTCATCACTGACAGCTGGCTTGCAAAGATTTCCGGTGATGCCCAGACGAGCGAACTCTTTTGCGGTCTGGCGTTCGATGCGCTGACAGCCGAGGTCGATGACCCTACTATCATGCCCATCACCCGCGTGAGGCAATTACTGGCGGCGATACATCTGGCCTCCAAGTCCGCTGATCTGGCCGTTTCGCACTTTCGCAAGAAACCGAGCCTTTGGGCACCGGTTATGACAAGCCTTGCTGCGCGCCTTTCCGGCACGGATGCAGCCAGCGCCTTGATTACAGCGCTGATCGAGGGCGAGGGTGACGCGGTTCTGCGAGGTGCGCTGCTCGCGGCAGATATGGTAACGGACGCAGGGCCGTTGCGTGATCGCATTGCTGCGCATTTGCTGACGATTGTGAGCGACGGAGCGCTGTCTGCACTGGAGCGCGAGATCGCGGGCCGCAAGCTATCGCTCTGGGGTGATCCGCGCGAACTCGATGCATTGGCAGATGTTGCAGGTGGGGAATTCACCTTCGGCTCTCTCAGCCATCCCAATTCAGAACCGCCTCATCCAGTTGCAGTCGACGCCTTTCGTATCGGCCTTTATCCGGTGACAAACGGGGCCTATGGTGCGTTCGTGCGCGACACGAACCGGCTGTGGCGCAGCCCGGACGGGTTTTCGGATGACCGACGCAATGCTCCAGCGACCGACCTGACATGGCACGACGCACGAGCCTATTGTGACTGGTTGACAAATCGCTGGCGTGCACAAGGGCGTATTTCGGCAGACGAATTCGTGCGACTGCCGACGGAACCGGAATGGGAGCGCGCTGCGCGTGGCGACCAG